>Ga0209264_1001556_pt1 | contig 12633 bp, 9 predicted proteins | sample SaaInlV_DNA_150m_FD_184687 | JGI IMG/M metagenome (GOLD analysis project Ga0209264, IMG submission 184687) | Marine microbial communities from expanding oxygen minimum zones in the Saanich Inlet - SI075_LV_DNA_150m (SPAdes) (version 2) | ecosystem: Environmental > Aquatic > Marine > Unclassified ... | reverse complement strand
TTTTTTTATTTTAAAATTTGACATATAATATTTATAAAAAAAAAATCTTTAAAAAGATGTCAATTTATAAAATTAAAAATATTATAAAAATATTATAAAAATATTATAAAAATATTATAAAAAAATGCTAAATGTTAAAATTTAAAAAAATATCATAAAAAATTATTAAAAATATATAAAAATATATAAAAATATATAAAAAATTAAAAAAAAATATCATGAAAAAATTATTAAAAATATATAAAAAAAATTATTAAAAATATATTAAAAAAATTATTAAAAATATATAAAAAAATTAAAAAAATTTCTCTTTTAATATATATAAGATATGGCCGGTGCTTTAATGCAAATCGTCGCTCAAGGTTCTCAAGATGCCTACCTTACAGCTAAACCAGAAGTAACATTCTTTAAATTTATCTATAAACGTTACACTAACTTCGCAATGGAAGCTATGGAACAAACACTTAGTGGAACAGCTAATTTTGGAAACAAAGTTGTCTGTAAAGTATCCCGTAATGGTGACTTGATGGGTCCATGTTATGTTGAAACTACCCTTCCATCTATTGCTTTAAGTGAATCCGATAATTGGGTTGGTCGTGTTGGATTCCGTCTTCTTAAAAGTGTTGAATTCAGAGTTGGTGGCCAACAAATTGATCGTCATTACTCAACTTGGATGCACTGTTGGACTGAACTTACACATACCACAGACCAAAAAGCTCTTTTAGACAAACTTGTTGGTGCTAAAGGTACAGATGGTGCAGTTGTTGCCGATGCTGCTGTTGATACAACAACACTTCATATTCCTCTTCTTTTCAGTTTCTGTCGTAATCCAGGTCTTGCTGTCCCACTTATTGCTCTCCAATATCATGATATTGAACTTCATATTGAATTCGAAACTCTTGCTCGTTGCATGAATGATAATACAACATCTCAAACTGGTTCTCTTTCCAATACTTCACTCTGGGTTGATTATATTTTCCTTGATGCTGAAGAACGTCGTGAATTTGCAGCTAATCCACACGAATACTTAATTGAAACTGTTCAAACACAAGAAGCAACTCTTAATGGAAGTTCAATTAATAGTGTTCGTCTCACATTTAACCATCCAACTAAGGAATTAGTATGGGTATGCCGTGATTCTTCACCAACTGGTGATGCTTTTACTGATTTCCGTGGTGCTGGTACTGATACAAATTCTCTTGTTACGGGTAAACTTAAACTTAATGGTCAAGATCGTTTTACTCAACGTGTTGGTGACTATTTCAATTATGTTCAACCATACCAACATCATACAGGTAAACCAGATGTAGGTATTAATTCTTATTCATTTGCTCTCAAACCAGAAGAACATCAACCATCGGGAACTGTTAACTTTTCTCGTATTGATAATATTAATCTTGATATTACACCAAATGATAATTCTTGTACTGAACTTCATGTTATGGCTCATAGTTATAACATTTTCCGTGTTGCATCAGGAATGGGTGGAAATGCTTATGCAAATTAAGTAAATTAATATCAATCATTACAAATATTAATTATAAAATTTATTATATTATATTTTATTAAATATAATATAGTTAAATAAGTATTAAAATATTAATTTAAAAATTGTGGTATAAAAATATATTGAAATTTCATTAATATTTTAATTTGATTATAGTATAAAATAAATATTATTTTTGTAAATATAATTTCAGAACTATAATTTTATCTCTGTTCTTATTAATTGTATTAATACTACCCCATATATAATATATATAAAACTAAAAATCTAAAATAATATATGTTAAAAAAAACAAAAATTATAATTATAAGTATTTTACTTCTGATTGCAATAATTTGTAGCATTGTATTCGGTATACTTTATCAAAAAAAATTAAATGAAAATAATAAAAATATTGATATAATAAAAATTAATCAACATCTTAAAAAAATGAATCTGAGTATAATTAATTATCCTAATAAAAATTTATTAGCGAATGAATTTGATAATATTATTGATATTTATTTACCAGATTTTATAAATTATAAAACAGAATTAAAACAATTATATATTAAATTATTCAATAAATTATCGCGTCCTAATCAAATACCAATTACAAATATAAATGATCAACTTGATAATTTTAGTTCTATATGGATATTTAATATTTTATTAAGTTATTTATACCAATATATTAATTTAAATTCAATTTATGAAAATAATATTAACATAATAATATTAATAACTTTTTTTATGCATCTGAATAATACAAAACAAATATTTATATCACATCATAATAATAAATATTATATATCTTATAACGAATTAAAATCAATTAATAATAGTACAGTAGTATTAGATGATATGAGAAAATTCAGGGAGTCTGATAATGGTATTATTACTATTGATACAATTATCAAATCTTATCCAAATAATGATACTGATATAGATCAAAATATTAATACAATGTTACAATTTGATAATTTATTAAAATTTATTAAATCTTCTTAATTACAAAATAATAATGCAAATAATAATGTAAATGATGATAATATAATATAATAATCATATAAAATGAAAATAATATATTATTGACTTTTTTCTAAATTTATTACATGGTAATACAAATATTAGTTTTGTATCACAACATAATAATTTACAAAGAATTAAAATCAATTAGTAATAATATAGACAAATTTAATAAGTTAAATATGGTATTATTAGTATTGCTATAATTATCAAAACATATAATACAATTAGGGATCAAAATATTAATATAATATTACAATTTGATAATTTATTAAAATTTGTTGTCTTTTCTATTCAAATTTGTATAAATAACTAATTATATTTTTACTATTGAATATCTTAATATTATATATTATTAAGAATAATATATAATATTAATAATTTATATTTTTTAAATTATAAAATCTCCACTAAAAGAACTTAACTCAACTTCTACTAATGTTGTGCCACAGCAATATTCATAACAAGAATAAATTGATGAATTATATTTTTTATTTATATCTTTAAATATTGTATCTAATATTATATTATAAAATTCGTTATTTCCACAATAAGTTTTTGTCATTTTATAGTTTTGACTATCATTATTATATCTTATATTTTCTATTTGTGTAAATAGTTTTTTAATAATATTTATTTCATTTTCATCATGACCATCATCATCATATGATATATTTAGTTTAAGTTTATTATTTAAAATTTCTGATTTAATTTCTATTTCTAAGTCACCACAACATCCATCTGTTATAAAGAAATAATCTGGATCATTAATACTAATATATTTATATAAACTATGATTTTCAATATCATTTATAATATTTTCAAGTTTTGATTTATTATTCGATAATGCAATTATTGATTCTTTACTACCACCACAATCTTCACCTTTACAACAAAATGGATTCCAACCCATATTTTCACCATCACCAGAAAAAATTAATTTTATACAATATAATGTCATTATATTAATTATATATATATGTTTAAAACTTATTAAATAATTCAATATAACCATTTTTTATTTTTAATATATTATAACAACGAGAATAAATATTTATAAATGATTGACCACTACTTTTAATATTAAATGAAAAATTATTAATATTTTTTAAATATAAACACCCACTGGGTGTAAATTTTTCTGGATATATACAAAATGGTAAACAATTAATACCATTATCTGGTTTACCTGTATGATATTTATATGGTAATATATTATTAAAATAATGATATTTTCTTGATTTAGTTGAAAATATATTTTTATCATTTATTTTAATTTGTAGATTATCAATATTAATATAATCAGTAAATTTATCATCATTAGGTGTAATTTTATTAATGGTCCATAATAATTCTTTTACTGATAATGTAAAAGGTAAATTAATTTTTTTTTCACCATTACTTACTAAATTTCGTTGATAATGCTGTGTTGTTTCAAATAAATATTCTAATTCATGACTAACTATATATTTTTTTTCATAATCATCTAATATAATATAATCAATCCATAAACTAACATTACTAATATCACCATTTGGTATATTACCACTTTGAATACAATTAATTTTATTTGAAAAAAAAATTTTTATATAAATATCTTTTTCACGTATTGCTAATAATGGTAATGCCATTTCACTTTTATTACAAAAAAAAAACATTAATGGTATATTTAATGTATGTTTTTCACTTCCTGATAAACCATCACTATAACCATTATCTCCTTTAGTCCCAACTAATTTATTTAATATTTCTTTTTTATCAAAAGAATGAGTTAATTCAGACCATATATGCATATAATGTCCATATTGTCTATCTAATAATAAATTTCCTATATAAAATTCAATTTTATTTATTATTTTAAAACCAATTCGATTTGTCCACTTTATATTACTATTTTTATCATATGGTAAATCTAATTGTAAATACATTTTATGAATTAAATCACCATCCCTTTTTATTTTTATTTTTGATGTTGAACCAAATCTTGGTGTATCTACAAATAATTGCTCAATACTTTCCATTGAAAATAAAGTATGATGTTTATATTCATTTTTAAATAATGTTATATCTGGATTAAATGTTAAATTTAAATCTTCTGAACCCTTTGCTACTATTTGTAATAATGAACCTGTATTTGTCATTTATTATAATTAATATAGAAATTATAATAAAATAAAACTATTATAATTTAAAACTAATAAGTGATATAATAATATCTTGAAATGGTTTATTTATCTATGAAACGTTCTTGTAGAAATATAATTAGTATTAATATGTAATGGTTCAATAATTCGAGTAAATAAAAATACATCACATTCATCATTTGTATTTTTTGTTATTTTAATTGATCCATCAGATATATTAAAAGTTAAATGACCAGTTGGATTTATAACTTCTGGATTTATAGAAAATGGATAACAGTTAATACCTAAATCAGGTTTACCAGTATGTTTTTTATATGGTAAATAATAATTAAAATATTTATTTTTTTTTGCTCCAGAAGAAAATATTTCTTTCTTATTTATATATAATTGAATATCTTTAATATTACTTATTTTATGATCAATTGTAAAATCTGTAAATTTATCACCTTGTGGTTTTTTTTTTCTTAAAACCCATAATAATTCTTGAACATGTTGAGAAACAGGTAATTTAAATATACTTTTATTTAATATCATACTATTATCACTACTATTTATATAATTATACAAATAATCATTATTATTTAAACATATTAATCTTCTTTCTTCAGAATCTAAAAAAATATAATCAACCCATAAATTAACATTATATAACTTATTATTTGGTAATATTCCTTTTTGAATACAATTATCTAAAGAATTAAACTCAATTTTAATCATAGTTATTCGATCTTTTAAACTAATCAAAGGTATACTATTTTGAATATATTCATGACAAGTAAAAAAAATTGGAATATTTAAAGTATGAGGTTTATCACAACATAAACCTTTACTTATACCATCTTCTCCTTTTGATCCAACAAGATGATCTAATAATTGTTTTTTATCGATTGAATGTGTCAATTCAGACCAAATATGCATATATAAACCACTTAATATATCAAATTCATTACCATTTATTAATAATTTAATTTTTTTAATTATATTAAAACCAATACGATTTGTCCAATAACTTTTTTCATCATCAGGTGTATCTTCTGGATATTCAATATGAGGTAAAGTGACTTGTAAATAAAGTTTATGCATTAAATCACCATTAAATGGTATATAAAAATTATAATTATTATTAAAATAAGGATTTGATTTTAATTCAATTGGTATACTTTCAAATGAAAATAATGTATGCTTTTTATAAATACATTTAAAATGTGTTATTTCAGGTCTATGATAAATATATTTATTAGTTTTATCTAAAACAGAATTACTATAAATTTGCTGCATTGTACCATAATTTTTAATTGGTGGCATTAAAATTATTAATAAGTTAACTTTATATATATGTAATTATTATATATTACTACATTTAAAAGTGTTCATTTAATGTTATTTAATAATATATTATGTTTCAATATGTATAAGATACATGAAAATAAAAATCAACAAATTATTAATTTTATTAATATATATATTAATAAAAAAACAACATCAAATATTAAATTTACAGAATTATATAATAAATTTATTGAATGGAAAAATTATTATTACAATGCTTATAATATTAATATAAAAGACTTTAATAATTTTATTAATACAATATTAAATAAAAAAAGAATATCAAGTGGGATGATTTGGTTAAATTGTGAATTTAAATATAATAATATAATTTATAATAATTCTTTTTTTATTTCACAAAAAGAATTATTTATTAAAAAAAAGATTATGATAATGAAAGATTCTAAAATAAATATGTTGTTACTTGGTAAAATTATTAAAAATATTAAAATAATTACAACTGATGATAATGTACAAGCACATTTTAATATAGATAATAATAATTTAGGAATAAATACAATAATATATAGTGATATTATTTACTATATTAATAAAAATCAAAATTTTGATTTTTATTTAGATATTAGTAATATTAGTAATCATGTTATAATTGAATATGAAACATTTGACGACCCTATTCCTGAAATATCATTTTTTGAATCTAAAGATAATGAAATAATATTTTATTATAATAATATCAGTGGTTATTCTATAAAAACAAATATAAATTCTCATGTAAATCATGTAAATACAGTTATTGATAATTATAATAAAATAAAGAATACTACTTTATTTGATGAATTAATAACAAATAATATTTTAGAAACTGATAATATAATTATTATAAAAGATAATTCAATATATAATAAAAATAATATTTTTAATTTAAATATTAATATTTTTGATAAAGTTAAAAATTCAGATAAAAAATATTGGTATATTAAAAATATACCGATATTTAAAAATAATATTTTGTATTATTATAAAATTATAAATAATAAATATATACCATCAATACAAATAACAAAACCCGAATATATTGATTCTATATATGGAAATATAAAATGCGATATTGAAGAATATAATAATAATATAGATAATAAATATAGCAATAGTTATACAACAAATAATACTATAATTATATCATATAATATTCATTTTGATAAAATACCAAAATATAATTTTTTTGAATTAGTTAATTTTTCTTGTAATTATTATATATTTAAAAATAAATTTATTAGTAATGAATATAAAATATTATCAGATAGTGAACTTAATAATGTACTGAATGTTGATAATTTATAAATATTAATAAATATAAAATATTATTAGTAAACTTAATTTATAAATATGGGTCAAATGAATATAAAATATTATTAGTAAACTTAATTTATAAATATGGGTCAAATGAATATAAAATATTATCAGATAGTGAACTTAATAATGTACTGAATGTTAATAATTTATAAATATTAATAAATATAAAATATTATTAGTAAACTTAATTTATAAATATGGGTCATGTGTTTTACAAAATTTATTTTCTTTTTAAAAGATATTTTGATATATATTCTTTTGTAGTTTATATTTTATTATTTTTATATGTAATTAAAAATTCTATAATTATTTATATGATAAAATTACAATTATTATTATTATTAGATCCAACAAAAATAAATGATAAATATTTACTAAAAATATATTATTTTTGTTGTTTAATTGGTGGTGGTGAAAGTATTGATTATTATATACATAAATTATGTAAATATATATCACAATCAATAAAATTAAATTTAAATTACTATTATTATAAGAAATTTAATTTTGACATTCTATTAAAAACAACAAAAGTAAATAAAAAATTTTATACAAAAGAAGAAATATTAAAATTTAATAATTTTATAAAAAAAATAAAAAATAATAATATTAAAAATAAATTTAATAATAATGATAAAAAAACAATTAATTTTTTTGAAAATAGTATTAGTTTACGTGGTTTTAATCAAATAATTAATTTTAATAAAATATATCAAGGAAATTTATATAAATATGGAAGAGTTAATAATTATTTTATTAATTTTAAAGATATTGATATTTTATTAAAATTAAGAGAAATTTATAAGAATAAATATGAAACAGCAATTCAATGTTATTTACAAATTTTTCAAATATTTCATCCATTAAATATATTTTTTTATAATCATTCCTTATTATTACTTGAAAAAAAAATATGTATTAATTATAAAGATTATAATAAAAATTGTAGAAGTAGATCAAAAAATTATAAAACAAATATAAGTGTATGTTTACAAAATTATGGTGATTGTAGAGAAATTAATTTTATAAAAAATATATATTTATTAATTGATCAATTTATAAATTTTATGAATTATTTTAATAATAATAATTTTAATAAAATGAAAGAAATTATAAATATACATTATCGATTATTTTCATTAAAATTTTATATTAATGGTAAATTTGAAAAACCATTTCAATTTGTTAAACAATATTTTTATAATAATGAAGTTTTAGATGAAACAAAATTAAATGAATATGAGTCAAATTATGTTAAAATTTTAAATAATAAAAAAATGATACAGGTCGAAAATCATGTTATTGTATTAGAATATAATATTACTAATAATAATATTATATCACATGATATGTTATATAAAAAAAATAATTTACAATTTAATGAAAAAAATGATTATGAAATGTTATTTATAGCTGATTATTATTTAAATAAAATAAATGTAAAATACAATGATACATATTTTGATTTTGGACAAAATTATTTTAATGATAAAGTATATCAATATGCTATATTTGATTATAATTATTTTAAAAATATAAAAATACAAAAAAATAAAAAATATAAATTAACATATTTAAATGATTCATTTAAATTTAATAAAAATTTTTATAAAATAAATGATTTTATTTTATGGCGTGAAAAATATATGTATTATAATCGAATTAAATATTTTAATTATAAATATAAAACTAGTAGATATATTAAAGATAATAAATCTTATAAACTATTTTATTTTTTTATAGAAGATTATAATGAATAACATATTTTGTTGTATTGAAAATATAAAACCAATATATAATAATATTAAAGATAATGATCTTTTTACTCCTATTAAAAAAATAGAAAAAGATTATAATTTTAAATTTAATTATACAGAAACAGATAAATTAATACAAAATTCAAATAATGATAATGTTATAAATTATTTTATAAAAAGTTCAACAGATATTAGCATTATTTTTATTTATCCTAAATCATTAAAACACCCAAAAGTTATGGATAACTTATATAAAAAATTAAATAAAAATGGTTCTATTTATTATGAAAAAAATATTAGTTTATCTTTTTTAGCAATGTATAATTTAGTATTTCAATTATATTTTAATGAAAAAAGAATGAAAACACCTGATAATATTTTATATAAAGTTAAACGTATTGGTTTTGAATATAATAAAAAATCAACAATAAAAGTTATTGTTTATAAACATAATAATAAAGAAAATCCTATAGCCGGTAATTCATCACCATTTAAAATGGAATTACGACAATTATTTTTTGATGAAGATAATAAAACAATAAACACAGATAAATTAAAATTATATGATTATATTCATATTAATAATGATGATAATCAAGCTTATACCTATACTGGTATATTATTTAATGAAAATTCATTAAAATTTTTAGAAAAACAAAAATCTTGGAAAATTTATGAAATGTTAAATAGTATTAAGACATTTAATACTTTAAAAAAATTTTTAGCACAATATGGTCAAAAAATATTTGAAACTTATATTACATTTAGTTCATCTATACTTTTTAGTTTAGGTGTTAGAGAAATGAATGATATTGATGGTTTTATTATTGAAAATAATTTTATTGATTTTAATGAATTAGATAAAATTGATAAAAATATTTTAGATATAACAATAAAAGGATCAAAAGAAACAAATAATGAATGGTTGGAAACATTAGATGAAAGAGCTCGTGAATTTGGAGCAATGAATTTTAATGAACTTGTAATAAATCCACGATATCATTATTATTTTATGGGTGTTAAATTTTTAAGATTAAAGTATGAAATTATTACAAGACTAAAAAGAGGTCGACCTGCACAGATTACTGATTTATTAGTATTAAGACAAATATATAATTTTAAATATAAATTAGTTATACCGGGAAAAACAAAATTATATAATGATAAATTAAAAAAAAATATTGAAACAATTGTAAATAAATTAAAATTTTTAGATACTGTTAAATTTTATTTACTAAAAAGATATTATATAAATTTAAATCATGAACAAATAGAAGATTGGATATATAATTATAAATTTGTTACAAGTAATTATAAAAACTCATTTGAATATCAACAAGGAGGTAATAATGAATATTTTCTATTATCGCAAAATATTGCTGAAGATAAATATATTTATCCAATTAAAGATGAATTAATTAAAAATGGTTTTGTTCCGAATACTATTATTTATTCAGATAATAAACCATTTTTATATCCAGGGGAAAATTTTAAAAGAAGTTCAATTATTAAATATTGTACTTCACAGAATAGTGATCCTATAAATATTAAAAATAACACTAAATTTAGTATAATGACATTTAATGTTCATAATTTTATATCAAGATGTAATCATGGTACAGGACCACTATTTGATAGTATTAATCCATATGAAAAAGCTAGAGATATACAAAAATTTATAGATTTATTTAAATTATATTCACCAACTATATTATGTTTACAAGAAATAGTACCAATATTAAACAAAGAAATTAAAAAAGATATAAATGATTATGATTATATTCGAGAAAATTTTAATTTTCACTATTTAAATAAATTAATGAAAGAAATTGGCTATGAATATAAAGTTATTGCAAATAGTAAAAAAGGTAATTTATTAAAAGATGAAGATAATTCTTATTATTTTTTAGCAAATGCTATTTATTCTAAAATACCTATTAAAAAATATTATATTAATCAATTTTCTTTTATTGATAGAAATTTTATTCATATTATTGTTAATTATCAAAATATTAATTATGATATTATCACTTGTCATTTTGAATATTTTAATACAATATCATTAAATCATCCAGATATAAAAGATATTATTACTCTACAATTTAAATTATTTAATGAATATTTAGATAAAATTAAAAATAATAATACTATTATTTGTGGAGATTTTAATATTAATTTATATCAAAAACAAATAGGTAGAAGATATAATAATTATATTGAACGAACAAAATATATTCAAGATAATTATACACCATTAAATTATATTAAAATACATACAAATTTTTCACAATTTACAGTAACAGACTATATTTTATTAAATAAAAAAAGTAAATTAAAACTAATATATAATAAAATAATTCAAACTAATTTATCTGATCATTATCCCATTATTTGTTATTTGTTATAAAATAAAAGAGTAAATATAATAATAAAAATAAAAAGGTAAATATAATAATAAAATATAATAATAAAATGAAAGGATGGGTATAATAATAAAATATAATAATAAAATATAATAAAATTATAATAATAAAATATAATTATAATAATAAAATAAAATAATAAAATGAAATAATAAAATATAATTATAATAATAAAATATAATTATAAAATGAAAGGGTGGGTATAATAATAAAATAAAATAATAAAATATAATAATAAAATAAAAGAGTAAATATAATAATAAAATAAAAGAGTAAATATAATAATAAAAATAAAAAGGTAAATATAATAATAAAATATAATAATAAAATAAAAGAATAAATATAATAATTAATAATAATTTGTTAAAATAATTTCTAATTCAAAAATAAATATTAATATTGTGTTATCTCTATTATATTCTTTTTTAAATTTAGTTTAAAAATGATATATTACTCTTGTCCAACGTTTATATTCTTTGAATATAGTTTCAGAACTATAATCTTGTTTTTGTTTCTGTTTTTGTTTTTGTTTTTGTTTTTGTTTTTGTTTTTGTTCTTGTTCTCCTATTAATTGTATTAATGTAATCATATATTATATATATATATAATATATAAAACTATAAATCTGAAATAATTATAAATATTATATTTATAATTATTCTATAATATATTTATTAAAATAAATATTAATATTGTGTTATAAATATTATTTAAATCTAGTAATAAATTTTTATATGAGATAATTTAATAAATTTAATTATTGATTATTACCTGTAAATATTTTATACAATGAAGCGATAAAAATCACTAAATTATATATAAAATATATAATTATATTCTGATATATTACTATTTTCATTTTATTATATTTACCTTTTCATTTTATTATAGTTACCCTTTCATTTTATTATTATAATTTTATTATTATATTTTTATGTATAATTATATTCTGATATATTACTATTTTCATTTTATTATATTTTATTATTATAATTTTATTATTATATTTTATTATTATACCTACCCTTTCATTTTATTATTATAATTTTATTATTATATTTTTATGTATAATTATATTCTGATATATTACTATTTTCATTTTATTATATTTTATTATTATAATTTTATTATTATATTTTATTATTATA
>Ga0209264_1001526_pt1 | contig 12829 bp, 10 predicted proteins | sample SaaInlV_DNA_150m_FD_184687 | JGI IMG/M metagenome (GOLD analysis project Ga0209264, IMG submission 184687) | Marine microbial communities from expanding oxygen minimum zones in the Saanich Inlet - SI075_LV_DNA_150m (SPAdes) (version 2) | ecosystem: Environmental > Aquatic > Marine > Unclassified... | reverse complement strand
ATTATGCTATTGAAAATATTTCTGATTATACTAGATATATAGAGTTAAATGATTCAAATTTCATAATATCAAAAGACTTAGTATCAAATGGATCATTTAATATCAAAAGTTTTACTTGTACTGTATCTAAAAGTGATAATAGTAGTAAATTTCATTTTCATAAGTATATCTGTGATATAAAAAATTATAAATAATATTTTTTTAGATATAATCACACAATAAAATTAAAAAGGTTACATATGTTTAAGAAAATAATTTTTTCAATTGTAATATTAAGTACATATATTTTAGCAGAGCCTACTCAAGCTCAAGCAATGACTATGATTAAGTCTAATCCAGCACTTCTAAATACTCCTCAAGCTAAAGCAGAGATGGCTAAAAGAGGTATTGATAAATCTCAAGTTTTACAAAAAGTTAATAGTATACCAAGCGAGGAAAATAATACTTTAATTGAAGTTGAAAATGATATAGCAGACAATGTACAATTATTAGAAAGCAAAGAAGATATAGTAGAAGAAGAAAAATATATTTTATATGCAAATCCATTAGCTTATAAGGGTAATGCTGAAAAACTAAAAGATATTAAGTCTAAACAAAATGAAATATCTACAAAGTCTTTAAAAAGATTTTCTAAAACTTTCTTTACAAATAAAAATACTTTAAATTCTTCATCTTTACCAGTACCAAGTTATTATATTATTAATAAAAATGACACAATATCTATTTGGATATATGGTGGTGTAAATAAAAATATTGAAGCTATTGTAGATAATAATGGAAATATAAATATTGATACATTAGGGCCAATTAAAGTAGCTGGTTTAGAGTTTAAAAAAGTTAATGAAATTTTAAAAGCACAATTATCATCTGCATTTGCTGGTGCAGAAGTAGCTTTAAATATTTCTAGCTATTCAACTATTCAAATAACACTTACAGGTGATGTTAACGGAGCTGGTGTTTACAATATTGCATCACTATCAACAATAAAAGACCTACTTATCATTTCTGGTGGTGTTAAAGAAAATGGATCTGTGAGAGATATTATTATCAAAAGAGATGGTAAAATATTAAAAAATATAGATTTTTATGAATTATTATTAGGTGAAAATGAGGGTGTTAGTACATTACTTAGAAGTGGTGATATTGTATTTGTACCAAAAGCACAAAAAATAGTAGCTATTGATGGTGGTGTTGTAAATCCTGCACTTTATGAACTAAGGGATAATGAAAATTTAGATTCTTTGATTAAGTATGCAGGTGAATTAAAAGCTAATGCATCTAAGTCTGGTATAAAGGTACAAGGATTTAATGATAATGAAAAACTAGTTGTTGATAATATAAATTTTAATGATGCGAAAAATAAAAAGCTACAAAATAGTGATAAAGTTTATGTCTATAGTATAGATGCTGTACATAAAGAATCAATTTATTTATATGGAAATGTAGTAAGACCGGGTAATAGAAATGTTGAAAAAAGTTTATCTGCACTACTTAAAAAAGAGATTTCTACATTTGGTTTAAAAGGTGTGTTTTTAGAAAATACATTATTTACATATGCAATGATAAAGTCAAAGAATGAAGATCTAACTACTTCTGTAAGTAGATTTAATTTATCAGAAGTTATATCTGGAAATTCAGATGTAAAATTAAATATAGATGATGAAATATATATATTTAATAAACTAGATAGTGAGTTAAATCCATATGTGACAATCAAAGGAAGTGTAGTTGCACAAAGTGGAGAATTTCAATATTATACTGGATTAACAGTATCAGATTTAATTCAAATAGCAGGTTTAAAAGCTCCATATGATACAAGTAAAATTAAAGTTGTTACATACAATACTAAAGATTTGATGCCATTTACAAAAATCATAGATTTAAAAGATGCTTCAAATTATTTACTTAGTGCATATGATGAAGTAGAACTATATGATTATTATGATTTAAATCAAATATCGATTGCTACTATTAGTGGTCAAGTTAACTTACCAAAAGATTATAATATAAATAGTAATATGACTTTAAATGAATTAATTATTACAGCGGGTGGACTTACACAAAAAGCATACAAATCTTCTTGTGAAATTATAAGATATCATATTGTAAATGATGAAAGAGTAAAAGAGATTATAAATATACCTTTATCAAAAGCAAATAAGTTTAAAATTAAAAATTTTGATGAGATAACTATTAAAACAATACCAAATTGGAGTGAAAGAAAAAGTGTTACACTAAAAGGTGAAGTTAAATTTCCTGGTACTTATGTAATAGAGTATGGTGATAAACTTGCTGATGTAATTAAAAGAGCTGCTGGATTTACTAATGAAGCTTTTCTTTATGGTGCTGTGTTCTCAAGAGAATCTGTTAAAGAACTTCAAAAGAAAAGATTGAGAGAGTCACTTGTAAAACTTAAACAAAAAGCTGCTGCTATGGGTAGTGTGCCAAAGGCAGTAGGGCAATCTGATGGAAAAACCATGAGTGATACTGCAAATACAATAGATTCTCTTTCAAAAGAAGCAGAAGCTTTAGAACCAATAGGTAGAGTTACTATTGAATTAAAGAATGATATAGAATTATTTTCTAAATCATCATCAAATTTATCTCTAAAGGATAAAGATGAATTAATAATACCATCATTTAATGATACTGTTTTAGTAATGGGTCAAGTTATGAATCCGACTGCAATTATATATGATGATGATGATGTTGCAACTTACTTATCTAAAGCAGGTGGATTAACTCAGTTAGCAGATGATGATAATATTTATGTAATTCATGCCAATGGTGAAGCACAAAAATATAGTGCAGGTATATTTTTAAGTGATAGTGTAAATGTAAAAACTGGTGATGTTATTGTTGTGCCTCAAGAGTTAGTTACTACAACAGGAATGCAATTTGCAAAAGATATAAGTGGAATTTTATATCAGTTTGCAGTTACAGCAGCAGCACTTACAACGGTTGGAGCATTATAATGCAACAACAAACGCAAGTTAATTCTAGTGTAAACTATATAGAAGAAGATGAGATAGATCTAAAAGAGCTTTGGTCAACTATAATGAAATACAAGTTTAAAATAGCAATGTTTTCATTTGTAGTTACAGTATTTGCTGTACTATTTGCTCTATCTAAACCAAATAGTTACACAAGTAAAACTTTACTAGCACCCCAAGAACAAGCTAAAGCATCAATGGGTGGATTAGCTGCACTTGCTGGGATGGCAGGTGTTAGTCTTGGTGGTGGATCTATGGATGCAGCTAGTGCATTGGAAGCTACGATCAAAGACTATAGTTTTAATGCTAAATATAAACTAGATGAAAAAATTACAGCAAAAGCAATGAAGAATAATATGGTATTTGCTTTTGGCTTTAGTACCGTATATGATATTTTTAATGGTGATAAAGAAGATGATAAAGAAGATGATAAAGAAGAAAATCATGATGAAGTTATTTATAATACAAATAAATCTATACAATCTATGATTAGTTTTTCTTCTGATAAGAAGACAGGTGCAATTATATTAAGTGCTACTACTCAAGATAGATTTTTATCAAAAGATCTTGTTGATATATATTTAAAAGAAGTAACAACTTATATAAAAAATCGTGAGATGGCAGAAGTAACTAAAAAAATATCTTATTATAAAAAAGAGCTTATAAATACATCTGATGTGTCATTGAAAGAGCAATTAAGTAGCTTACTTTCAGGACTTGTACAAAAAAAGGTACTATCTCAAGCGAGTGAATTTTATAATGTATCAAAAATCACAGAACCAACTGTATCATATATTAAAGATAAATCAAAACCAAAAAGAGCATTAATTGTAATTGTAGCATTTATTACTTCACTTATTCTTGGTGTATTTGGAGTGTTTTTTATAGAATTTATTAGAGGAAATAAAGAGACTATTGTAGATTAAAAGTTTTTAGCATATATTTGACATTCCTTTTTGTTACAATTATGTAAAAGAAGAAGAGAGGTCTATTTTATGAAAAAAGCTTTTACACTTATCGAACTTATTTTTGTAATTGTTGTTATTGGAATATTAGCAGCAGTTGCATTACCAAAATTTAATGATACAAGAGAACTTGCCATTTCAAATAGTGTTAAGCAAGATATCGCAACAATTACACAATCAATTAAAAGCCAGTATATGATTAAAGGTGATATTACAGATATATCAAGTGCTGTTAATTTTAATAGTGATACTTGGACTTTAGATTCTACAAAGTTAATTATTGAATATAAGATATCTGGTATATCATGTGTAAAGATTACAGTAGATAAGTCTGGTACAACAAAAAAACTAAATACTACGATACTAGAAACCTCGCATGAACTTTGTCAAAAGATTTATGATGATGGTGTAAGAAATAATAGTGAAGTGCTATTTTAATAAAATAATTTAAATTAATAAAGAAAGTAATGATAAATAATAAATATACAATATTTTATAAAACAGAATCCCAATTGGTAAAACAATTCTGTGAAGAATTTGAGTATGAATTATATTCAAAACCTACACTTTCTCAAAATTGGGGATTTGGTAAGGATATAGTTTATCCAGATATATATTTTCATAGTGGAATAGTAAAAGAATCTGATATTCAATTATTAATAAAAAGTAAAATAATAATTGTAAATTCAAATACGATAAAGCATGATATAGTAGAAAAAAGTAACGGTTCAATTACAAATGATAAAATCCACGTAATCTATCCTACTCATAATATAGATAAATTCAAGAAAAAAGAATATAAAAAGGCTTTTTTTAATAGATACCATGTAGATAAAAAAACTAAATTAGTATATTTTACAGGTAAAAATTATGAAAAGACAGGGCTTGTACAATTTTTAAAGTTTATAAAAGAACTTACAGCAGCAAATTTCAAAGCTGTAATATCAGGAACTCCAGAGCAACTAAAAATTGTAGTACCTTTGCTTAAAGAATTAGAATTGTCAGATAAAGTTATTCTTGCACAAGGTGATATATTTAGAGCTGCAGATATATTTGTACTTCCAACATCAAATAAACTTTTTGCTTCCAATATCTTAAAAGCTATGGCTAGTAAATCAGTAGTGTTTGCTCCTAGTTCTAATCATGCCTTTGAAATAATGGATAATTTTTCTATTATGGATTCGTCTGATGATATGACAACTGTACATAAAATTAATATGCTTTTAGAAAATACTGAAGAATTAAAAAAGATTCAAAAAGAAAATTGTAAAAAAGTTAAAGAATACACACAATCAAAACAATTTAAAAAGTTAAAATTAGCACTTGATATATAGTAGTGCTAATTATTTTATAAACTTTAGCTTCATTTTATAAAGTTACGATAAAATCTTCTAATAATAAATTAAAAAATATTAAAGGATTTTATATGGCAAAACATGAATTTCAAACAGAAGTTGGTCAGCTTCTTCAATTAATGACTCACTCACTTTATTCACACAAAGAGATTTTTATAAGAGAACTTGTATCAAATGCTTCTGATGCAATTGATAAATTAAACTATGTAAGACTTACAGATGCTAATTTAAAAGATAGTTATTCTGATTGGTCTGGTCAGGTAAATATTAAAATAGATAATGAAGATAACTCTATTACTATTGCGGATAATGGTATTGGTATGAATGAAGAAGATTTAATAGCTTCTATTGGTACTATTGCAAAATCTGGTACAAAATCATTTGTAGATGCAATGACAGGAGATGCTAAAAAAGATTCAAATTTAATTGGTCAATTTGGTGTTGGTTTTTATTCTGTATTTATGGTAGCTTCAAAAGTAGATGTAATTTCTAAAAAAGCTGGAGAAGAGACTGCCTACAAATGGTCATCTGATGGAACAGGAAGTTTTGAATTAGCTCCTTGTATCAAAGAAAGCTCTGGTACAGTTATTTATATTAAATTAAAAGATGAAGAAGTAAGTGATTATACATCTAAATCTAATATTGAATCAGTTGTTAAAAAATATTCAAATCATATTGCATATCCAATTTTCTTAAATTATAGTGAAGAAGTTACTGAAGAGCTATCTGATGAAGACAAAGAATCTGGTAAAGAAGCTCAAACATCAATAGAGAAAAAAAGAGAACAAATCAATGAAGCTACTGCACTTTGGACTCAAAGTAAATCAAAGTTAAAAGCTGAAGACTATAATGATTTTTATAAAACTATTTCACATGATAGTGAAGATCCAATGGCTTATGTACATACAAGAGCAGAGGGTGTAAATAATTATACGACACTTTTCTATATTCCAAAAACTGCACCTATGGATATGTATAGAGTTGACTTCCAAACTGGAGTTAAACTTTATGTAAAAAGAGTATTTATTACTGATGATGAAAAAGAATTACTTCCAACTTACCTTAGATTTGTAAGAGGTGTGATAGATTCTGATGATTTACCTTTAAATGTTTCTAGAGAGCTTTTACAAGAAAATAAAGTAATGGCAAATATCAAGCAAGCATCAATTAAAAAAGTATTATCTGAGATTAAAAAACTAGCTAAAGATGAAGAAAAATATTCTGAGTTTACAGCACAATATAATAGACCTTTAAAAGAAGGTGTATATCAAGATCATATGAATAAAGATGCAATCTTAGGACTAGTAAGATATAAATCTACAAATGATGATTCAAAAATGACTTCATTAAAAGATTATAAGGAAAGAGCAAATAGTGAACAAAAAGCTATTTTCTATATTGTTGGTGATGATGAGAGAGTATTAAGAAATTCTCCACTTATGGAAAGCTACAAAAAGAATGAAATTGAAGTTTTAGTATTAGATGATAAAGAGATAGATGAAGTTATTACTCCAGCAATTGGTGCATATCAAGAGTGGGAATTAAAAGACATTACATCTTGTGAAGCTCCAAAGACAGAACAGTCTGAAGAAGAGGTAAAAGAAATTGAAGAAAAATTTAAGTCTATTGTAGAGAAAATTACTAATGTTTTAGGTGAATCGGTAAAAGAAGTGAAAACTACAAATAGACTTTCTGATTCTCCATCTTGTGTAGTTAAAGATCCAAATGATCCAATGGCACAAATGGCTTCAATGATGAAAGCAATGGGTCAAGAAGTACCAGAATCTGCTCCTATTTTAGAGATTAATCCTGATCATGCAATTGTAAAATCATTAAATGGATGTTCAGATGATACTATGATTGAAGATGTATCTTGGTTACTTTTAGATCAAGCTAAGATGAGTGAAGGTATTGAGATTAAAGATACTGTAGCATTTGTATCTAGATTAAATAAAGTAATGGCTAGAGCATTATAATGACAAAAGTAGAAATAGAAAAACCAGATGAGTTTTTAAAACTTGTAGAATCTAAAAAAAGTGAGTATTTATATCATGATCATCCAAGTGATGGTCTTGATCTTTTTACAGATGAAATAATGGAATCTTATGGATGGCATGCAGTTTCTTTTGACTTTATTACATATAGAAGTATTGCAGAATTTATTGAAGAAAATTGTGCTGGTACATTTACATTTAATGATCATCCTATGGGATTTAATGGATTTGCAGTTGTAGATAATATTGAAGAAGCTAGAGCACAAGTAAAAGCATATATTATTGATATGATTAAATCAAATCTACAAGATGATTATGATGATGATCAACAAGAAGCATTAGAGTTTTTTGATATAGCAATCTAATGATAAAACTAGTACCAATTTTATTATTGTCTATGATATCGTTGTTTGGAATATCAAATAATGAATATTATATTCAATATAAGGGTATAACTTTAGGAAAAATATCAGATTTTTCTACTATAGATAAAGGTTATTTAATAGGAAAACCTGTTGGCGGTATTTTGGGTGCATTTATTACATTTGATAACTATATAATTCATGAAGCAGGTAAAAAGCCAAAAATTAAAGGTGATAATAAAGAAAAGAAAGATAAATATTTATTATTAAGTTTAATTAGAAAAATACAAAAAGAACAGCCAAAACATACTGTATTTAAAAAAGATAATTATGAGATTACAATTGAATGTAAAAATTCAAAATGTACTTATAGTAGATTAAATACTAAAAAACAAAAAACTTATACAGGATATATGAATTTTAAAAATAATATATTAGATGTTATGTGTGATGATGAATCACATATCTGTTTTAAGCAAGTACAATAATAAATTGTGCTAAATTAATTTTATGAAAATACAAAATACAATATATCTTTTAGTTTGTTTATTTAGTTTATCTCTAAATGCTAACTATTTTGATGAACCAGAAACAATTTTAGATGACACTTATGATACTACAGAAACTTTTATTTATAGTACAGCTGATTATTTAGATACTAGTTTTAGTGGAGAAGACTATGATATAGAAAGTCAAGATTTAACAAAAGCTGATATATCTTATGAATCTATATTTGAAAAAGGTCAAGATTCAATTCAAAACTCTAATATTAAAATTAGATTATTATTCCCTAGATTTAGAAAGCAATATAAAATAACTTTTGAAAATTATAATAAGAGTAAATCTATAGATGAAACAAATGAAAATGATAGCTATTTACTTGGAATTGGAAAAGATAAAGCTAGAGTTGGTTTGAAATTTAGAGGTATTAATCCAGATCCATTTATATCGTATAATCTAGAATATAAAACTTATTTAGCAAATAATTTAGATTTTCATATAGGAAATAGAGCTATGTATTTTGCTGATTATAAGTTTGATAATACATTTAGTATAAATTTTAAAAAACAAATCAATGATCACTTGATAGTATCATTTAATAATTCTTATAGATTTCAAGAAGAGTATAATAATAAGTATGAATTAGTAAATACAATAAATTTATCTAAAGATTTAGGTCAAAAAAGATCACTTAATTATACAATCTCATCATATGCTACAAAAGATGATATTATAAATCAAGACCTTGAAGTAGATTATTATTATGCTGGTGGATTTTATAAGGAATATTTTTATAAAAATTGGGCTTATTACAATATAGATGCTGGTCTTATATTTAGAGATGAGAATAGTTTTGAAGCAAAAGGTAGATTGCTTTTTAGAATTGGTGCATTATTTGGAAATGCAAAACCAAAATTTAATAATTAAGATTTAGGAAGATATGGAAGATTTAATACGAGACTGGGGATATATTGTTTTATTTTTATATTCATTTGGTGGTGGCTTTTTAGCTTTAGCAGTAGCAGGGGTATTATCATACTCAGGTGATTTAAATATATATATAACTCTTATTGTTGCAGGATCTGCAAATTTTATTGGGGATCAATTTTTATTTTTACTAGCAAGAAATAATAAATCTTATGCTAAACAGATGATGGGAAAACATCAAAGAAAAATAGCATTAGCTCATCTTATGATGAGAAAATATGGATCAGTAGTTGTATTTTTACAAAAGTACATATATGGAATCAAAACATTAATACCACTTGCTATGGGATTAACAAAATATGATGCTAGAAAATTTACACTATTTAATATTTTTGCTACTATTATTTGGACTTTAATAGTTGGTATTGCATCATATATGCTTGGTGAACTTGTATATACATATACTGATGAATTCAAAACATATGGGATTGCTTTTGTAATTTTCATGTTACTACTTATTTCTTATTATTTCAAGAAAATGTAACTCTCATGCTATTTTAAGGAAACTATTCATTCATATTTGATAAAATTGTTATTGAAACAAATTTTATCAAAAGGACTTAATTTATGAGTTTAGTTGCAAATTATAAAGCACACACAGAAGAAAGAGCAAAGCTAGGTGTTCCACCATTAGCTTTAACAGCAGAGCAAGTTGCTGATTTAGTAGAGTTACTTAAAGTATCTCCAATCGTTGAATCAGATTATGTTTTAAATTTATTTGAAAACAAAATCCCAGCTGGTGTTGATGATGCAGCATATGTAAAAGCAGCATTTTTAAATGATGTAGTTCAAGGAAATGTTTCTTGTGATGCAATTGATGCATCTCATGCATGTGTTATCTTAGGTAAAATGCTAGGTGGATTTAATGTTACTCCATTAGTTGAAGCACTTAAAATTGAAGCAATTGCAGAAGTAGCTGCTACTCAGCTTAAGAATACTTTACTTGTATATGATTCATTTAATGATGTTAAAGCATTAATGGATGCAGGTAATACACATGCTAAAGGTGTAGTTGAATCTTGGGCAAATGCTGAATGGTTTACAAATAAAGATGCAATTCCTGCTGAAACAACTGTAACGGTTTATAAAATTCCAGGTGAAACAAATACTGATGATTTATCTCCAGCTTCGGAAGCATTTACAAGAGCAGATATTCCTTTACATGCTAACTCATTCTTAGTAAATAGAATGGATAATCCACTTCCAACAATGGAAGAGTTAAAAGCAAAAGGTCATCCTTTAGCATATGTTGGTGATGTTGTAGGAACAGGATCTTCAAGAAAATCAGGAATCAACTCTGTTCAATGGCACATGGGTGTTGATATTGATGGTATTCCAGGTAAAAGAACTGGTGGTATTGTTATTGGTGATATTATTGCTCCAATTTTCTTTAATACTGCAGAAGATTCAGGATGTTTACCAATTCAAGCTCCAGTAGCAAACTTAGAAACTGGTGATGTTATCACTGTTAAAGCATTTGACGGTGTAATTGAGAAAAATGGTTCAGTTGTATCTGAATTTGAACTTTCTCCAAATACATTACCAGATGAGATGAGAGCAGGTGGTAGAATTCCTTTAATTATTGGTAAAGGTCTTACTGCAAAAGCTAGAGAAGCTTTAGGTATGGATGCTGGTGATATTTTTATCGTTCCTGCACAACCTGAAGATGATGGTGCTGGATATACTCTTGCACAAAAAATGCTAGGTAAAGCTTGTGGTGTAGAGGGTGTTAAGCCTGGTATGTACTGTGAGCCAATAGCTACAACTGTAGGTTCTCAAGATACAACAGGACCAATGACTAGAGATGAAGTTAAAGAACTTGCTGCATTATCTTTTGGTGCTGATATGACTATGCAATCATTTTGTCACACAGCTGCTTATCCAAAACCAGCAGATATTAAATTACAACATACACTTCCAGAGTTCTGGACATCTAGAAAAGGATTTATCCTTAGACCAGGTGATGGTGTAATTCACTCTTGGTTAAATAGACTTTGTTTACCAGATACTGTTGGTACTGGTGCTGATTCACATACGAGATTCCCTATTGGTATTTCGTTCCCAGCTGGTTCTGGTCTTGTTGCATTTGCAGGAGTTACAGGTATGATGCCTTTAACTGTTCCTGATTCTGTACTTGTTAAATTTTCTGGTGAGATGCAACCAGGAATTACTTTAAGAGATTTAGTTAATGCTATTCCTCATCAAGCACTTAAAGATGGTTTATTAACTGTTGAAAAAGCTGGTAAGAAAAATATCTTTGCTGGAACTGTAATTGAGATTGAAGGTCTTGAAGATCTTAAATGTGAGCAAGCATTTGAGTTATCTGATGCATCTGCTGAAAGATCATCTGCTGCTTGTACTGTTAATTTAAATAGAGAACCAGTTGTTGAATATCTTGAATCAAACATTGTATTAATTGAAGAGTTAATTGCTCAAGGTTATAGCGATGCTGCTACACTTCAAAGAAGAGCGGATAAGATGAAAGAATGGGTTAAAAATGGTGAGTTAATGAGAGCTGATAAAGATGCTAAATATATTGCAACTATTAATATTGACCTTAATGAAATTAAAGAACCAATTTTAGCTTGTCCAAATGATCCAGATGATGTTAAAACATTAACTGAAATTAGAGAAGCTGGTTTAAGAACTGAAATTGATGAAGTATTTGTTGGTTCTTGTATGACTAACATTGGTTTATTTAGAGCTGCTGGTGAAATCTTAAAAGGTGAAGGTACAGTTAAAAATAAACTATGGATTTGTCCTCCTACAAAAATGGATGAGAAAACTCTTCAAGAAGAGGGATATTATTCTGTATTTGGTATGGCTGGAGCTCGTACTGAGATTCCTGGTTGTTCTTTATGTATGGGTAACCAAGCTGCAGTTGCACAAAATGCATTTGTATTCTCAACATCTACAAGAAACTTCGATAATAGATTAGGAAAAGGTTCTCAAGTTTACCTTGGTTCTGCTGAATTAGCTGCTGTTGTTGCTCTTAAAGGTGCGTTACCAACTGCTGCTGAGTATCTTGAAATAGTACAAAATAAAATTACTCCAGAGATGAGTGATGAAGTTTATAAATATCTTAACTTCAACAAAGTATCAAAAGATGAATTAGAGGCTATGGTTAAATAGTAATATTTAATTAATTATGTAATTTATTATAAAAAGCCTCATCGTAATGATGGGGCTTTTTTACTTTAAAATAAAGGATTAGTATGTTTGCCGTATATGATAAAGGTAGTATAAATTTTAGAAGTACAGTTGAAAATTTATATGATATAAAAAAAGTTACTAAATCTGAAGCTGTTCATAAATATGCCCATGAAGATGTTGAGCAAGACTATGAAAGTCATGCTAAAAATCAACATAAGTATCAAGATAATAAAGATCAAGCTGTAAATGCTTATAAAAAAACTGCGAATATAGATATTAGAGATACAATTTATCATGCGCATCAAATTATGTCAAAAAAATGTATATCCATTGATATAGAAGATACACTTCAAGATGCGTATAATTTAATCAAAAAGAATAATATAAATCAAATACCTATAACATCCTCAGGAAATAAAATTGTGAGTATGTTATATAAAAAGAATATATTAAATTATTTGATGGATGATTTGAATAATGCTACAAATATTGTGAATAAGCCTATAAAAGAATTAAAAC
>Ga0209264_1001522_pt1 | contig 12834 bp, 11 predicted proteins | sample SaaInlV_DNA_150m_FD_184687 | JGI IMG/M metagenome (GOLD analysis project Ga0209264, IMG submission 184687) | Marine microbial communities from expanding oxygen minimum zones in the Saanich Inlet - SI075_LV_DNA_150m (SPAdes) (version 2) | ecosystem: Environmental > Aquatic > Marine > Unclassified... | reverse complement strand
AGTTCAATTGGTGGGATTCCACCAAGAAAACTACTTGAGGCTATTTAAACAACGGAGATTCTATTTTTAACAAGCGTTAGAAATGGGAGGATTACATTGACAGTTTTAGCTTTCAATAAAAAAAGTGACAATTAGCTAATACAATTGTATAAATTTTAGTAACTATTTTTATAATAATTTAATTCAGGATTGACATGAATATTAAAGAAGATAAACAAGGACTTATTTGGATAAAAGGTTTTTCTGCATCAGGCAAAAGTACTGTTGCCCGCAGAGTGGAGTATTTATTAAAACAAGATGGATACAATATTATTTCGCTTGATGGGGATGAGTTAAGAGGGGTGTTTGGTGACATTTGGGGTTATGAAACAAAAAGTAGAAGAGAGCTTGCAAGTGTGTATTTTAGATTATGCAGTTACTTATCTTCACAAGGATATATTACGGTTATTTCAGCGGTTGCAATGTTTGATTTTTTGGAAGAATGGGTGCAAATAAATATTCCAAATTCATTACAAGTATTTCTTGATGTTCCTTTGGATGAGCGACAAAAAAGAGATGCAAAAACAAAAAAACTATTTATAAATAAAGAGTTTAATGATAATGAGTATGATTTTCCAAAGAATCCAGATATGGTTTTAAGAAATTATGGAGAAATGGTGCCAGATATTGCAGCTAAACAAATAATAGAATCTTATTGCCATTTGCATAAGCTGACACCAGACAGGAGTAGAACAAAACACTGGAAGAAGTATTATGCAAATGATATAGCTCCTAGTGTAAATTCAAGTTTTTCTGAATACGCAATCCTTCAAATGAAGAGAGGGCAACATATTCTAGAAGTTGGGTGTGGGAACGGAAGGGATGCAGTATTTTTTGCATCCAGTGGGATTAAGGTTGATGCTATTGATAGATCGCAAGATGCAATTAGCTTATGTAATGACAAGTATTTAGATTCTGATGTAAAATTTCACTATGGCAAAATAGATAGTTTGATTGATATCAATAATAACAATAAATATGACCATATTTATTGTCGTTTTGTAATTCATGCAATGCCAATTGAAGAAGAGAATGCTTTGATTAGCGCATCCTTTGATTTATTAAAAGAAGGTGGATGTATTTTCTTAGAATGTAGATCTATAAATGACCCTTTAGCGCGTAAGGGTGAAATTATCAGTTCAACGGAAAGAGTACACGGGCATTATAGACGGTTTATCATTCCTGAAGAGTTTCAGGATCGCCTTATCGAAAGAGGGTTTAAAGTCATTAGCCTACATGAAGAAGATGGAGTGGCTAAATATGGTGATGATGATCCTGTGGTAATTAGGGTAATAGCTACTAAATAAATCTAGATGCTAGTGTATATAAGTACTGGCAGATTTCATAACAACTCTATGCAAAAGACTAAAAAATGAAAAGTAATATATGAAAATTATTAAAAAGATTGCCGTATTAATCAGTTGGCCAAGAGAATTAGATATGTTTTCAACATTTATTGAAAATACTGTTGATGATGTGGTTATTGTAGTAGATGATTTTGATTATGATGAAGGTGAGAGATTTGAGAAGGGTAAAAGCATAATAGAGTTGTTAGATGGAAAAACGGAATACGTATTACTATCAGAAATACTTGGAAAGGTTAAATATAGAGTACTATTTAGTACGGGAGGGCAAACGTTTCAAAAAAAGGTAACATTTAGAACTTATTTTAAATATATTTACGCTGTTAGTATTGGTAGTTTTATAGAACACTTTGAATTATCTAAGTTTTTTTTACAGACGATTGGCCATCCTTTGACTGGCGGTGGTAAGTATGCAGAAAAGTTCGGCAAATATCCGATAGAAAGGGCTATAGGAAATAAAGTCATTAAATATCCAAAAGGTTTAGATATTAATAAGGCTACTTATCCAGAAGATCAATGGAAGAACGTGTTTGACATATATTTATGTCACTCCAATATAGATCAAAATTTGATAAATAATAAGTTTCCTAGCGCACAATGTGTAAAGATAGGATACCCAAGGTACGACAATATGCCATCTGTCAGTAATGCAAAAAATATTATTTACAATGAAATTAAAAGCATAGATGCTGAGAAACCATTATTACTATGGATACCCACAATGATTAAGATACGAGGTGAATTAATTGATAATATTAGGATATGGATTCCCATCTTTGAAAAAATATTAGATAAATACAATATACTTATAAGGGTTCATCCAAAAATGTTAGTTATGGATACAAAGATAGCTTCTTATTTGGAGGGTTTAGGTTTTTTAGTTGATGTAAAGAAGGGTAGGAATTTAGGTGTACTCTATCAAGCGAGTGATTTAGTTTTAGCTGATTATGGTGGTTCAGTTTTGAGTGCGGTTTATATGAAAAAGAAGCTAATATTGTTGAATTCGTCAAGTAAAAAATATTTACGTTGGAGAAAGGAGCGTATGTATGTTGATGATGATGTTAGGAATGATGTAGATTCGTTTAGTATCTATGATGATATGACTTTTATTGAACAAGTAGATAGAAATATCCAGGATAATAGTAGTTCAAAAAGAAATAGATTAAGAGAAAAGTATTTTGGTGAAGATTGTAATTATGAAGACTTAAGAGATATGTTTCATAAATTAGCAAAATAACGTTGCATTTTATTAGGGAAAAATAAACAACAATAATGGAAAGTGATGAATTTTTGCATGTGGATATCTTTACTTAGTGGACTATGATGAATATTATATGAGTAATTTTGATTTTATATGTGTTAGTGGTTATGGTAGGTCTGGATCAAGTGCTTGCGTAGATTTGCTAAAGGAGTTTGAATATATTGATGGCCCTAATAAAGAGTTTAGAATAGCTAAAGACCCATTTGGATTACTTGATTTAGAGTTATCAATTGTTGATAATTGGGAGTTTATTCGTCATAACACAGCTATAAATGATTTTTTAAATTATTGTTTAATGCTAAGCAGAGAAGATGGTATTTTAAAAAAATCAGGTAAGGATTTTAGCAATATTCTTTACGTGGATTTTATGAAAGAAAGTACAGAATATATAAAAAAGATTACTGACTTTATGTATTTTGGAGATACTATGCTTAATCGTTATTATTTAAATGCATTACAATCTTTTATACAGAGGCTTAGAAGTAAGTTTGGCTTGAGTAACACCGCCTTAATGTATTTTGCACGCCCATCTGAAGATAATTTTCTTATAGAAACAAGGAGATATTTAAGAAAATTATTTGAAAACTATGCAAAAAATAAAAAAATATACAAAATTGTATTGGATCAAGCTATTTCCCCTACAAATATTAGTAAGACGCTTAGATATTTTGGTAATACGAAATTAATAATAGTCGATAGAGACCCAAGAGATATATACGCTACAATGATCAATAAAAAAATGTTTTTAGGTGCAAGTAACAATTCTATAGATAAGTATATTGCATGGCATCATTCTGTACGCAAACAAACATCTAAAGATATTGGTAATGTGTGTTTGCAAGGCAATGTACTGCGGTTAAATTTTGAGGACTTTTTTTTGCATTATGAAAGAACTATAGGAGAGATTAAAAAATTCCTAAACATTGAATTTTCTCATAAAGAAAAAGGCATTAGGTTTAATTGCGAAGATATTGATAAGCACGTAGGAATTTGGAAGAATATGCCACAACGAGATGCTATGAAAAAAATTGGTGAAGAGTTAAAGAAAGATTGCTATGTTGGGTAAAAAATATGATAATGCCAGTATTATTATGCGAGAAGAGTTTGGCTGGAGGCTTTACAAAAAAGATGATATAAAATTATGGTTTTGTGGCTATTTGGACGATATAAATATTGAAGGTATATTAGTAAAGGCAGAGTATATTGTCAATAATATTGAAGAAGAAAATATTGTATCAAGTTGGCTTAAAACTCTATGTGGACACTACGCAATTGTAATTGAATATAAATCGTCAATAATTACCGCAGTTGATAAAATTTGCTCCATTCCATTATTTACAAGTTATAAAGATAATGAAATTTTAATAAGCAATCATGCCCCATTATTAAAAAACAAACTTGATTTAGATGACAGTGATTTAGATAAGCAGGCCGAATTAGAAATTGCAATGTCTGGGTATACAATCTCTAATAAAACGTTGTATAGAGACATTAAACGCTTAGAAAGTGGAGAATATCTATTTATAACAAGTGATTGTTTTTGTAGAGGCTTTTATTACACTTATTCTCCTTGGAAAGTGATTGACAGAACAGAAAATCAATTACACAATGAATTATCAAACACTTTATTAAAAACGTTTGAAAAAATCAAGAACAATATAGGCAATAGACAAATTGTAGTACCACTTAGTGCAGGAAACGATTCTCGACTAGTTGTATGTGGATTAAAAAAAGTTGGGTTAAAAAATGTAGTTTGTTTTTCGTATGGTAGAAAAGGAAATTTTGAGACACCAGTTAGTGAGGTTATTGCAAAAAAGTTGGGATATAAATGGGTCTATATTTCTGATACATTAAAAGATAAGAAGAAGTTTTTTCAATCAAAAGAATATATTAGATACATAAGTGCATTCAAGTCTTTTGCTTATATTCATAATATACAAGAAGTATATGAGGTATTTTTGTTAAAAAAAACCAAGTTAATTGATGATGATGCGATAATTGTGAATGGAAATTCTGGTGATTTTATTTCTGGTGGACATATAGGTTCGACACTAGATGTAATAAAAAATCCACAAACTATGGGTGAAATAAGTTGGGGAAAGTTTATAAATAAGCATTTTTCTCTATGGATGGACCTCAGATCATTGTCCAATGATAAAAAAATAATATATGAACTTAAAAATGCACTATCTGCGCGCATAAAAACTTCAATTGATATTGATAAATATCAATATGCTATGATGGAATGTTCTGAGTTCATTGGTCGTCAAAGTAAGATGGTTATGGGCCAACAACGTACTTATGAATACTTTGGTTATGAATGGAGATTGCCATTGTGGTCTGATGATATGTTAACTTTCTGGGAAAGTGTACCTTATAAATATAAAATTGATCAGAGTTTATACACTAAGGTACTATATGAGAATAATTGGGGTAATGTATGGCACTATATAAAAGTTAATGATAAGATTATTTACCCTATTAGTCTGAGATGGTTGCGCATGCTATTTAAGATTTTATTTGCTCCAATTGGAAAATCGAGGTGGCATAGGTTTGAAAGAAATGTATTTAAATATTTTATACATCCATCATATGCATTGGCACCAGTCTCTTATTTTAGAATATTATTTGATTCTAGAGGGTATAGAAGTGTTTCCTCTTGGCTATCATATAAGATGTTGAAAGATATAGATTAATTAACAAATAATAACCCTTAGGGCATCAACAGTATTGGGTTGTTTTTGGAGTTACGCAGAAACTAGATTGATGAAATTTAAAGTATGAATATATTATTTCCGTTTCCTGGAGATTCAGTAGGTGGAAACCATTGGTCGGCAATAAATTTATATAAGGAGTTAAGAAAAAAATCAGAAGTTAATGTTTTTATTGTTATACATATAGCAGATGGTCCTCTTTCCCAATTATTAGATAGGATTAATATCCCTTATACAATTCTGCCAATAAAACATCTAGCTGGTGAAAATGAAAAGTTATTATCCATAATATATAGAGTTACACTTAATCTACGTTTAATCTACAGTTTTATTATAGATAATAAGATAGATATTGTTCACGGTAATGATTTACGTATTAATTTAACATGGTCTTTACCTGTACGTATATCAAAGGCAAAGTATATTTGGCATCAAAGGCAGTTATTATCAGACTCAATTAAGTGGCATATGATTGATTTTCTATCTGATTATGTTATATCAATTTCAGAATATGTTTATAAAACATTTCCAGCAAATATTGGTAATAGCAAGAAGTCTATCATCAATAATCCTTTTGATATATATACATTGTATGATAAGAAAGATTCTAGAAATATAATAAGTAATAGGTATAAAATTAACAACTCATTTTTTATGATTGGCTATATTGGCAGACTCGCACCATGTAAGAATATTGAAATCATATTGCATGCTTTAAAAAAAATTATATTAACAAAATCGTGTGAATTTAAATTTCATTTGCTTATAGTAGGAGAAGGTGATAATGAATATAAGAGACGTTTGATTAACATAACTGACTCAAATGGACTTAAAGACTACGTAACATTTACTGGTTTTGTTGATAATTCATCATTAATTTTATCATCATTAGATTTGTTAATAGCCTCAAGCACTAATGAGCCATTTGGTAGAGTTTTAGTTGAGTCTATGCTGCAAAAAACACTTGTTCTTGCTTCAAATTTAGGCGGACATCTTGAGATTGTTCAGAATAATAAAACTGGGCTTTTATACGATGCATCATCTGTCCAATCCCTTTGTGATCAAATTATTAATGTTATGTCTAAACAATATAGCTGTAACAATATTACTGAGTTAGCATATGATAATGCTACTGTGCATTACAATTCTTCAAATCATGCAGATAGTGTCATTTATATTTACCAAAAATTGTTAAAATTATAGTGATTATTAAAAACAGTAGAAGCAATGCTTCTGTAGTATATGTTTCTCATTTTGTTGGCTTATCTGGAGTTGGGGGTGTACAAAGAAATTTTGTGGAGTATATCAACAATCAAACAACATCGAGCAATAGTTTGTCACATAAAGTTTATACGTTAGGAGAGGTTGACTCCCAGTATAAAATTCCAGTTGAAGTATATGATATAAAAAATTTGAGAAATTTATTTTCGTTAATATTGGATATTGTTTCTAGAAAGAAAATTGTCCACTTCTACAATAATCTTACTAGTCTAAAAGTAGTAGTATTTTTGTTATTTTTACCTGTGAAAAATCTTATTTTGCATGAGCGAGGCACTATTTGGAATTTTCCATCATATCGTAGAGTGTTGCTGCAGTTTGTAGCGTGGAAGTCAAGTTTGATACTGACGAACTCAAATGCAACCAAAATCATGTTAGAAAAGAAGTTTTATGTATCTAGTAATAAAATAAGGGTGCTGTATAATGGCATAGATACAACAATTAAATGTGCAAAAAAAAAGTTAAGAAATGACCAATTGTCAACCTTTTATGTTGGTTTTATTGGCCGTCTAGATACCCCAAAAGGTGTTCATGTATTAATTGACGCAATGCATCATTTGGCTAGCGAAAGGGTTAAATTAATTATAGCAGGTACTGGAATTCTTGAAAATGCTCTAAAAGAACAGGCAAAAAACCTTGAGAATATATCTTTTATTGGACGTGTAAAAGATCCATATAGGTTTTTAAATAGTTTGGATTTATTGGTTGTGCCATCAATACGTGAACCACTTGGTAATGTATGTCTTGAAGCTGGCTTATGCAAGACCCCAGTTCTTGCTGCAAATGTTGACGGCATTCCTGAGATTGTTGAGAATAAAGTGTCTGGCGAATTAATATATGCAACTGTTGAAATTTCAATTAATTCTCCAGAAGGCGCTGTTCCATTTCCCGAGTTTGTGGTCGATCCAGTTTTTAATAAACTTCGCACCCCAAAGCAGATTGACTCATCTTTATTGGCAAGAAAAATATTGGAGTTAAGCCTTGATCATGACAAACTTAAGAATTATTCAGATAAATTACATGACAAAGTTGTAAAATATTTTAATTTAGAGCGTTATACACATGATTTGCACAATATTTATTTCGAATTAGGTGATTGCACTTTTCAAAACATAAGGAAAAAAACATAAATGAAGGCAGTAATACTGGCGGGTGGCTTGGGTACGCGTTTAAGCGAAGAGACTGATATAAAGCCAAAACCAATGATTGAAATTGGTCACAAGCCAATTCTTTGGCATATTATGAAAACCTATTCTGTACATGGGGTTAATGATTTTATTATTTGTTGTGGATATAAAGGGTATGTTATCAAAGAGTATTTTGCAAACTATTTTTTACACATGTCAGATGTAACTTTCTCTGTAAATGATAATAGCATGAAGGTTCATCAAAACAATGCAGAACCATGGACAGTAACATTAGTTGATACAGGAGAAAACACGTTAACAGGCGGTCGTTTAAAAAGGGTGCACAAATATATCAAGGACGAAGAGTCTTTTTGTTTTACCTATGGCGATGGTGTAAGTGATGTAAATATTACGGACTTAATTAAGTTTCACCAGGCGCATGGAAAACAAGCAACACTTACAGCTACCCGTCCGCCAGGTAGATATGGTGCATTAAAAATCACTAATAGTAACACTGTTGAGAAGTTTCAAGAAAAGCCAGAAGGGGATGGGAGTTGGATTAATGGAGGTTACTTTGTGCTCTCTCCAGAAGTTATCAAGAATATAGATGGTGATGATACAACATGGGAACAAGAGCCATTAAAAAAACTTGCTAAAGATGGAGAATTAATGTCATTTAAGCATGATGGTTTTTGGCAGCCAATGGATACATTATATGAAAAAACCATGTTGAATAATTTATGGAATAGTGGCAAGGCACCATGGAAAAAATGGTAATTATTGATGGATAAGTGTGACTATTTGATAATTGGTGCAGGAATTATAGGAATAAATATTGCTAGAGAGTTATCTAAAAGATATCCTGATAAGGTAATTATCGTTATTGATAAGGAAAATAAAGAGGCGCAACATGCAAGTGGTAGAAATAGTGGAGTATTGCATGCTGGATTCTACTACACTGAGGATAGTTTAAAGGCAAAATTTACACGTGAAGGTAATGTGGCTATGACGACTTATTGTGAGAATAACAATCTTCCAATCAGAAAGTGTGGCAAGCTTGTTGTTGCGCAGTCTAATGAGGAAATAGAAGTTTTAGATGAGCTTCTTAACAGAGCAAAAAAAAATGGTGTTAGTTTAGAAAAAATAACTGAAAAAGAGGCAAAACAGATAGAGCCAAAAGTGAAAACCACTAAATATGCACTATTTTCACCTACAACTTCTACGGTTGACCCGAGGCTTGTTGTTAAAAGCATGGTGAAAAATGCAATAGAAAGTGGTGTTGTATTTAAATTTAATTCTGCTTATCTTCAGAAAAGGAAAGGCTATATTGAAACAAGTAGCCAATCAATAGAGGCAGGGTACGTTATTAACGCATCTGGATTGTATGCAGATAAAATAGCAAAAGACTATGGTTTTTCAAAAGACTACTATTTATTGCCATTTAAAGGAATTTATCTGAAATCTGATCATCCTTCAGGTTATATATCGACAAATATTTACCCGGTACCACAATTAGAAAACCCATTTCTCGGTGTGCATTATACGATAACAGTTGATGGTGGTATAAAAATAGGACCAACTGCTATTCCAGCATTCTGGAGAGAGCAATACAAAGGGTTTGAAAATTTTAATACGTCAGAGTTTCTTGAAATATTAAGCCAACAATTAGGTTTGGCTGTTACCTCTAAATTTGGGTTTAAAAAATTAGCAATGGAGGAGATGTTGAAATACTATAAACCGAATATGGTAAAAAAAGCCACTAAGTTGTGCGATGGGTTTGATAAAAAATCTTTTAGCAACTGGTCTACCCCTGGAATAAGAGCGCAATTGGTTAATGCGCGTGAAAAAAAACTTGAGATGGATTTTGTGATTGAAGGAGATGATAAATCCATGCATATATTGAACGCTGTTTCGCCAGCATTTACTTGTTCAATACCATTTTCAAAGTATGTTGTAGATCGTATAGAAAGTTTGACAAATAAAGGAGATTCATAAAATATGAAAATTTTAGTTACAGGTAATACTGGATATATTGGCCCAGTACTAGGTGAGAAATTAAAACAAAATTATAATGATTTAAAGTTGATAGGATTTGATACAGGTTTCTTTGCTCATTGCCTGACAGGGGTAAATGTAAGTCCAGAACTTAATTATGATGTGCAATATTATGGGGATATTAGAAAACTTGATAAAAATGTATTTCATGGTGTAGATATAGTTATCCACTTAGCTGCAATATCTAATGACCCTATGGGGAATAATTTTGCAAGTGTAACAGAAGAAATAAACTCAAAAGCAAGTGAAAATGTTGCCAAAACTGCAAAACGAGCTGGTGTTAGAAAGTTTATATTTGCCTCTAGTTGCAGTATGTATGGCACAGCAGACTCTGAAGCAAAAAAAGAGAGTGACAGTTTAAATCCACTCACAGCATATGCAAAATCAAAAGTATATATGGAGCAAGTAATAGAGAAATTATCAGATGATAAATTTCAAGGAACTTGTCTAAGGTATTCTACAGCTTGTGGAATGACTCCAAGATTAAGATTAGATCTAGTACTAAATGATTTTGTAGCTTCAGCATTAACGACTGGCAGGATAGAAATATTGAGTGATGGCACGCCATGGAGGCCGTTAATTGATGTGCAAGATATGGTTAGAGCAATTCAATGGGCAGTTGAAAGAGATAATGATCAAGGCGGTAATTTTGTTGCAGTTAATGTTGGAAGAAATGAGTGGAATTATCAAGTGGTAGATGTTGCGAATAGAGTCTCTCAACGAATACCCAATACAAAAATTGATATTAATACTGAGGCCGCACCAGATAAACGCTCTTATCGAGTAGACTTTAGCTTGTATGAAAGTCTTGCACCAAACTATCTGCCACAAGTTGATCTTGACCAAAGTATTGATGAATTAGCAGAAGGTCTTAAAAGGATGAATTTTAAAGATCAAAATTTTAGGGCATCTGAAATGATGCGTTTAAAAATCCTGCAAAATCTACAAGATAAAAAACTGTTAGATAGGAATCTATATTGGACAAAATAGAAAGATGAAGTTTAATGAAGTGGGGATTCAAGAGCTGTATGTATTAATAATAAGTAGAAAAAATGAATAAATTACAATTAAGAAAAGAAATAATATCACTAGTAAGAAAATATGCAGATATTGATAGTGGTGACAACACTTTTAATAAAGGAGTGGATGCCATACCATCTGCTGGTAAAGTTATTGGGGCGAGTGAATTATCAATGATGACAGACGCCGTTCTTGATGGGTGGCTGACTACAGGACGCTTTAATGATCAATTTGAAGAAAAACTTGCTAGCTATCTTGGTATAAAGCATGCTTTAACTACTAACTCCGGATCATCCGCTAATCTTCTTGCATTTACAGCCTTAACCTCGCCTAAATTAGGGGATAGGCAAATAAAAGCAGGAGATGAGGTAATTACTGTGGCTGCGGGTTTCCCTACAACTGTCAACCCCATCCTGCAAAATAATTGCATTCCAGTATTTGTGGATATAGAGATCCCAACCTATAATATCAATGTAGAGTTACTAGAGAAGGCGTTTAGTAAAAAAACTAAGGCTGTAATGCTTGCTCATACCTTGGGTAATCCATACAATTTAAAAACTGTAAAAGAATTTACAGAAAAACATAATCTATGGCTAATAGAAGATTGTTGTGATGCTCTTGGTTCAACATATAATAATAAAAAAGTGGGGACCTTTGGGGATATTGCCACTCTTAGTTTTTATCCTGCACACCATATAACCATGGGTGAAGGTGGAGCGGTACTGACTAATAATATTAAATTAAAAAAAATTATAGAATCGTATAGGGATTGGGGTAGAGATTGTTACTGTCCACCTGGGTGTGATAACACTTGTGGTAATAGATTTACTCGCCAATTAGGAGGGCTACCAAAAGGCTATGATCACAAATTCACATACTCTCATCTTGGCTATAATTTAAAAATAACAGATACACAGGCTGCGTGTGGTGTTGCACAACTAGAACGGATAGAGTATTTTGTACAGAAGAGAAAAGATAACTTTAATTATCTAACCGAAAACCTGCAAAATCTTAGTCATGAGTTAGTATTACCGCAGCCAACAGTGGATAGCGACCCTGCGTGGTTTGGGTATCCATTAACTATCAGAAATAAAAAGTCAAATAGAACAGAATTGCTTGAGTATTTAAATAAGTATAGGATAGGTACACGGCTACTCTTTGCTGGCAACTTGACCAAGCAACCATACTTTAAAGATAGAAATTACAGAGTATCAGGTAATCTAGAAAATACAGATAAAATAATGAATCAAACTTTTTGGATTGGTCTTTATCCTGGACTTACAGAAGAGATGCTTGACTTTACAATAGATAAAATTAAATCATTTTTCTCTCTTATTGAATAGTGAAATATAACCATACAAAGTTTAATGGGTGTTATGTAATTGATACTGATGTACACTATGATTCACGTGGTAGTTTTACTAAGTGTTACAATGAGAAAGAGTTTTTAAAAAATGGGATAAATTATGCATTTAAAGAGCAATTTTTTACGGTATCTCATAAAAATGTTTTGCGAGGTATGCATTTTCAGTTACCACCGCACGATCATTGTAAACTTGTAAGTTGTTTTAGTGGGGCGGTACTAGATGTCTTATTAGATTTAAGGAAAGGCTCCAGTACTTATGGTGAGAGTGGATCTTTTGAGTTATCTGCTAACAATGGAAAGACTTTGTTTATTCCAATTGGTGTGGCGCATGGTTTCCTTAGTTTGGAAGATAATAGCGGTATGCTGTATAGCACATCGGCTGAATATGCACCAGATTATGATGCTGGTATACGGTGGGATAGCTTTGAGTATAATTGGCCAATTAAGAATCCAGTTGTGTCTGCACGAGATGATAATCAACCTTTATTTCATGAAATAGATAGTCCATTTTAAATATGAAATTATTTGTAACAGGTGGTACTGGATTTATTGGTTCTCATTTTTTGAATGCTGCACTTAAGAATGGCCATGAAGTTGTGGCACAACATCG
>Ga0209264_1001438_pt1 | contig 13390 bp, 13 predicted proteins | sample SaaInlV_DNA_150m_FD_184687 | JGI IMG/M metagenome (GOLD analysis project Ga0209264, IMG submission 184687) | Marine microbial communities from expanding oxygen minimum zones in the Saanich Inlet - SI075_LV_DNA_150m (SPAdes) (version 2) | ecosystem: Environmental > Aquatic > Marine > Unclassified... | reverse complement strand
TTTGTGGAATATGTTTTATTGGATGTAATATTGATATAAATATATTCATAACTAATAAAATATTTGATACATCCATTATACATTTTATATATTTATATATTTTATATATAAAATATTCAATGGTGTAAAATAGTTGAAATTTGCGATGTATAATTATCGAATTGTTCTTCATCATCATAAACAGCATCCATACAATATAATGGTATAATAGATATTCCACCTAATTCAGTTATTCGTTTATGTAGATTTTTACATGAATTACAAAACATTGAATAATTGGAATCACCTAATGCACAAACTGAAAATTTTAATGAAGTAAATGTATTTTTTGATATACTTCTATTTTTGATTTTCCTCCAAAATAAAGAAGCATTTTCAGGGAAATCTCCATTTCCTGTAGTTGAACAAATAAAAAGTACATAATCATATGTATTTAATTCTTCCATTTTATCTACATATCCATTCATTTCATTAAGTATAATTTGTGAATTTGTAAATGTATCTTGTAAAAAGTCTTGTAATACATAAGCCATTTCTTTTGCATTACCTGTTTGACTTCCATATAATATACTTATTTTCATATATATATCGAATATTTTAAAATAAATATAAATAAATAGTATTATATTTATTTATAATGCTAAATAAAGTTAACACTCCATTCATATCGTCTTTTATTTTTGCAACTAATGTATATCATTTATCATATAAACATAATTCCATATATAAAAAATCATTTATTTATTTAACTGGAAGTTCGTTATTATACCATTCATCACGTCATATTAAATTATATTATTATATTGACCAACTAGGAGTATACAACATAATATACCAAGGAGGGTACGAATATTATAAATATTTATACAGAGATCGTAAAAATATATATACAATTTCATCTATATTTAATCTTTCCTCATTTTTTTCTGTATTATGGTTATATGGATATGGATATTATACAAAACAATATGCGTTTGATACAAATGGATATGATAAGATTTATCATTCATTAATACATATAATAACAAGTGTATGTCACCATTCTATTACAAATACTATTATTTAGATAGAAATACTATTATTTAGAACGGAATAGTGGAAGAAATAAAAATATATTATAAATATTGAATTATTGATTGAATGAAAAATTCATAAAATTATATGGATATTTTAAATATTTTTGATAAATTATATTATTTTGTTTAATAGAACAATTATATTTATCAATATTATTTTTTAAATAATAATAAGTTGATACGCCATAAATTAATTGAAGTACAAATCTTTTACCTTCTTTTACATTTGTACCTTTATGTAATCCATGAGTATCTTCAAAAATCATTGACCCAGTATCTCCGCATATTTTTATTATATTATCTTTAAATATTTTATTTACTTTATTATCATCATATCTTTGACTTAATTTATTATTTTCATCTTGAATTAAATTGATATTATTAAGTGAGTTTTTTACATAAACATGGGGACCATTATTATTATCAACATCATTTAAATAGAAAAATATTTTTAAAAATTTAATATCATCAAAGTCTTGATGAAATGTTTGTGTTGTATCTACATCACCTGGGTAAGATGCCCAAAATGAAATATTATGTAATATAGGATTACATCCTAAATAATTTTCAGCAATTTTTAATAAATATTCAGACGTTATAATATGTTGTACAACATCAATATTAAGCAAATCATTGTTATTATGTAACCACCAAATATTTTTGTTTTGACTAAATAATTCTATATTTTTAATAGAATTATTATTTCTATTAATAAATTGTTTATTGTTTAAATTATTTATTATTTTTTTGCATTTATTTCTATCAAAAATATTGTTTAAAATAGAACAACCACAATTGTTTAATTCACTGCCAATATTTAATATTTTCGTATTTAATATTTTCAAAGTATTATGTGTTAAATCATATGATTTAGTTTTATTATAAATATAATTTAATATATGTACTAAGAAACGAGTAAATTTACTATCATTCATATTTTCATGTAATAATTTATTTTTTTTATCAGAATAATATTTTACATCTTGAAAATCTAATTTTTTATTTACTAATAAATTTTGTATATTATTATGATTTATCTTCAAAAAATGAATTATATCATCATAATATTCAGTGTAATTATTGGATTTTGTATAAGTTAAAATAAAATTTTCATGTCTGTCAATCATATTATAATATAATATATATGTGATTTTATTTTTATATTTTTATATTTTTATATTTTACAATATTATTTTCAATATCACTATATGATTCTCTTTGTGAACCATTAATATTTTTAATTGCATACCATTTATAATTATTTTTTAAAGAATTCCAATAAAAATCAATTGGACCTTGATTATATTTTAAAATTTTTTCACAATTATTTTTAAATTCATGATATATATTTTTATGAAGAATGAATCCTGCTGTACTTTGACACCAATAATTTTGATATATATTTTTAATATTTGTTTCTATATTAATTGGTGGACCATGTGTTGATTCATATAATAATAAAACATCCCAATTTTTAACTTTTATAAAAAATTTTAACAATTCTATATTAAGTTCATCTATATTATTAATAAAATCATAATCATCTTCTAATATGCATATATTGTCATACTTATTTTCAATAGCATAATTAACACATTTTAAATGGCTTTTTGTACATCCATTTGCACCATTTTCTTTATCATATATAGCATCAATAAATATAAATTTATCTTCTGATAAATTTAATCTATTTAATTGTTCTACTATTTCTTTTTTTCTATCCGTTCTATGTTTTAAATTTATTATTAAAATTTTATCAATATATTCTAATGATGAATAAAAATATTTTTTATTTTTATAATTACATGTATAATGTATTGTTTTATTAAATTTTTCTAAATCTGAATAATATCCAATATATTTACATTCAAGATAATTAATATTATTATATCTAACAATAGTTTCAAATTCATTTTTTGATGAATTATCAGTGTTATTTTTTATTTCTTTATTTTTACATGTTAATAATAAAACATTTTTATCATTTTTTAAATTTAATTTTTGATATATATTATATAATGTATCCGGTCCATAAAAAAAAGATTTTTTACTTGGTTTTTTATTAAAATGGATTGATGTTTTATTATTATTTAAACATTCATTTATTACTCCAGATACGATCTCTTCAATAAAATAGTTACTTATTTTATTTTGTTTTAATTTTGAATATAAGATACCATTTAAAAATACTTTTCTATTTTCTTTTTCATGTGCTGTTATAAAATTATAGGTATCGCATAAGTTTAAAAATGAATGATCTAATAATTTTATACTTAAATCCATGTATAATCCTCCATGTTTATATAGAAACAAATGTCTAATTAAATCTGTTTTACTTGTAATACTATAAATTAGATGTAATGAAATATTTATACAATGATTATAATTATTTTTTATAAATTCGTAACATAAATATTCGTTTAATTTTACATTCCAAATTTTTTCAATATCCCAACTATTATAGTGATTTTTTAACCTATCTGGATATTTAAATTCAGGAATACCAATTTGCAGCATTATTATTTTCTTTTTTAAAAATAGTTCTAAATTTTCACAATTATTATTAATTATATTTTTTAAAAATGGATGCGTTTTTATTAAATTATCATCATTGTAAAATAATATATATTGAATATCATTTATGTTTTTTCTTTTTAATTTTCTTTCATATTTATAATTTATATTATTAGCAATAATAGTATAATGTTTATTCAATATTAATTCATCAAAAATACAAGGAAAATTATTATTAATAATATAAATATGATTTTTATATTTACAATTTGAATTTTCATAAATAAAATATTTATTATAGTTTGTAGTAGTAGATTGTAAATATTCATTTAAAAATTTATTTTCATGTATTTCTTCTTCAAATTTATATTTATTTATTTGATGAATTAAATTTTGATTAATTAAATATTGATTAAAAATTTTATTGAATTTATTAATTTTTAATCTATCATTGTTTTTATTACAATTAAAATCAAATATTGAATCATTTCTTGTGATTAATTCATTCATATATTTTAATTAATAAAAATAAATAATTTATTTTATTAATTCGTAAATTAAAATAAATAATTTATTTTATTAAATTGTAAATAAAAATAATATAAAAAAATATTATATTATATAAAAATGCCTTTAAATTTTGATTTAAATAAATATAAAGCAGATACTACTATTTTTGTAGAAACAGGAACATTTCGAGGAGACGCAATTAATAAAGCATTGGAATGTGAATATGAACAAATATTTACAGTAGAAATTGATAAAAAAAGACATAAATGGTTGGTTAGAGAATTTGAAGATGATGATGAAATAACTTTAATTCGTGGAAATAGTGAAGCTGAATTTCCAAAAATAATGGATAAAATAAAAGAAAAATGTACTATCTATTTAGATGGTCATTATTGTGGAGATGATGCTGAAAAAGGAGATAAATGGTCTCCAATAAGAGATGAATTAAATTATTTAAAAACTCATTCAATTAAAAATCATACTATTATTATTGGGGATTGGATATGTCAAAATAATACTCACAAAGATGAACAATCGGGATTGGAAACAGGATATATGGGGCATAAAAATACATTGAAAAAAATAAAGAAAATTAATAAAAATTATAAATTTTCTTTAGAGACAGGTTCTTGTGAAGAAGATGTATTAGTTGCTTATATCGATGAATAATTTATTTATTAAAGATATTAAGTAAATCTTGGGCTGAATTATCTTTTTTTACTATTATATTTTTTTTTTCTTTGATAAAATCTAAAATAAAATGAATTCTATTAATGTATGTATGATTATCTCTAACTTCAATCATTAATTCTTTTATTTTATCAAATTTGTTCTCTTTTTTATCAAATTCCAAACCTTGTTTAACTAATTTTGGAATATCATTAGAATATAACATTTTTTTATTAAATAAATTATAAACAGCTTCATTATTTGTCATACCCATTTTACCATAACTAATATTTTTAAAAATACGACATGGAATATAATGATTATCAATTTGCCAATCAGTTTGTAAAGCTGGAGCTAAAATTGATTCTTGAATTAATTCCATATTTTCTTGGATTGATTTATTTCTTTTAGAAGTTTTATCAAAAGTTCCTCCATAATTTTTATATTCTATATTATGTTTTTTACATTCTTTAGAAAATATATCCCACTGTATTAAAGGCATTCCAATAAAATTACTTATATTTTTAATATTAAACTTTTTTATTTGTTTAATATTATTATCTATTTCATATGGCAGAAGGTCTGTTCCCCATGGCATAAAAATACAACTTCCATCTTCAACATAAATATGATATTTTATATTTTTATAAGATTTATAATTTAGACATTCCTTTGTATAAACTTGTAATGTCATTATATTTTGATGCGGAATTCCTTTTTCACTATTCATTAAAACATGACTTTTAGGAATTTTAAATTCAGTGCCCGTCCATTCTACATTATGACCAATATAAAAACTTGTATTATTTAGTGGTAAATTTTCAGATTCCAACCCATGAACAATATATAAAGCATTATTAAAATCAATTTTTGTATTATTTGTATTATCTGGATAATTATTATCCCCATCTTCATTAAACCAATAAACATTATAATTTAAATATTTAAATGTTTTATAAAAAGCATTATGTATATAACTATGTGTGTGATTATGTAATTCATGACCCCATATAATTATTTTATCTAAATTCATTTATATTATAATATATTTTTTTTATTTTTTTTATATTAATTATTATTTTTTAAATATATAATTCTTATTTTTTCATATTATATTTATGGATAAATAAAAATATTTTATAAATTAATATATTTTTTCTAAATAGATTAATTTATTTAAAAAAAACATTATAATTATTAATATGGAAAAATATCCTTTATTTCAAAAAGAGTATTTATTAAAGAATAAAACTGAACTTAATAATAATTTTAAAAATTATATAAATTATTTTATAAATAAGATTAATAAAATTCAAAATGAAAATAATAATTTAAAAGAAGAAATACCTCTTACATTTTATCCAATAGCAAAAAATATTAGAATTGTATCATCATTTATGGCACTCAATATAATTAATAATAAAAAATCATTTATTGATAATAAAGCAAGAGATGATGAAGAAGAATATTGGATTAAAAATAAAAATATGAAAAATTGGTATCCATGGTTGTGGGCAAGAAATAGAATTAAAAATAATTTTACTTGCAAAGAAGGCTGGAATTTTTATTTTGATAGCTTTAATGATAAAAAAATTAATTTAAAAAAAGAAAAATATTGTTTAGAGCCTCCTGAAAATTTAAAATTATTTTTTAATTACTTATCTTGTATTAAATATACATTTGATTTAAATAAAATATACATGGATAAAATAGAAAAAATTGCAGAAGAAATAAAGTGGCCTTTAAATTCAAAAATATTAGCAGTTCAAATTAGAAGAGGTGAAACATGTAATAAAGAAGGTACAATAAGCGACAGACCATATTTTACTTTAGAACAATATATTGATAAAATAGACATAATGATGGAAAAAAATAGTTATAATTATATTTATATTTCTACAGATAGCAATGAAGAAATTGATAAAATAAAAAATATAAGACCAAAATGGAAATTATTATATTTACCTATAAAAAGAGAAGATTTCTTTAGATTAAAAGGTGATTCAGTTTCATCATTAATTGATTTAGAAGTAAATTGCTCAAATAATCCTGATAAAATACCATTTATTGTAGATACAGCTTTGTATGATTTATATTTTATAAGTAAATGCCAAGGTTATATATCAACAATGAGTATATCACATTTTTCATTATTAGGATGGTATTTACAAATAGCAGAGCAAGAAAAAATAACACCTTATATTAATATGAATACAGAACCTCTTGATATGACAAATAAAAATTTATTATTATTTATTAATTTGTATTAATTTATTAATTTATTAATTTATAAATAATATATATAAATGAAAAGAAAAATAATAATTATAACAGGTCGTGAAGGAACCGGATCTACTTTTTTATCCAGAACATTGTATAATGGTATTACTAACAGATTTGATTGGAGTGGTTCTGGTTTAAGTTCTGATAATATTAATGAAAAAATAATATTTAATAATCAAGAAATAATTTTATTTCATAGAACGCAACCTTGTAATACGGTAGATTATTTTACAGAATTAGATGATTTAAAAAAAAAATATAAAAATGATGACATATACTTCATAATTACAACAAGATATAACATAATTACAAACATTACAAATTCTAATAGATTCAATAGAACAGATCTACAAAATCAAGATAACTCTAAAAAATGTAAGAAAATTATAGGAGACATAATAAAAAAAGAAAAATATTTTATATGGAATTATGAAACAATGTTATTTTTAAAAGAAATATATTTTGAAATGTTATATAATTTTTTAGAATTAGAGTTAGATTATATACCAAATAAAATAGAAGATGGTAATCTAAAGTATATTAAATTTAATTAATAATTTTTTTCTTTAAATATTTATATTTTTAAAAAATTATTAATATAATGAGAGAATTCATTTAATCCTAACTCAGTATAATGGCGTAGATCACGTGTCATAATTTGTTCTTGAGTAAAATTAGCTAATACATCTGTTGGATTAATAAAAGGAATATTATATTTTTGACAAATATTATTCAATAAATTTATTAAATTATTTCTTGAAATTATATATTCACTATTTAGTTTTGAATTGTAATGTGAAACAATAATAATTTTTTTAGGATATAACATTTTTAATATTTCTAAAATATCATTTTCAATTTCTTCATCACTTTGTTTTTCAATTATATAATTATTTTTAATTTCGAGAGGAGTTACAGAATTAAATTCATTAAGATTTTTATCTACACATAAATGATGTAAATAAAAATCTTTATGAATGTAATTTTTATTAGAACATATTTCAATAATAAATATATCTGTATCAGAAAAAAGTTTATTGTATTTATTATCATATTCGATAAATTTATTTTGACATATAGCAGTTCTAAAACATAATTTATTATATGGTGGTGGATATATAATTCATTTTTTAAAAATTTAATAAATTGTATAACTTCTTTTGTAGTATGAGTATAATTAATAAGATTATTTAAATTATTATGATTGGATATTTTATTTAATCTACATGTACCAAATAAAGTAATTAACATATTATATATTATATATTATATTATTTTATTATCATTATTAATTAAACACATACCATGTATATGTCCAGGACCTAAATTCATAATATACAATCATACTTTTTTTTTATTATATCTAATAATTTTGAATTTTTGGGTGATATAAAATTATATTTTTCATTAAAAGGAGAATAATTTAAACTTATCATTTCAATCCATCTTACTGATACAAGTCCATTATTAATATCATTATTCATTCCCATAATAATTTCATTTATATTATTCTTATCTCTTAAATCATTATAGATATCACTTAAACAAAAATCTTGCCAAACTTTTACAAAATTAGGAATTTTAATATTAACATTAAATACATTTGTATTTTTTAAATATGTATTGTAATATTTAATATTTTTTAGGATAATATTATAAACTTCTTTAAATAATATTTTTTTATGTACAAAAATATTATAATAATCAATATAAATATCATTCGATAATAAAGATATAGGAATATCCATTAATAATAATCTTTCTTCATTATTTTTAATTTGATAACAATCTTGATAATTATTAGTTCCTAAATTTATATGAACACTTTTTTCATTTAAAAATACAAAATTCATCATTGAAGTACCTGATGAACTTATATGCATATATGAATTATTCAACAATTCTAGTTGTTCTTTAAAATTAACATAATTTTTCCAATTAATAAATTCACAATTAAAATTTTCACTATTTAATTTTTTTTTTATTTCTAATAAAATATTTTTTTCTTGAATTGAATACCTTTCACTTTCTATAATAATTATTTTATTTCTTTCATATGTATTTTTCCTTTGTATATTGTATTTATTATAAAATCGATTACGAAATAAACTTAATGAATTAAAGTCTTTTCCAGGTGTAATATATTTTTTATTAATTGTTGAATATCCACAATACCCGGAACCAGCTATTAATACTTCAAATTTATAAATTTTATTTTTATCTAAATTATTTTTTAGTAAATTTTTATTTCCACTAAATTTTTCCATAATTTGTAATACCCAATCTTTTGTACATTTCATAGGACAAACCCAACCTGGAACATGAAGAAGATTTATTAAATTTGTATAATTATTATTTTCATTAAAAAAATTGTGTAATGTCAAAAAAGAAGGATATAAAGCATCAAATAATCCATGTCCAATATTATGTTCATAATAATGTGAAAAATAATTACTAATTCCTTTTATTTCAATGATTTCTTTATATAAAAAATTATTTATTTCTTTTTCATTATTAAAAAATTTGATATTTGGTTTAAATATATATTCATTTTTATGAATACAACCAGAATGTTCTGGCCCCCCTAATAATTTTACTTCTTGTAATTGAATATTTTTATCTAAAGTTAAAAAATAAAATTCATTATTAAAGAAATATATATTTTCATATTTCACTCTTTTTATATTTTCTTTATTTTCATAATAAAATTTAGAATTCATATATTTTATATATTAAAATTAATTTAAAATTTAAAATTATTTATTTATTATATATAAATGTTAAAAGTTTTACACATTAGTTTTCATAAAGGATGTCAAAATGATTTAGAATATATAAGTAAAAAATTAAATTTTAAATTAGAATTTATAGCATATAGTGATGATAATGTAAAAGGCGGAGATGTTTATAATATCACTCATGAAAGAGCATTAAATAATTGGGAGAAAAATAAAGATTATTATAATAGTTTTGACATTATTATTACATCAGATACAGCACCATTAAGTAGAATATTTTTACAAAATAATTTTAAAAAAAAATTAATTATTTGGATATGTAATCGTTTTGATTATGCACATCAACCCGATGCTGAAAAAATTGGATTTCCTGATAAAGAATATTATAATTTAATAAATGATGTTAAAAATAGATCCAATGTAAGTATAATTGGTTATACTCCTTTTGAAACTTATTATGCGAATCATATTAGAAAATTAGATATTGGAAATGAGTGTATTAAACCTATTGGACAAATTGGAGATGTTTATAACACTTATACATCAACAATTGTAGAAGATAAAGAAAATACTTTTATCATTGGACCTTATCATAATGATAACTTAATGATGGATTTAAAATCAAAAGTTGAATCTTTGGGTATTAAAGTATTTAATGGGAGATATAATGGTCCAAAAGATTTAGCTGAGTTTGCTGGAGTTATCCATATACCCTATGCATGGTCAAATTTAGCTTTATTAGAGGCTATTCAATTAGGAATAGTATTTTTTATTCCATCAAAAAAATTTTTAAAATATTTCATTCATACAGATATTGATGGGTTAAAAAAAGATGGATTTTTCTGGAGTCCTCCTTTAAGAGAAGATGTTCTCCATTTATCAGAATGGTATTGTAATGAATTTGAAGAAGCATTAATTTATTTTGATTCATGGAAAGATTTAAAGAAAAAAATAAATACATTAGATTTTAATAAACAAAAGAGTATATTAAAAAAAATAGGAAAAAAACATGAAGAAGAAACTTTAGAGAAATGGAAAAAATATATAAATTTAAATTAATTTCCTATATTTTTCAGCATCCCAGTTATTTAAATAATTATTTTCTTTTTGACTTAATATTTTATTTTTTTTATCATAACATATTAAATGACTTTTTAATAATGATTCAATTTCAATGCATTTTTTGATTGAATTTGAATTTATATATATATTATTTTTACATAAAAATAGTTTAGGTATTTCATTATATTTATTTTTATATTGTTGAATATTTGATAAATCTTCTTCAAAATTATTATTTAGATAAACAATATCAATTCCACAATAAACTAATTTATCTGGAAAGTATGGTTTTAAATTTATGGTATCATTATATAATTCTTTGATTATTAAATCCATAGATAAATATGAAATAGTAAATTTATTTGTAATTTTATTCATTAATTTTGTAATGTAATTAGTATATTTATAATTATTAAATTTAATATTTATAATATCTTCTAATTGATCTATTGTTTTATTCAATAAATTATATAAATCATCAATAGTATCTGATGTCAAAACAATACCATGATTTTTTAAAAATATTAATTCTTCATTTTTATATATTTTTTTTAATTCCAAAGCAACATCAATCCCAGGTGTAAAATAATCTATAAAGCAAAAATTATTAAATTTTTCATTTAATAAATCATTACAATTTTCTAAACCACATATTTTTAAGAATTGTAATGGATGTAAGTGTACTGTATATTTCTTTGTTAAACTGTGCATGGTTGTTTCAATGGATGGTTTATAATTTTTTAAAAATAATATAGAATCATCGCATAATTGTTTTGCTTCTTTTTCACGAATTTTTTTATTTTCATTTTGAATATTTGTTAAATTATTTACTATATTATTTTTATCTAAACAAACATAATTTTTATTAGTATCCATATCAGATAATAAACAACCTGAAGATTTAATAAATAGTAAATTATTAATTTTAAATGAAATATTTCCACCACCAGCTTGTACTAAATCATATCTTTCACCACAATATTTTGATAATTCAATAAATTTATTTGTTTCAGTATAATAATTATGAAAGAAATCAGTTAATTGTTTAAAATGATTAAATTCACAATAATCTTTATTAAATTTTAATTTAGATTCATGAAACCAAAATCCATACATTCCTAATAAATTTACACTTTGAATATCATTTTCAAATGAATCTCCAATCATAGCAACTTCATTCATATTAATATTATTTTCTTGTAAAATAGAATAAAATAATTTGGAATCTGGTTTTTCAATTCCAAATTCTTCACTGGTATATATTTTTTTAAAATACTTACATATATTTAATTTTTTCAATCTATTTATTTGTTCATAACATATATTATTTGTTAAAATATAGCAAGTTATATTATTTTTTTGACACAATATAAAAAAATCTTCAACATTTTCAAACAATGTAAGATGTTTATTAAATTCTTCTATATATAAATCATACAAAGTACATGATTCTTCAATAGGTAAATTTAAATATTCTAATAATTTTTTAATTTGAATACATTTATTATGTGACGATGCTTGATGAAATACAGTATTGTGATATTTATTTTTTAATTTATCGAATAATGTTTTTATTTTTTCTAATTGAATATTAAAATTATGTGAAATATATTCAAAAACTGTAAGTAACGCATTTTTATTACATAATGAATAATTATATAGTGTATTATCCAAATCAAATATTAAATGATTAAACATATAATTTGTAAAACAATAATAAAAATTAAGATAAACAAATTATATGAATATTCAAAAATTTAAAAATAATAATTTAATAATACTTAAAGAAAAAGATGAAAATGAACGAATAATAGGTTATCAAAAATTAACAAATATACAAATTATTGGAAGAAATTTTTTTTATCCTAATATATTGTTATTAAATCAAGACAAAGAAATTATTAATCCATATGATGAAAAAGTAATGTCATTAAATAAAGAATCATTTTATGACAATAATATGTATCATGATGAAATTGTAAAAATAGAAAATAAAAATGTATTGGAAGAAAATGTATTTTTCTTTATTTATAATTTTGATAATTATTATCATTTTCTTTATGATACATTGCCTTATTTATATACATATTTGGAGTTAAAGAAAAAATATAATGATTTAAAATTATTAGTAAATTATCCAAATAAAGACAAAAATGAATTTTATAGATTTAATACTGATTTTTTATATAAATTAGTGAAACAAGAAGATATTATTATTCATCATAAAAATAATATTTACAAAAACATAATTATTTCGACGTCATTAACACATGGAGGATTATCTAATAATCCTCCAAGAAAAGAAATATTTATAATATATGATATGTTAAAAAATAATATTGATTTATATAATGTTGATAATAAATATAAGAATTTAAAAAATATTTATATATCAAGAAGAACATGGTTAAATAAAGATAAATCTAATATAGGTACTGATTATACTTCAAGAAGAAAAATGATAAATGAAACTGAATTAGTTGAACAATTAAAAAAATATGAATTTGAAGAAATATTTGCAGAAAATTTAAATAGTGA
>Ga0209264_1001433_pt1 | contig 13424 bp, 16 predicted proteins | sample SaaInlV_DNA_150m_FD_184687 | JGI IMG/M metagenome (GOLD analysis project Ga0209264, IMG submission 184687) | Marine microbial communities from expanding oxygen minimum zones in the Saanich Inlet - SI075_LV_DNA_150m (SPAdes) (version 2) | ecosystem: Environmental > Aquatic > Marine > Unclassified... | reverse complement strand
TTATTATGAATTATTATGAATTATTATGAATTATTATGAATTATTATGAATTATTATGAATTATTATGAATTATTATGAATTATTATGAATTATTATGAATTATTATGAATTATTATGAATTATTATAAATTATTTATATTTTTTTATTAAAAAAATGACAATTTTCAGGAAACAATGGAGCATATTTTGACGCAGATTCCTTAAATTTATCAATTTCATCTTCCCAATATTTCTCTACTTTTCGAGGTTCTTCAAATTTAATGGTTTTCTTGTAAAAATCAATTCCAAAAAAACATACATCTACATTCATCTCTTTAGATAATGTCCAATAACCAGATTTAATATTTTCTATATATGAACGTGTTCCTTCAGGTGATACATATAGAATATAATTATCTTTATACTGAATTTGGTCTATTATTTTATTTATTAATCCACTTTTTTCTTTTTCAACTTTGATTAATTTTAATTTTTTATCAATTAAATAAAAAAATGGATTTGTATATTTTTCAAATGATTTTTTCATTAATACATAATTATCGTACTTATTATGCATATATCCATAATATACAAATATTCCAATTAAAAAATCATGTACTGACGTATGTGTACTAATAATAATTGTTTTTGATGGCATATTTTCAATACTTTTTGTATCAATATTAAACCCCAATAACCATAATAATCCTCTATAAATATATTTATTATTTTGATATACAAAAAAAAATAATAAAATAAATAATAAATATTTCATATATTATTATTTATTTTATTATTTTATATTATTTTATATTATTTTATATTATTTTATACTATTTTCAATATTAACTATTAACTATTAAATAGTGTTATCAATATTATTTTTTATTAATTATTAATTTTTTATTTATTTTACTATAATTATTTGATAATCCAATATCTTTTTCTTTTAATTTATTTATTCTATCCGTTTCTATTTGTTTTTTCTTTTTTTCAATATTTATATATTTAATTTTCTCATCTTTATTTGCTTTAAAACTTACAGATGCCCTTTCTCGCTCTACTTCATCCACATTATTATATTTTTTATATTTAATACTTTCAGGATTAATTAATAAATTATCATCATAATGTGCCTGTTTAATATCTGTATATCCTAAATTTGATTGTGACGATTGTATTGATGTACCATATCCACCGCTATATGTTTGTCCCAATTCCTGTACATTTAAACTACCTTGAGTATTTAATGATTCTGGTTCATCGTATTGTATTAATGCATTTGATTTTTGATTTTTCAAATTATTAAAATGTTGGTTAAATATTTCATTACTCATCTTTTTATTTAAAAAAGTATTTTCCTCCTTATCTTCTTTTTTCAATAAATTTTCATATCCATCATTGTCATCATCATCAACTTTAAACTTATCAAATATTTCATTGAAATTATTAATATTGAAATTATCTTTATCTATATGTATATTTACCATTCCATCATTATATTTGTCATATTCTTGTGATGTTACTTCTTGATTAATTTTATTTTCTGTCTCATTAACATCTTCTGCTTTTTGTAATAAATAAATATATGATTGATTAATAATATTAAACAAATTTTCATATTTATCTCCAGCTTTGTCAGGATGATATTTTAGTGCATTTCTTCTATATGCACGTTTAATGTCTATTACATTATAATTATTTCGTTCTAATCCTAATATGTCCCATGGATCATATTTCTCTTCGAATTCTTTTATTTTTTTATTTAAACTATTTTTTTTATTATTTTGTGATTTATAAAAATTATCTTGTTGGTTTTTAATATTTTGTTCAAATATTGTTTTATCCTCTTCTATTGAATTTTTGTATTCACTGACTTGTTCATTAAAATTATTTGGATTAAATATAATATTATCGAAATTAGGTTTTGGATTTTTTAATAAACCATTGGAATCCGAAGGTCGTTCTAAATAATCTGAGTACTCTGTTTTATTCTTTGCACTATTCTGTAACATTGTCCTATTTACTAAAGCATTATTTAGATCAGTGTTTCGTGATTTTATTTCATAATTATAATTTGAAAAATCATTATATTCACTTTTATTTTCAATTGGTATATTATCTCTTTGTTTTATTTGTCTACCATGACTATTCAAATTACTATTTGATAATATTTTTTTATTTTGATTATTTGGATTATTTGGATTATTTGGATTATTTGGATTATTTGGATTATTTGGATTATTTGTCCTTATATTATTATCTCTACTTTGATTATTATCTCTATTTTGGTTATTATCTCTATTTTGATTATTATCTCTATTTTGATTATTTGAACTACAATGATTTGTTTTTTTTTCTTTTTTTTTTTTTTTTTTTTTTTTTTTTCTTTATTATTGCATTTGTCGCAGGCACAGATTCAGTATTACCCATATATATATTTTTAATTGATTTATTTTTAAGTATAATATCTAAAAATTATTATATTATAATATTAAAGATATGTCTTCTTTTAGAATATCAAACTATTCATATCATATTATAAATAGTTTACGCAATAAATCGGAAACAATTGTCACTAAAAAATTTTTATTAAATATGAATAATTTAACTTATAAAAATAAAATTATTAGTAGTAGTCAATTTTTATACCAAGAATTACCTATAAGATTGTCTAAAAGAATTCAAGATTTAGAAAAATTACCAATTGATTTAGATAGTACACATGAGATATTTAAAGTTAGAGATTGGTATGTTAAATCATTAGATGATATTACAAATATAAAAAAGCCAACTACTATTAACGATTGTGAATCATTCAGAAATAAAATAAATATTATACATAATAGACATAGTTTAACATTATCAACAATGTCAATAGGAATTAATAAATTAAAAAAATCGAATCTTATAACAAATGATATTGATTATTTTTTATCAAATTTTTATTCCAATAGAGCAAAAACAAGATTTATAATTGATAATTATTTAGATTATTTTAAAGAAAATCCTAATAAAATGGGAGTAATATATAAAAATTGTAATGTAAAACATTTAGTTGAAGACGCAATTTTAGATTTATATTCATTGTCAAATATACATAAATGTAATAAACCAGAAATTAATATAAATATTGATGATACTCATTTTATGTATCCTTCCGGTTATTTATATTACTCAATAATGGAAATTCTGAAAAATAGTTTAGTTGCACTAAAAGAAATAGATAATCCAAAAATAGATATTACGTGTTTTAATGATAATAATTTATATATAATAAAAATAAAAGATAATGGAATTGGCATTAAAGAAGAAAATATGGATAATATATGGAAATTTAGTTTTACAACAACGAAAATAAATTATGATAATAGTTGTGAATCAGATAATCCATTATCAGGACTTGGTTATGGACTTCCTATATCACGTATTTTATTAAAAACATTTAATGGTGATTTAAGAATATATTCTGAACATAATAAAGGAACAGAAACATATATAATAATTGATATTAATAGTAATTGGGTATTCTAATTCTAATTCTACTATGTTAAAAAATATTAACATATTTTTATTTTTATTTTATCCAAAATAGAAACCTCTTTTGGATAAAAATAAACTTGTATCTTAAGTTTATCATATAAATTATATTCATATTCTTTTCCATCATTATTATAATGTATATAAGTGATAGAATTATTATCAAATAAATAACTTGCATCAAATAATTCCATAAATTTATATTTAAATAAGAATGCTTCAACTTCAATTTTATAATTAGATAAATATAATCTTAATTTATTCTTTTTTATTCGAATAATATATGCTTCTTCTTCTAACATATTAGTATCATTTTCATTAATAAATTTTAATAAAGTTTGACTTCGATAAAACTTTTTTAATTTTTTTTCATATTGTGTATATTTATCTAAAATTACTTCTAATTCTTTTTTATTAATTGATCCTGATGTTGATATTTTATCTAATAATAAAGATTGATTATAAAAATCAATACTTCTTCTTATTGGCGATGTAAAATGTGTATAATAACTTCCATCGAAACTACTATGAATAAATGATAATTTCTTTTCTTCATTATATAATTTATAAACAGCTGCGTCTTGTTTATATTGATGTATAATTTTATTTAATATTTCATCATTTTTTACTATTTGTGATTCATCATTTTTTTCTTCAAATACTCTTAAAATCACATTTTCAAAATTATTGTTTATTAAATGTTTTGCGATTATTTTATTAGTCGAAATCATCCATTTTTCAACAATTGTATGTGAATCTAATTTACTATTAAAATATCTTTCTGATAATTGAATCCATTCTTGAAACCTATCGGAATTATAATGTTTTTCATCAAATGTATCATAGTCGTAATTTTTCATAATATAAACAGATGATTCTTTAATTTCTTGTCCAATACATTCACACCTTTCATTAAATTGTAATATGATTGACATTGTTTTTCTATTTTTTTTTTCTAATAATGAACATATATTTTCACTATAAATATCGGGTATTAAATTAATATTCTTATTTGTATAGACCGTACAACATCTATTTAATATTTCATGTAAATATTCTTTTAAAAATAGAATAGGACACGCAATATGAATACCAATTTCAAATATATTATTTTCTTTTTTTTCAAAATGAAATCCATCATCTAAATCCTTTGACCCTTTTGGATCAATTGTGAAAATGTTGTATTCACAATCACTTTTCTTTAAATTAGTCACGTATTCTATATCATTATTTATCTTATTTTTATCAATTGTCATCTTTTTTTGATATACTTGATAATGATACATTAATGCTAATATATCATTATCAATATCTCCAACTTTTCCAATTATATCAATTAAATTACCATGAGGATATTTACTATTTTCATCCCAACATTTAAAATTAATTATTGTATAAATCTTTCCTTTATATTTATCTGTATTCAATGATACATAAAACTGTTCATATTTTTTATCAAGTGGGTTAAATAAATGATATATTTTATTATTTATTTTCATTTTATACGGAGAATTTAAATTTATATATCCAACTATTTTTTCATTATTTCTCTCTTTTATATTAATTACTTTATTATCTTTAATAACTACCAAATCTTCACTGATTCCTCTATTATTTTCAACTTCAATGTCATTGATATAATAAGAATCTTCTATTTTAATTAACTTATGAAAAGTTATATCATTTTCATCATAATCTTCATATTTATCAAAATAATTCATCTCTAATTACTTTTTTATATATATTAATATTAGTAAATAATAAATATTAATTTTAATTTTCATATTTTTTTATTTTTTTAAAATTTTAACAATAAATCTTAAACCTTTTTTTTAGCAATTAATTCGGCACAACTAGCAATTTTAGTCATATTTTTATTCATTGAACGTAAATTTTTATTAACACCAATTAATTCAGTATGTAATAAACTAATATATTCTAAAATATTATTACCATGATCATCTTCTAATAATGTACATATTCCTTTATAAAAATCATTGTCTGATAAATCAATAGGAACTTTTTGATTTTCACTTCCCATATCACTACTACAATCACTTTGTTGTTCATTATAATCATATTCTTCTTCATCATCTTCATCGCCTTCATTGTCGATTACATCATCTTCACATGATATAGCAGAAATAATTGGTTCATCCATTTGTTCCTGTTTTAAGTCCATTTCTTGTTTAGATATATCATCTGATTTATTTTGTTGTTCCATTATGAGATATATACTTATATTATCTTTAAGTATAATTAAATAAATATAAAATAAGTAAGTAATAAAATAAATATATATTTAATTATATATTTATATATCGTTGATTTACAATTATTGAATATATCATTGATATAAATATGTTTTGGTTTCTCATAAGTAAATATATTGATATTATTTATTTTATCAATAATATCAAAATTATAAAATGATTTATTTATAGATTCTTTTTTTTTTATAATTAATTTAATATTTCTATCCATATTTATAATTTAATATTTTTTTAACCAAAAAAACATTCATATAATATTTTAACATAAAATGAAATAATTGCTAATATAATTAATAAAAAAGATAAATAAATTACCTTTTTATTTTTCTTCTCTACATTTAAATTAAATAAATTATTATTATGCAAATATAATAAAACTATTAAAATTGTATAAATAATAATTACGAATTTTAAATCAAATTCCATTACACTATTAATTAAGAAGAAGATTATTATTTCCAAATTTTTAAAAAATTATTTTATAATTAAAAAATAAATAATACTATAGTAGTATGGAGTATAATATATTATTATTTTTAATTATATTTTTAATTATATTAATAATTTTCATATTTTTAAATAAATATTTAATCATACAAGAAAATTATCATACTTATTTTTTACCATTTTATAACGTGGAATCAAATTTATTAAGAAAATTTTATATAGACAATGATTATAATAAAAATTATTTTAAACATAAAATGAATTATAAGGAAATATATATATATTCAAATAGTGCTTCTTTCACATTTTTCGAAAATTTTAATAAAAAGTTATTGGCGAAGTCAAAAATTGTTAAAACAAATTTAATAAAATTAACAGATTATAAAGATAATATAAATTATCTATCTAATAAGAATAATTCAATTTCTAATATAACATTGCCAATATATTTACAAAATAAAAATGATAATATAAAATTAATAAGTATTCTTAATAATATTTATCTATTATCTTTAACAAAATTAAAATATAATTTTCACACTATTCAAGATATACCATATTCTTCAAAAATTGGTATATTAAATGAAACAAATACAATATTCTATTTTTATCAGAAATTATTTCAAGATTTAAATAAAGAATACAATAAAAATAATATTATCATTTATAAAAATAAAAAAGATTTATTTAATGCACTTAAAGAAGATAAAATAGAAATTATATTATTTTTTTCTGAATTACCCAATGATGATTTTAATGATTTTTTAAATTATGATTTTAATAATGAAATAATAATTTTACCATTTGATTTAAATGTAAAAATGAGTAATATTTTCTTTAAAAAAAATGATTTTAGTAAAATAACTTATTTCGATTTAAATAAAATTACTCAAAAATATTTACCCAAAAAATTTGGTAATTATAAATATTTTAATTACAACCCAAATATAAAATTATTAACCATCCATGAATTATTAATTTGTAATCAACAAATTAATCCAACCTTAATTGATGATATATTTAGCTTTTTACTGGAATATAGAAATACTTTTCAAAATACAGCATTTCAAATTGATCAAATAGAGCCATCTTTCGATTTAATCAAATATATACCATTCCATAGTAATATATTAAAGATATTTAAAAAGAATGGTTATATAACAAATATTGATTCACCAAATTGTAAATATTTTGTTGGAAAAAAAGAATGCACCAAAGAATTATTAATAAACAATGGAATGGAATGATGGAATAATTTATTTTTACAAAATTTTATTATTTGTTACTATATATATATTTAAACTAATAGCAACACATAACCATAATATATATGGTATTAATAAATAACTTGCTATCTTATTTATAGGTTTAAATGTTTTATATGTATAATATGTAAATAATAATATCAAGAATAGCAATATTAATGCTGGTAATATCATTCTCCATTTAAAAAAAACAGTAGTCCATATTAGATTTAATCCTAATTGTATTAAAAAATAAGTTAATGGTGAACAATATGGATAACATTTTTTATCTAAAAATACCATTAAAAATGATATAATCATTAATGTATATAGTATTGACCATACTATTCCAAAAACATAACCAGGTGGAGTCCATGGTGCTTTATTCAATTCGTCATACCATTTATTCATTTATATATTATTAATATTATTATATTAAACTTTTATGTTTATAATTCTTTTTATTATAATAATTTATCCTGGTTACTGTATCATTGTTAAAAGAATAGTCTGGACTTTTTAAATTTGTTTGTTTATCACAACAACTATTTATTCCTGTAGATAAAATATTATATTTTTTTTTAGTTTCATTTGAATCACAATTATAACATAATGGACTATAATTCTTATCATAACTATAATAATGATAACCAATATTTTTCATATTTGTTGGTAATTCACATTTTCCATTTTTACAACCACCATAATTATTTGTGTAATTTTTATTTGATTTATAAAATGGACATTCTTCATTTTTAATACATGGTTTATCATATATACCAACTTCCTTTTGTCTCCCATATACATCAACAGATGACTCGCATAAAGTTTTATTATTATAATTTAATATTGTTTGTTCGGAATTTATATTTGTATTAAAACATGCATAATTTGATGCAAGAGAATTTAATTTCTTCTTATTATCTATAATTTCTATTGATTTATTTATATCTTTGATTCTCGGTTGGAAATCATTAAAATTTTTATTTAAAATAAAAAAATTATTTGGTAAATTCGTATCATTCCCTGGTATACTTAAAAAATCTGAATTTGGTAAAATTCCAATAAAATCAACATTATAAAGTATAGATTTTTTATTTTCATTAATATATCCAATATATGTAAAACTATTTATATAATAATTATATTCTTGAAATAAATTTACTTGTAAAACAAATAATGGTTTATTTATATTTGATTCAATATATTTAATATCAATTATTCGATAATTATATATTTGATAATCTAATGTTCCATTTAAAACTAAGTCTTTTTTGGTCATAATCTTAATTTGTTCTTTATTAATTCTTGTTAAAAATTCACTATTTAAAATATTAACTTCATTAATAGGACTATTAATCGTGTTAAATGTATTTTTTTGAACAGGATTATATTCATTAAATCTTTTAATATCCGTTTTATTATTTAAATTAGTAATAAAAAATTCAACTTCGTATTCATAACTTAATTTCTCTTTTGTAATTGGATTAATTACTAATTTTGTGGATTTATTATATAAATCTTGATTTATATCTTTATCATTTAATAATTTAATTAATTTTAAAAAATTAATTAACCCAAATTTATATAAATTATCCTGTCCACTACTTTTTGGTAATTTAAGTTGGTCACCAGGAATAGGTATTGATTCATTTAATTCTATTACACTATTTGATTCGTTTGGATTTTTTTTCCAATATTTATCACAATTATTATTTGTGATATTATCTTGACCTCGTGAATTTAAATCAATATCAAAATAATTAGGTTCTCCTTGGCGATTTGTTTTTGGTACTTTACAATAATGTTCTTTTGTTTCTTTTTTTTTTAAAATAGAATAATATATTAGAATTAAAATTAAAATTAAAATTAAAATAATGAAATAATTAATTGTTATATAATTCATGAATCTATTATTAATACATAAAAAAACATTTAATATTTAAATATTATTTATAGGATTTAATTTATTGGAATTTAATTTAATATGTTATAATTAAATTATTTATATAATTATTTATAATATATGACAAATATTGTATTAGTTACAGGTGGTACTGGATTAATTGGTAAAGCTATTGAAAATATTTCAAAAGATTATAATTATTTATTTATATTTATTGGAAGTCAAAATTGTGACTTAACAAATTCTGAACAAACAAATAATTTATTTGAAAAAATTAAACCAGATTATGTTATACATTTAGCTGCTTTTGTTGGCGGGTTATTCAAAAATATGAACCATAAAGTAGATATGTATGAAAAAAATATACTCATAAATAATAATGTCCTAAAATATGCTCATAAATATAAGGTTAAAAAAGTTGTTAGTTGTTTATCGACTTGTATATTCCCTGATAATACAACATATCCAATTGATGAATCAATGTTGCATAATGGACCACCACATCATTCAAATGATGCTTACGCATATGCTAAACGAATGTTAGAAGTACAAAGTATGGCATATCAACAACAATATGGTGATAATTTTATTTGTATTATACCTACAAATATATATGGACCAAATGATAATTACTCATTAGATGATGGACATGTTATTCCATCATTAATACATAGATGTTATTTAAATAAAGAAAATAATGAAAAATTTATGGTTAAAGGTTCAGGAAAACCATTACGACAATTTATTTATTCAAAAGATTTAGCAAAATTAATTATATGGACATTAGATAAATATGATAAAAAAGATAGTATTATTTTATCAGTAAATGAAAAAGATGAAGTTAGTATTGAACATGTGGCACAATTAATCGCAAAATGTTTTGATTATGAAGATAATTTAACATTTGATACAAAATTTTCTGATGGACAATATAAGAAAACAGCATGTAATAAAAAATTAATGAATTTAATTGGTGATTTTAATTTTACAACAATTGATATTGGTATAAAAGACTCTGTAAAATGGTTTATAAAAAATTACGAAAAATGTAGAAAATAATAATACTATCTTTTTATCTTTTATCGTCTTATTTTATAAACAATAAATTTATCGAATACTCTTTTTATGTCAAAATATTCATAAAATTTATTTTTAATTAATATATCTATATTATTAAAATCTTTTCCAAATAAATTTTTCTTCTCTTTTTCTTTAATTTTTTTCTTTAATTTGCTTATTGATATTTCTTTTTTTACTGTAATAATTTCATTTAATAATCTAAATTGTTCTTCATCTATATTATTTAGATTACATGTATTATTTTTATTACTTTTATTACTTTTATTACTTTTATTACTTTTATTACTTTTATTACTTTTATTACTTGTATTACTTGTATTACTTGTATTACTTGTATTACTTGTATTACTTGTATTACTTGTATTACTTGTATTACTTGTATTACTTGTATTACTTGTATTACTTGTATTACTTGTATTAATATATTCATGAATATCATGATATTTTGTACATGAATTTATTAAACTTAATGAAACTTGATTTTTTAATCCAAAACATTCAAATATTTTATTTTCTTCTCTAATGCGCCTAATTAGTGATATATAATCTTTATCACATCCTAATAAAATAAATTTATCAATATGTTTATATTTATATAAACAATCCATAGCATCTACAATAATCTTATTATCTGTACTATTCTTACCTGATAATCTTGTTATTTGTATTTCTTCTAAACCATGTTCAATAATATTATTATTCCAAAAATTATTCATTTGTTCTAACTTCCAATCACAATATACTCTATTGATAATTAAATTATTTTCTGATTTAATTTTATTAAATAATAATGTGAAATTAATATTATTTATTCCTATGTTATCACCATCTATAAATAATGCTGTAACATACATATTTTACTTTATAATTTTTACTTTATTATTAAACTAAGTCTTTCTTTTTACTAATTCATATATTTCAATATCTTCACAATTAAACCAATCTTCACGATACCATTCGTCGATATACATTTTATATTCTTTGCTATAATATATTGTAAATGTATATAAATTTGATAAAAATCCATATTCATCACTTCCATCATGATCTACTTTACATGTTGTATTAATAATATTATTATATTTTTTTAGTACAATGTTTTTATGGTCTTGTTCATTCATTATTTTATATTTATTAATTATTTCTGACTCTTTTTTAGTTTTTTTATCTTTATTGATTATTTCATTATATTTATCAATCATTTCAGAACTATAATCTGTAAATTTACAACTATCGAATTTTTCCATAATTATTTTATATTACATATACTATTTAATAAAAATCATTTTTTTATTAATATTTATTGAAAAAAATTGATTCATTATAATAATAAATTACTATAATGAATTACTTAGTATAATGAATAATAAAAGAAAATTTACAGAATCATTCACAGAATCATTCAATAATTTTGATTATTCAAAATGGACTACATATTCATACTATAATAGAGTTAAACTAATAACTCTCAATAGAGATTTACATACCACAGGTTTAATAGAAGGTGCAAATGATGTTTTTATCGCAGAAGTTTTAGGATATGGAAATACTCCAGTATATGGACTAAATACATTCAATAATACAACATTTGATAAACATGTTAGAAATGATATTTCCTATATTGATCCATATAAATATATCACCTATAATATTGAACAATTTTATGTCGATGAAAAACCGACATATATATATCCTACTAATAAAAGACAAAGATCTAACTCAATTGAATAACTCAATTCATTAAATTATAATTATTTTTTATTTTTATTTTTATAATAGTCTTTTGTATTTGATGCTTTAATTAAATTATATGTATCTTTATCTTCTTCTTCTTTTTTTTTTGTAAGTTTATCAATTATTCCTAATAAAGTTAAATTTTGTAATTTAAAATTTAATTCAATTTCTTCGCTATTATATATATTTTTATTATCACCACCATTCATTATAAAAGGTATTTTAACTTTAATATTCGTATTCGTATTCGTATTCATATTAATATATAATATATAATAATATATTTATTTATTTTATGAATTATTTAATTAGATAATTCACGTATATCTTCTAAACATTCATCATTTTCCATTCCTGGAATACCAAGTATATTTGGATTACTTTCATTTTTAATTATAATATTTTCATCTATACTTACTAATTCCGGCATATCTCCATAATCATCATCTCCACTATCAACGTCTCCACTATCAACGTCTCCACTATCAACGTCTCCACTATCAACGTCTCCACTATCAACGTCTCCACTACCAACGTCTCCACTACCAACGTCTCCACTATCAACGTCTCCACTACCAACGTCTCCACTATCAACGTCTCCACTATCAATGTCTCCACTATTAATGTCTCCACTCTCACTCTCACTCTCACTTTCAACGCATTCGCAATGACAACTTCCGCAGGTTCTTGTCCCACAATCGTCGCAAATATGTCCATCGTCGGCCATATGTGTTTGTTCACCACATTCATCGCAAGTACCTTCGCATCTACAATCTTCTCCCGTTCCACTATACATTTTCATACATAGACCACATACCATCATATTGCAATCCCCGCACATATAATCTAAACAAGTTTCACAATAATTTTCCCCGCAACTCATACAAGATTTATTTTTATCACAATCGGAACAAGGAACACAATAACATTTATCAAAGTCCTCACTTTCACACGCATTACATACTTTGGTTGCGTCAGAATCGGAGTCATTTATTGTGTGATTATCATCATACTCAGTTGGAACCGAACCGGTAACATTATCAATGTTGTTTGGTGTAGAAAATGCGCTCATCATTTCAGGACTCATACCTTGCATCATTTCAGGACTCATACCTTGCATCATTTCAGGACTCATACCTTGCATCATTTCAGGACTCATACCTTGCATCATTTCAGGACTCATACCTTGCATCATTTCAGGACTCATACCTTGCATCATT
>Ga0209264_1001405_pt1 | contig 13636 bp, 27 predicted proteins | sample SaaInlV_DNA_150m_FD_184687 | JGI IMG/M metagenome (GOLD analysis project Ga0209264, IMG submission 184687) | Marine microbial communities from expanding oxygen minimum zones in the Saanich Inlet - SI075_LV_DNA_150m (SPAdes) (version 2) | ecosystem: Environmental > Aquatic > Marine > Unclassified... | reverse complement strand
GCAGCAGACAAAGCAGCAGCAGACAAAGCAGCAGCAGACAAAGCAGCAGCAGACAAAGCAGCAGCAGACAAAGCAGCAGCAGACAAAGCAGCAGCAGACAAAGCAGCAGCAGACAAAGCAGCAGCAGACAAAGCAGCAGCAGTTACTACCACCACTGCAACACAATGTGGTCCTGGAACTATTCTCAAAGATGGAGCATGTGTTTTAGATGAACGATGTGGTCCTGGAACTATTTTCAAAGACGGAACATGCGTTTTAGATTCTACTCCTCAACCAACTACAACTTCTGTTAAAGGATTAGGTAAAGATTTGATGATGGGACTAATTGCAGCAATTGCAATTGCTGGAGTTGTTGGAATTATTTTGGGAATTATGGCCAAAGCCAGTAAAAGTAACGATTAGTTACAAGACAAATCTTCAGAATTCATTATACTATCAAACTCAAATCCTGACATCTGGATTGTTGTAGTGTATGGAACTACTCCTAAAATCGGTGTATCTGCATTGATTACTATGATGAATTGGTTGGGATCCAATCTGATGTTCCCGCCATTAAATTCAAAATCAAATGTCATGAAAATATGCTGAGCTTCTGCCATTCCTTCTGATTTGAAAATTCCTTTTTCTACTGTTGATGAATAAGGATCAATTGTTGTTGGAAGAACTGTAAATGAACCCAAGTGATCTGATTGATAAAATGATGCTATCTCAAATTTATCAAAACTTATCCAAAATGGCAATGTGTTGCAAAATTCCATTTCTCCATGATTTAACATATTGAAGAAATTAAATTCCCCAGGGTTATCCCACCTGTATTCTAATTGTTGCATTCCAACAATGCTTGATGCTGAAAATGCAATTGGCACAACAATTACAATTATTGCAATTATTGTAATGATTGAGTGTTTATTCATATTTCATTTTCAATTTCCATGTGGGCTGTAATGAAATTTTTGTCAATCAAATAGTTTATCACTTGTGCAAATTCTTTATCTGAAACAAATCCTTGAATCCACCAATATCCGATGCTTTTTACCCAATCTGGCATGTCAATTTTATGAATATTTCCTTCATTAATCTCAAATGGTATTTCAATTAATTCTGGGTCTACATATTTTTGAATTGCATCTATCATATATCCATCTGAAATTCTTTCATTAAGCCATTCTATTAGAAATTGTCCAATTGCTGTTGGAATGCAAATGTTATCTGAATCAATTAATTCAAATTCTGCTGTAAATTCTGATCCTGAATACTCTACATCAACAAAATATTTTCCTAATGGAAAAGTATCTTTCTCAAAAGCAATTAAAGATGGAACTGGATTTTCCAAATTTGATATCTCAATTGGTATGGCACTGCTTCCTTTACCTGCCTCATCTCTGATGTGAATAATTGCTGGATCTCCTGTTACTTCTGAAACCTCAATGATGTAAAACAGTCTTTCACAGTAACTGTATGTTGTTTTCTCCATTACTATACTTACAGTTGGTTCTGCATATGTTGCTGGCAAAAACATGATTCCTATCCCCAAAATTAAACTGAAAATAATAATTTGTAATTTCATCTACTTTTTTCTGAAATCACTCAATAAATATCTCAAATCCATGCTCAGAAATCCTTTTTAATTACTTGAAGATATTTTGATTATCGAGTTTTCTGCGGAAGCAAACCTTCGAGTGCGTGGAATGTGAAACCCCACTCAAGGAAATTTTCATTGGTTAGCATTGCTTGGGTTGATATTGACATACTCTGATATTTCTAAAAACACGAACAAATACTGGTTAACCGTTATTAAAGGGGATTTTGGTATCTCCGATATGCCTAGTCGTCAAGATCAAGTATGGATCAAATTATGGAAAGAAAATTCCATGGATCTACGTGAACGTGTAGTAGGATGGCGTAAACAAAATGCTATTACTAGAATTGACAAACCAAGCCGCTTACAAAGAGCTAGAAGATTAGGTTACAAAGCAAAACAAGGCATTGTTGTAGTTAGAATGAGAGTTGGAACTGGTGGTATGAGAAAACAAAGACCAACTGGTGGTAGAAGACCAAAACATTTGGGTGTAACAAGAATCAAAGCAGATGATAATATGAAGACTGTTGCAGACAGACGTGTCCTTGAGAGATATCCAAACATGAAACTTTTAGGTTCTTATTTTGTCTATAAAGACGGAAAACATTATTGGTTTGAAGTTATTTTGGCAGATCCTGATCATCCACGAGTTGCTCAAGATAGAGAATTAACTAATAGAATATCTCACACTGCATAAATTGAAAATAATATTATTTGTTCCATTACTTTTACTCCTAGTACTTACTCCTGCATTTGGTCAACTGCTTGGTGATAAGACGGGTTTGGTTACTCGCTTTGATGTTCAAACAAGTGGATACACATATGAGATTCAAACTGTTTCAAATTTTGATGTCACTGATCATGAATTTGATAAAGATGAAAAACGATTAACCATATTTGTCAAAAGTGGGTTGGAAAATAATTTAGGAGAAGTAATTATTCCAAAAATTTTACTTGGTGGAAATTTTACTTTCTATCTAAATGATTTAGAATTTAATCCAAAAATAAAATCAAATGAAAAAATTTCTTTTGTAACTCTAAATTTTACCGGTTTGGGTAATAACAAAATTGACATTATTGCAACAGAGGCTCTAGTTGGAGTTAAAGAACAATCCGCAAACATTGATGTACCAAATGAAGAAACTGGAGGCTGTCTAATTGCAACAGCTGCATACGGTTCAGAGCTAGCACCACAGGTTCAACAACTCAGAGAATTAAGGGATAACTCTCTACTTCACACAGAATCAGGAACTGCATTTATGGAATCATTTAACAAAATTTACTATTCCTTCTCGCCAATCATAGCAGACTATGAAAGAGAGAATCCAGTTTTCAAAGAAGCTGTAAAATTGACACTTACTCCAATGCTGAGTTCTCTGTCAATTCTTAATCATGTTGATATGGATTCAGAAAGTTCAGTGTTGGGATATGGAATTGGAATTGTCACTCTTAACGTTTTGATGTATCTTGGCTTGCCTGCAATTGGTCTAATTTCATTAAGAAAGTTTTACTGATTTTATGGATAATTCAAAAATTGCCTTAATTGGTGGATTTACTATTGCAGTTGTATTATCACTAGTTGTTGTTTTGATTAGTTGAACTAATTTTCCTTGAGTAATTTTTGGATTTTTGCCTCTACATTGCCTACTGATCCAAACGATACATCTCTAAGAATTCCTTTTCTATCTACTAGAATCATTGACGGTGTACCTTGCAATGCAAATTTTTCAAACGTTTCAGCAGAGTATTCTTTTGATTTCATATAGTCTTTGACTCTTTGAATAATTTGATTTCTGTAATCTTCTGGCTGTGAGTCAAACTCTGGAATTTGAGGATGGATAAACTCCATAATTTTTTCTTGACTTACTTCTCCTACAGTTTTACTTAGATTATCCATCCCTAGTGGAAATGGAATCTTGTATGGTAGTTTACTTCCTTCTTGCAGTTGACCGCTCATTGAAAATGCTCCCTTGGTTTCTCCAACTACCTCGCCTGTTTCTGCAAGCATCTTCAAATTCTCTAAATTATTTTTATCAAAATCCTCAAACGCTGTAGCAAGTCCTAACACTCTAACTCCATCATCTTTGTATTTATTGTAAATTTCAATTGCTTCTGGAATTGCATGCATAAAACAACCCGGACAATTAACTTGAAAAACTTCTAGTAACACTACATGATCTTTTTCTTGATCAAAATTTGTAGGAGCTCCTTGCACCCATTCTGAAACTCCAAAATTTGGTGCCTTTTGACCTATTACTGCACTCATAAAATCATCTTGTATTTTTTATATTAAATAGATATCTCATATGATTTTTCAATTTATTCTCGAGTAGCCTAATATAGGATAGTCTGGTCACAAAATTAAATTGCAAGCAGTAACTGATGAACGACTAGCACTTTTTTCTGAGATGGAGAAAAAATATGAAGAAAAAGATACTGCATATTTTGTTTCACTTTTAGATCATCCTGATTACGTTGTAAGGACAAGAGTAGCTTGTATTTTGGTAGATTTTGGTGGCGAAGATAAAGTTCAACATATTGCTAATGTTTTAAAAAATGATGAAAATGAATTGGTTAGACATGAAGCAGCATTTGCGTTAGGCCAGATGAGCTATTCTAGTGCAATTCCTCCATTAAATGATGCAACCCTAAATGATCCTAGTATGTTTGTCAGACACGAGGCAGCAATTGCACTCGGTGTAGTGGGCTCTAAAGAAGCAAAAGCAGCCCTTGAAAAGGCACTAGAAGATCCTGATAAACCAGTAGTAGAATCTGCAGTAGTTGCCCTATCTAACATTGAATTTATGGAAAAACTTAGTAAGAATGAGCAATTTGCAAAGTTAACAGGTGGATGAGATGAACTTTTCATATGGTGTTATAGTAATTGTCGGTATTCTAGTTGCAACATCTATTGGATTTATTGCAATGTCTCCAGACGATATCCCACAACCAAGAGCATCAGAAATTCCTGTTGCTTGTACTATGCAATGGGATCCAATGTGCGGTGCAGATGGTGAGACTTATGGTAATTCATGTATGCTTAATGCCTCTAATGTTGATCTAGATTATGCTGGCGAATGTTTAGTGGAATAAAAAAATAAAGACAAAAAATTATTTTGTAGGGTTCATCAAAGCAGCACGTTCTTTGGTTTTTTGATCAACTGATGCTAACACGTATTCTCCAGGTTTATCCAAACATGCACCTATGTTTACTGCAAACCCATCAGATGTTTCAGCAATACATCCTGCTTCTGTAACTGCTACTATTTTCACTCTTTCAATATTTTCTTCTGGTGCTACATACCACATTAGATATGCAAAAAGCAGTATTGCTCCTATTGCAATAACTCCTCCAACAATTAGGAGAGCGTTTTTACCTGATGCTTTTTTTGGTTGTCTATTAATTGCAGACATGTAAATAATATGTTCAAACTCCATTAAAAACTAAATAGACATTTTCCATTACTAGTTTTCATGTCTAGAAATCATATTTTCAAGTTTAATTTATTTAAAGAAATTATCTTCACTTCTAGATAGATGTCTGAATTAAAACGTCACATGGGCCTTTTTCATCTTACCATGTATGGTGTTGGATTAATTCTTGGTGCAGGAATTTATGTCCTGATAGGTGAGGCTACGGCATTTGCAGGTAATTCTGTATGGATTTCTTTTTTATTTGGAATAATAATTGCAATGTTTGCAGGACTAAGCTATGCTGAACTAACTGCGTTGTTTCCAAAAGCTGCAGCAGAATATACTTTTGTAAAACATGCATTCAAAAATAATTTCCTTGCATTCATTATTGGATGGTTAACTGCTATAACTTCAATGATTACAGCTGCAACTGTATCTTTAGGATTTGGAGGGTATCTTGCACAGTTTGTAAATTTACCAATTACAATATCTGCTGTTTTATTGATAGGGGGTTTGTCTATCGTAAATTTTATTGGAATAAAAGAATCAACGTGGGCTAATACAATTTTTGCGATTGTTACTGCTGGGGGATTGGTGCTGATAATATTTTTAGGAATGACATATGAGACTACTGAACAAATTGATTATTTTGAAATGCCACATGGAACTACTGGTATTATTCTTGCATTTGTTTTGATATTTTTTGCATTTATTGGATTTGAGGATATGGCAAATGTTGCAGAGGAGGTAAAAAGACCCAAAAAAACAATTCCACGAGCAATTATTCTATCTGTTATCATTACAGGAATTCTCTACATTCTAGTTTCTTTGTCTGTTGTTCGTGTGATAAACTGGGAGGAACTTGGACAATCAGCAGCTCCTTTGGCTGCAATAGCTGAGAGATCATTGGGAATTCAAGGCAGCATAGCATTATCTGCAATTGCACTTTTTGCAACAGCTAGTACTGTTCTCATAACATTAGTTGCAGGTTCTAGAATACTTTATGGAATGGCTCACAACAAATCACTTCCTTTATCGTTAGGCAAAATTCATTCAAAAACAAAAACACCTTGGATAGCAGTAATTGGAATTTTGATTACTTCAATAGCATTTACATTAATTGGTGATATTGTGATTGTGGCAAACATTACAGTTTTTGCTGTAGTGATAACATTTGCAATGATAAATTTGTCTGTAATTGTATTGAGATACACTGAACCTAATTTGGAAAGATCATTTAGAGTTCCAGTTAATATTGGACGATTTCCACTTTTGCCTCTGTTTGGATTTGGCGTGACTATCTACATGGCAATTCAGTTTGAGATGGAAGTTATGCTTGTGGGTTTTGCAATAATGGCTGCTGGTGCATTGTTTTATGTAATTTTCAATAGAAAGCAAAATGATGCAAAACTAAATTAGTTTAGAAATAAAAATAATTATCAGATTTGGCACAAATTCACTTCATTGAAGCAGCAAGTTTTTTAGATTTTACACGATTTGTATGTGCGTTTAGAGAATTCCCATTGAGAGTTTACGCTCACAAGTTACATGGAAAAATGGTACTATCTAGTAGATTGGTTTTATCCACTTCAATTGTTGCATTTTACACTGATTATGAAAATGGAAGATATATTGAATATAATCCAAAAAATGGTAAAGAAACTGCAAGTGTAGTTAATTCCATAAAATCAACATCTCATCATGCACCCATAATTCATTTGGATTCCCTACCTTTTCCAATAAAATCCTACAAAAAAATATCTGATAAATTTAAAATCTCAAAAGTACTTGATTTGGGAAACCTTGCTAGACTAACATATGATCCTGAGTGGCCTGATGCCCCAAAGGTAACTTTACTGTGTTTTCCGCGAGGAAAAAAATGGATTGTAGGTTACATGTCTTTAATTGAACTAGATGAAACTGTTTACTGCTTTTATTATGTGGAATTGGACAAAGAACCTGATAAGCCATTCATAAAATATTCTGGTCATAAAGGATCTCCAGCTCAATTCACAGACACATTTCAACATGGATTTCCATATCTTCCTGTTGTTAAATTAAAAAAAGAACATCCTATCTTTGGTTTTAAAAAATAAATTTGAAATTTAAGACCAGTAACGATTAGTTATCTGGTGAGAATTCCAATTACAATATATTTTTCAAAATTGTATTTAGGGACTACTGATGATTTGTATGAATAACTTCTACGTGCCTCTTTTATGCAATTTCCCTATACAATTGTCATACAGATGATTGGAGTCATTAATCATATCTGTGCCAGACCATAGTGGAAACAAAGTTGGGTCGTAACTGACCCAACTCTAAATTTAATCTAATTTTACAGTTAATTTCATGCCTATCTACGTTTATTCTAAAATGACCCAAAATTAAGATCATTTTTAATTCCTAGTTTGTTTTGAATGTATTATGGCTTTTACTAGATGTGGTAAATGTGGGGAACTTCGATTTGATACAAAAGCTAATCTTTGTGCAAATTGTGGTCATCGAATTACAAATGTTGCAAAGTCATTTGAGTGAAATTAGATAAAATATGCTGCTTTGGAATGTCTGTTAATTATTTTGAACGTATTGAACTATGATGTAAACTCCAATGGCGACTAACATGAATGCACTCACACCTATTGCTTGTTTATCTGCTTTTGCTAAAAACATAATTTCACTTTTTACACTCTGAATATATTTTTGTCCCTCAAAAAGGAACTATCTAGGATATACTCTCTTTACCCATCGCTGTGCTCCCTGAGGATGAGCATATCTCCAAGGTTTTGCCAGTTTTTTTAAAACTTTGATCTTCCATGCATATTTCCATTTAGTATCATTTTCTTTGATTTCAGTGAACATGATTTTTCCTAAAACCATCCCTTCACTTAGAAGATAAACTGGAATGTTTAGTTTAGTGGTTTTAAAATTTCTAAATTCATATTTTTTAGTCCCATTAATGATTTGGTTCGAATATGGTTGTTTGACAATAAAGCCCTGCAATGTAGCAGGTAGCGATTTTAAGGTATTTTCATCTTTTGGATATTCTTCTTTAGCTTGTCGTAAAGTTTCTTTGATATTTGAAAACATATTTTTTGATTTTCTATTACTTCCTTTTCTCATATCTGATAGCATACTCTCAAAGAACTCTACTTGTGAGCATTCTTTCCAATAATCCATTCCTGAATCATTAATTTTTCTCATACATGCGTTGCAATAGTATTTTTTCCCAGCATTAACTCGTCCAACAAACTTGTCTGTTCCACACATGCAGCAAAGTCTCTCTTCATCAATCATCGTCTCGTTCCCCCCATTGATTATGACATTCATTACACTCCCACTTTGGATCATTTTCTGTAACTAGACATCCTCCTGGAACAATTTCCTTATCCTCTATTGCCTTGAGATACCAGTCCATATCTCCAGGATACCCCCAGAAAATAACTGCGATATTTTGACTATCACACTCTGGACAGATTTTACCTAACTCTGACATGAATGTCTTCATTTTAACATCATCATTCCATCTATGAGTACAATTATTGCATCTCCAATTTGGGGAATCCCACTTTACACTGCACCCTCCAAGAATAATTTTTTCATCTTTAATTGATTTTTTTAATTCTTCACTGCCACTTGTTAAACCATACAAAAATTTTGCAAGATTTTTACTGTTACATTTAGGACATGAAACTTTCAATGCTTAAACCTCCTCATTTTCCAAGAAAGCATTCCAAACCATGTAACTTCCTCAAAGTATAGTCTTAGCATATCCATTACTGGCTTTGATGTTGTATCACAACTCCATGCATAGCCATCCCAGTTTGGTCCATCATTAATTGGAACTTCTGCATACCAATCATTTTCTGATTTACGAAGAAACTGTACACATTCTTTTGTTTTTTCATTGACAAAGGTGATGTAGTTATTTTCATAATTCCAATTCAAATTTTTCATCTCATTTACTGCTTTGAGAAAATCAATCTGTGCATGCTCTTTCCAGCTAACTGTCTTGTCTGAATTATCCATGTGATATGTAATGTCTTGAAATTTTACATCAGTAGCAGTATCTTGTTTTGATAATTCATCATAATCAACAATTTGAATTTGTTTTACAAGTATCTTAGAATTGTTCATTTTCCACTCCTCCAATACTCTACAAGATAATTCCCATTCCATGAAAACAAATCAAAGAGACTTCCACAAACTCTGCAAACTTTATGTTCTAACCATAAATCATATTTTCCAGTATTTTTGTGAGGGATTTCACAGATTTTACACCTCATTAGTCTTATCTCCTTGACTCTGCTGAATTTTCAATTTCCTGATTTCTTCATCAATTTTTTGAATATTTTCTAGTTGAATGCGAGTAGTTTTTTTGATAGATTCTTTTTTCTGTACTAAACGAATTTCATTAATTGAATTTACAAGTGCTTTACAATTATCAAAAAATGTTACATGATCTGGTTTAGAAAGGGTTAACCTGTTACTTGGATTACTTACTATCTTACCCCATGAATCAATAAATTGGTCCTCTTTGTGCCTATGAATGATGTTTTTTGCAATGGATTCATCTACTTTTTTCATGTCACAGACATATTGACTGAATAGATTTTTTCTCTGTTTTGCCAATAAATCAAGACTGTCTGCAATCATGCTTTTGTCTCCAGAGTTTCATTCCATACTGGTTGTGTCTTTATCCACTTTGCAAGTTCACAAAACCTTGGAATGTTTTTGTAATTTCTTAATGCAAGCTCGTAACTTCCACCATTCCATTTTACAGTCTTTGTATATTTTGGATATTTGACAAAGACCACTCTTTCATAGATTCTAGTTCCTTCAAAGTATCGCTCTACATTTTTTTCTGTAGTTGGGGATGGAAGTAATCCAATGATCATACCTTCAACCCAAATTGCACTAGATGCATTACTCACACGACTGATGTAAAGAAAATTTTCAAGATCTTCTTGAATGAGATCAGTGATCAATATTTCCTTGACTGGTTTTATTTTAAATTCAGTCATGCTGTATCTCCTTTTTACATTCATCTAGTTTTTCTTTGAGATTTGCAAATGATAATGCAATACTGTCTTCATAGGATTTGTTTTTTAATCTAAACAAAACTGTCATTTTTTGGTCCCCCAAATCTTTTCCATGTCATTGCTGATTTTTTGAGAGTTATCATTTTTTTCTGACCAAATTTTGACTTTGTTTGTTCCAGTTGTATTGAGTTCTTGGGTTAGTTTGTCCATAGAATCTCCAAATTCCTGTACTGACTTGTTAAACACTTTGACTCCTTCAGAAATATTTACATCTTTAATTTTACTTGCAATGTTTCTAATGATAGAGAAGTTCATTTGTACATCTCCTCATCAGAAATATTTTCTGGTTGATGAATTTTTTTGAGTTCTTCTTTTTTCTCTTTGATTGCTTGATCAAAGATGTAGCCTTGTGAGATGTGGTAATCTCTTTCAATTGACATACGGCTAATGTCATATTGTACTTCTGCTTCTTGGAGTCTTTCTGATAACGTCTTTCTGGTAGTATTTTGTTCCATTATGCGGTTCCTCCATACACCATTGGATCCTCATCAGGTCCGTCATCAAACTCCCTGATGATTCTTGGATACATTGTTTGTTTCATATCTTAGATAGAGAATTCTTTATTATTATGGAACATGCCTATAGTATGCATACTTTACATACTGTTAGGCATGATGAACATAGTAAAATATGCACAATTCTAGGATTTGTGTATGGGAACATTTTACCTGGATATTGAAACTACAGGATTAGATGAGGTAGAACACAAAATCATCACTATACAATATGTGGAATTAGAACGCGGTACAGGAAGACAACTGGGAGAATTAACTGTACTCAAAGAATGGGAGTTGGGTGAAAAAGAGATGCTGCGTCAATTCATAGAGGACTCTCCAATAACTAGCAAAAATGTATTTGATTTTGCACCCGTTGGATACAATTTGGGATTTGAGCATAAATTTTTACTTGAAAAATCTGCAAAGTACGATGACTTGTTTCCAATTAGTATTTTATCTAGACCTTGTATTGATTTGAGAAGTATTGGAATTTTGATGAACAAAGGTGAGTTTAAGGATTCAGGATTAGACAAACTCACAGGAAAAAAACAAAGTGGTTCATCAATAATGGATTGGTATGCTATAAAAAAATATGACGAGATTGAAAATTATATCAAAAATGAAACTGATGAATTTGTAAAATGGTATGAATGGTTACACAAAACAATGCCTGAATTACGAACTCAATGGAACAATGAATTAAATTAAAAATTCTGCAGCATCTTTGCCTTCTTGAGTAATTTTTATCCATCTATTTCTGCCAATCTTTTCAATTTCTATAAACTTCCATTCTTTTTCTAGTGGTGCAATAATATTTTTATCCAGACTTGCAAATCTTGCTTGGGAATGGTTTGATTCTTCAGCATTAACTGTAATTATTTCCTGGTCTTCAGCAATCTGTGCCATCTCTTTTTTTGTAATCTTTTGATTCTTTTGCTCTGAAACTATTTTTAATGCTGCAAGTAACTTTGGTTTTGGAGTTTGAATTTCGTATGTTGGTAGTGGGATGGTATCTTTGAGTCCAAATGATTGTTGCTTTCCTTCAAATGCTGCATAACTTTCTGGCTCTGCATAGAATGGTTGTAAATTATCACATCCTTTTAGCACCATACATGCCATCATACATGCAATTGCTTGGATTTTACTTCCTGATGCAACATTGACGTAAATGTAATTGTTTTTTTCTTGCTCAATAATATCTTTGATTGATTTTATTGCCTTAAACAAACTGAGTCTATCACTGTACTCTACTTTGAGTTCGACTCCTAATTTTTTACATTCTTTTTTTATCTTCTCCAAATATGGGCCAGATAAATCAGCTGAGCGATTATCGTGTGCCAATAACCAAAGTTTGTCTGCCTTTGTCTGTTTGAGTGGTATGGTAATTCTATCAATTTCAAAGCCTAATGGGGCAATATGGACTCGAAACGTGGCTAAATTAGTCATTATAGTATCTACAGTATGCATACTATTATGATGTTATATAATAATTTCTATTACTAACTAAATACATGAATCAAATACAAAACATAGCACTAGACTCTTGTGTCGTAATTGACATTATGGAGAAACCAAAAGTAGCCTCTGGACTCAAAGCCCGTCTTAGAGGAAAATCAGTAAAGATCATTTTATGTGATGTTGTGTTAGGTGAAGTAAAACGAGTACGTGGTTACTTGCCTGAAAAAATAATTGCAAAACTATCTTACCTGTTGGGAAGAAAAATTGAAATTGCATCAGTTAATGAAACTGAAATTACCAATGCTGCACAAATTACAAATCAATTTCAGATTTGTCACAATGGTGATAACAAAATTTTGAGTTTGTGTCAAGCAAAAGATTTTGTTTTAGTTACATTTGATAAAATGTTACTCAAAGCAAGTCAATTCATTGGAGTTGCAGCATTTCATCCATCAATGGTAGGGGGAATCTAATCATGATGAATGAAAAACAAATCAAAATATTACTATCTGATTTGAGATCAGTCTATGCAATAGGTTATTTCAATGATGATTTGGATTCTGAATCTGAAAAATGGGCACAAATTGAAATGCTTGAACACATTTTGTCTCACAAAGGAGATGCAGTATGACTGGTAAGAATTTTTCAATGGAGAAATTAGATTTAGAAGACATTGAGGGACAATTTGGATTGATGTTGCGAGAGAAAAAAGATCATGATAATTATGTCTTGATAAGATTTGAGGACCTTGAAAAAATTACTGCTTATTATGATTTATTCAAAAAGGAGTATACATTATGAAATTAACTAGAATACTTCCAAAGTTTCTTGCAAAGACGTATCAGGCAGAAGATTTGAGACGTACAGAAATTACTTTGAAATATCATCAAACTATGGTGAGGGTTTTGGAGCAAAGTGTTGCTGAAGGACGTGCTGAACTTGATAGATTGGGAGGTAAATCTGATGGATAAACTAGTTTATCGTGATTTACATCATATTTCCTGGAAAAATCATGGAATTGATGGATATATCAAAAAAGCACTAGTTAACTATTTGAAAAAATCCAGGAGTGTTTCTCATGGATAAGTCAAAGAAAAAGAAAAAACCCGAATCATCTGATGCTGATGAGTCCTTTGACTTTGATCAAGGGTACAATCTTGATGAGGTGTATGACTGATGAATACTATCACCAAAGTTTTCTTTTGGATATTTACAATTGCTTTGGGATTTGTGAATCCATTGATTAGTGTGGCACTAGTTGTATTGTATTATTTGCCTGGAATTATTTCATCAGCTGTTGCACCATGTGAGCAAACAACCTGTGAGGAATCTGTAGAGTATGAGGAACCAAATGAATCAATGAAAGAGTATTCAGATAATATTCGGGAGAAGATGAGATGATAAAAACAACATATTTTGATGAAGATTACCGTACAGTTGATGAATCTGATGCCAAATTCATTTTACAATCAATTTTTGATGATGATGGGAATCTGATAAAAGAAATAGAATGGTCTCAGAAAACAAAACAATCTGTAACTACAAAGGATGCTAAAAATAGATTCATCTCAAAAAGTATGGAGGGC
>Ga0209264_1001397_pt1 | contig 13662 bp, 9 predicted proteins | sample SaaInlV_DNA_150m_FD_184687 | JGI IMG/M metagenome (GOLD analysis project Ga0209264, IMG submission 184687) | Marine microbial communities from expanding oxygen minimum zones in the Saanich Inlet - SI075_LV_DNA_150m (SPAdes) (version 2) | ecosystem: Environmental > Aquatic > Marine > Unclassified ... | reverse complement strand
CTTACAACAATTTAGGCGGATTTTATGCAAATGGTGTTGGTGTAAAAAAAGACAAAAAAGAAGCGTTTAAATGGTATGAAAAAGGCGCAAAAGATCGTGATGCCACCTCACAATACGAATTAGGTAAATTTTATGATTACGGCAATGTCGTCCAAAAAGACGTTAATAAGGCCATAAAATGGTACAAAAAATCCGCTGATCAAAACAACAAGGCCGCACAAATAGCTCTAGGAACAACTTATTACTATGGCGACAAAGATAGCAGTATCCCAAAAAATTATAAAAAAGCTGCAGATTGGTATTATGATGCTGCCACCAACACTGAAACAGATAAGACAACCGCAGAACTTCAAATCACATCATCAGGCTCTGGCTTTTTTGTTACACCTACACATATCATTACTAACAATCACGTAACTGCTGGCTGCGATGAAATTGAAGTAAAAAACAAAACTTACAATTCAAGTGTCAGGCTATTAGATACCGATGCAACTACAGATTTATCTATTTTAACAACAGGCAAGCCAAACGACAGCTTCTTATATCTCAGAAACCGCAAACCAGTAGTTACAGGTGAGCAGTCTATTGCACTTGGCTACCCATTCTCATCCACACTTGGCTCAGAGCTTAAAGTAACCTCTGGCAACATTGCAGCCCTTACAGGCTTTAACAACAATATTGCCGAACTACAGCTTACCTCGCCAGTACAACCAGGCAATTCTGGCGGGCCATTGGTAGATGACAATGGCAACGTCATTGGTGTTATTGTATCAAGACTAGAGACATCATCAGAGATAACAGGAAAGCGAGCCGCACAGAATGTTAACTTCGCCATCAAATCAAACATGGCAAAGATCTTTATGGATCTTAACATGGTGGATTATCAAGTGAGAAAAGCCAATGGATCAAAAACAATTAGTGAAATTGTCACCGAGTCTAAAAAAGCAACAGTGCAAGTGATTTGCAAAGAAAAGGAATAATTAAAAATATTGGGAATTTTGCAAATGACGATAAAAATGAGTGATAATGGATTTTATGACATTTAGAAACACAACAATAAAGCCAGTATATTCAACTGACACAGACAACATTGTTAAAGAGTTGTATATTCCATTATTAAAGCAGAGTGTGAGTTATGACAGAGCTGTTGGTTATTTCTCATCCAAAGTCTTATTAAGACTAATTGAAGGAATTGATGGTTTAATAAAGCACGACGGATCCATGAGGCTGGTCATTGGAGAAGTGCTAGATGAGGATGAATATAAGGCAATTCAAAACGGCAACAATACACATATAAATCAGAAATTAGAGCAAGTGTGGGACGATATTTTTCTTATGGCAGAAAAAGAGGAGTTGTTACAACATAGGCTTAATGTATTGAGCTGGCTTGTGAACAACAACCGGCTAGACATTAGGTTTGCCTTAAGAAGAAAAGGGTTGTTTCATAAGAAAATTGGCATCATAAAAGATCTTGAGAGCAATATTGTTGTATTTTCTGGATCTATGAACGAAACAGAGAGAGCTGTCATGGCTCATTTGAATAATCCAGATGGGAACTCAGAAGAGGTCGACGTTTATCCTAGCTGGAAAAAAGAGGTTTTCGACGATTATGCTATGCCTAAAATAGAATCGTTTGAACGCCTTTGGAAGGGAAAAGAGCCTAATACTGAAACCATAGCTATTGACTCTTGTCAGTATGAAAAGTTGAAAAACATATATCCCGATAAGAGCTTTCCTGAAAGCAATATTGAGAAGCAACAGGCAGAGTTTTTTGATGCGTATTTGCAAGATAAAACGCGTAACGAGGAAAAAACAGAATCTTATTCAGAAAATCCAACAATTCCAACATTTTTTAATGGCAAGCCATACAATCTTAAAACACACCAGTTAGAGGCGCTACAAAGTTGGCAGGAAAGCGACTACAAAGGGATTATGGCATTGGCCACAGGTGCTGGAAAGACTATAACAGCAATTCATGGTGCTACAGTTATTGCGAATAAAAATAGAATTTTTATGGTAATTGCTGTTCCTTATAAAATTCTTGCCGATCAATGGTGTGATGTTTTGGATTATTTTTCCATCTTTCCTATTAAATGTTATGACACACGTAACAATTGGCACGCCCAGCTAGTAAATGATGTTTCAAGTTTTAATCTTGGGGTTAAAAATTTTGTATCTGTGGTTGTTGTGAATAGAACTTTGACTAGCAAGACTTTTCAGGGTGAAATTCAAAAAGTTGCTCCTGAAAAATTAATGTTTATTGGAGACGAATGCCATCATCATACTGCTAACCAAATAAGAGATAAGTTACCAAATGCATATTTTAGGATTGGCTTATCTGCGACACCTTGGTCAAAGAGAGACCCTTTAAAGGGTGCTGAACTTATAGAATACTACGGAGATGTAGTATCAGAATACAGCTTGTCTAGAGCTTTAGAAGAAGGGATTTTGGTTAACTATGAATACAGCATATATCCTGTATTTTTCAATGATGATGAAGATGAAAAATATAGAGATTTGACAAAAAAAATAGGCAGATTCTCAAATATTGATAAGCTAAGTTCAGATGAAAGACAGATGAGAGATATGTTGATTTTTGCTAGATCTAGACTCCTAGATGGCTTAGAGGGAAAATTTGAACGACTGAATGAGGTTCTTTCTCAAAGAAAGCCCGGAAAACATACTTTGTTTTATTGTGGAGCAGGTAGCTCTAATTATTTAGACTCTGTGGAAGACGATGAAGAGGAAAGAACAAGAATTGTCGATAGATTTTCTCTGATTTTACGTGCGAATAACTGGACATCTTCCAATTTTACGTACAATGAGAGTAATGCAGATAGGCGAAGAATCATGGAAGAGTTTAAAGAAGGAGAAATTCAAGCTTTATTGGCCATTAAGGTTTTAGATGAAGGTTTTGACTTGCCGGTATGTCAAGAAGCGTATATCACCGCTAGCTCAACCAATGAAAGGCAATATATTCAGAGAAGAGGCAGGATTTTGCGAAAATCTGAAGGGAAGGAGCTTGCAAAAATCCATGATTTTGTGATTTTGCCAGATTTTTATGATGCTGCCTATTCTTCATTGGTTAAAAATGAAATAGATAGAGTCGAGGATTTTTTTAAAGATGCTTTAAATTCGAAAGATTTTTACAAGAACCAGACGATAAAAAAAATATTGAAAATGTACAAATTAGAATCTTAATATAAGAGAAATAATATGCCAGAAGATACAAACAATGAAATGTCTGCTCTAATGCAAAGCATTTATGAAGATAACCTAGATGATGATGAGAAGTTAATAAGGGGTATTGTTCAGATAGAATATCAGGCAAAGTTGCGTGAGTATTCTACACGGGCAAGAAAAGATAAGATTAAGTCGTTGTTGGATGGTGTTGGTGAAATAGATAGCAAGGCAAAGATAGAAAGCAAGTCTTTAGTAGCATTTATTTTTCAAAAAGTCGCGTTTGAAAATTTTCGGGTTTATCGCGGATCTCATGAGATTGTTTTTTCTACCGATTCAGAAAAAAAACTTACGCTAGTCCATGCCGAAAATTCAACCGGTAAGACAACTTCTCTAGTGGGTATAAAATGGTGTTTGTTTGGAGATATGTCTGAATTCCATAGAGACGACTCGGAGATTATTAATTCGCATTCTGGAAAAGACTCTTGTAAAGTTAAGTTAAATTTTTCTTTAGGTGAAGATGAGTATCAGGTTGTCCGATCATATTCTAAATCAACTCACAGAACAGATCTGTCAGGGAAATTGACGTTATTCAAGATAGATAATTATGGAAAACATACCCCAGTTCCTGAGCCGCAGGCATTTATTAACGGATTAATGCCTAAAGAGCTTGCTAGATATTTTCTATTTGCTGGTGAGCAATTTGCTGAAGAAGTTGTTGCACGTCCGAAAAATCATAGAAGGGCGTTTAGAGATATTCTTGGTTTTAGTTTAGCTGAAGCGGCTATTGAAGATCTGAAAAAAATAACGAAGGATACTGAAGGAAAAATAAGAGATATTGCAAAAGAGAATAAATCAACAGCTACTGCAGCAAAGTTGTTAGAGTCGATAAATGAAGAAATGGAAGAGTTTAACGTTAAGATTATCCAGGACAAGAAAGCCAAGGATGCGTGGACAGAAGAATTTAACAAGATTCAAAAGATTATCGATGCTAGTGACCACAACTTGGTGACTGAGCTTAATAATAAATTAAAAGGGAAAGAAAAAAGCTTGTCAGGGGCAAATAAGGGGCATATAGAAGAACTGATAAGGAAGAATAAATTAATCTCAGAGTATGGATATTGTATTTTTGGCTTAGAATTTAGCACAGACTCTGTGGCTTTTATGGACGAACAGAAAAAAAACCAGGGTTTGCCATCTGATTTTGGACAAAAATTTGTAAATCAACTTCTGGAAAGCCACACATGTTGTTGTGGAAGAGGCCTGGAAAAAGGGTCAGAAGAATATAATCGTATTGAGAATTTAATAGATACGGCCACAACAGATACCATCTCAAACAGAGTTAGAAGGGCAGAAAATGTTGGTGAACATTTTCAGGCTAAATCAAAACAATTTTTAGATAAATTACAGACTATAGAGAACAAAATAAAGAGTTATGAAGTTTCAATTTCTTCTATTGAGGATACTATAAAGCAAACAAAAGACGAGTTGAGTGGTCTTGATGTGAAAGGAGCAGAAGGGATACCGGATTTAATAGCTAGAAGAAATGAAGCGCAACAAAAACAAAGTAGCCTTGATTATGAAATTGGCAGAAAAGACGAAAGCCTCGAAACGCTTGAAAGACAAAAAAAAATACAAGAAAAAGAAATGGGTTTGGGTCTAAAAAATGAGGAGCTTGAGAAATTACAGATTTCGAATAAATATATTGATATTCTGATTCGAAAAATTGAGCAAGAGCTTAGAAAGACTGAACTAAATACCAGGAATGGTTTAGAGGAAAATATTCAGAAAAACATTGATGCTAGTATGCAAAAAAAATGGAAAGTTAGTATTAACAAAGATTATAAAATGGAGATTAGGTCGGCCTTAGGTGGGCATACAATAGTCGGCCCTCAGGGTGGAAAAGGTCTTTTGCAGTTATCGAGTTTGGCTTTGAATGCTGCTTTGATTTCCCATTCTAAAAAACGAAGCACAAATAAGAACGCAATTCTTCAACCCGGAATTGTCGCTCCATTGGTAATTGACGCTCCTTTTGCTCAGATGGGTGTAGGTAACCAATTAAATGCCCTTGAATTTCTTGTTAAGCAGTCTCATCAAGTAATTTTATTCTTAACGACAGGACAATGGAGGGATCAATTTGAAGGCATTGTTAAGTCACATATAGGTAAAAGATATGTTTTTGTTGATCATTCTTCTAGCTGTACAGACAAAATATCATTAAATGAAAAATCTTATAATTTGTGTGAATATGACAAGGAACTTCCACCGACTGAAATTAAGGAGATTGTCTAATGCCAAGTCTTTATTTTGATAAGAGATATACAGACGTTGTTAACGCACTCTATGATAATAAAGATAAGATCACAGGGAAAGGGGTTTTTGATTCTTTATGGCAGCTTATGATTTTTTTGGCTATGGTAGGAAGACAAAAGGAAAAAAACTTTACAAAAATGCAGAGACTGGAGGCAAAAAATCGTGTCAGGGAAATTAAAGAGTCAATTTTTGAACAAACGAATAAAGACGGGATTGTTTATTTGTTAGCCATAGACCAAGATCAAAGTGGAGAAATTCTCAGGGAGGGGAATGAAGATAAAATTTGGCAGTATCTTGAAATTTCTGCTGCTGTAGGAATTAAAGAGGTTGAATCCTGGCTAACGGAGAATCATCAATTACATCCCAGGGATGTGATTCTGACCAAAATTAAAGAGATGGCACAACGTAATTTAAGTGGAGAAACTGAGACTTTTAAGCCGCCAGTTTTCTAACATTTAATGGAAGTTAAAATTAACTTCCATATTGATTTTTTTAATATATAATTGATATAAAATAATAACTTGTTTTGTTGAATTATGTCAGATTTTTTCCATTCTTTTAACGCTGTACGTGGCATCCAGGCAGGCAGACCTTGCTATATAGCAATGTGCCCAATGCGTATTATTCCTAAAATCTTTGTATTTGATGAAGAAGAAGTTCCAGCGGAATTAAGAGCTCAAAGAAAATTAAATAAAGGTCGAATTCCTGAAATGACCAATTATTTAATTGAAAATCGTAATGATTACACCCTTTCCTCCCTTACTGCTTCAATTGATGGTGAAACTGAATTTGTTCCAATTGACGATCAGTCTGGAACTAACATTGGTACATTAAAAATTTCAATGGATGCACAGATACTTCTCAATGATGGGCAACATAGAAGAGCTGCTATTGAAGAAGCTGTTAATAACAATACTGAGTTGGGCCACGACCATATCTCTGTCGTTTTCTTTTTAGATAATGGTTTAAAAAGAAGTCAGCAAATGTTTGCCGATCTTAATAAGCATGCAGTAAGGCCAAGCCCGTCATTAGCGACTTTGTACGATCAAAGGGAGGAGCTTTCCAATATTGCTAGAAGAGTAATGAATGAAGTGCATATTTTTAGTCGGCTGACAGAAACTGAAAAGACCAGTATTTCAAATAGAAGTATTAAATTATTTACCTTAAGTGGTATTAAGAACGCAACCAAAGCCTTACTTAATAAAGGCAAAAATGATCACATATCTGAGGATGAAATTCAGCTAGCGATTGACTTTTGGAAATACGTATCTAATCAGATTACAGACTGGGAATTGGCAGCAGATAGAAAAGTAAATAGTTGGGAGCTTAGAGAAGGCTATATTCATGCACACGGTGTACTTCTTCACGCACTTGGAATTCTAGGTAATCAATTAATCAGTGATAAAGATAGTTGGAATATTCTCGATAGTTTGTCTAGCATAGACTGGTCTAGAGGCTCAGATAATTGGAAGGGAAGGGCTGTGGTTAATGGAAGAATTACCAAGTCAATTAACAATGTCAAACTAACAACAAATCAAATTAAAAAATTAATTGGCATGAAGTTGACAGAAACTGAGAAAGCAATAGAAGAGGAGTTTAAAGCAGCATGAGTAGTCATGAATACAAAATACATGATCTAATGATTGAAGACTTAACAGTAGCAGATGAAAAACTCACTGATTTAATAAAAGAAATAGCTGATTTATATTTAAAGAATGACAGGGCTTGGGTTATAGGCTTTAGTGGTGGCAAAGACTCAACTGTGATTTTGTCTTTAATCTTTCAGGCATTAACAACATTGACTAAGAGGCAGCTTAATAAAAATGTATATGTTGTATGTTCAGATACCTTGGTGGAAACACCAGTTGTCGTAGGCTTGGTTAGAGAAGTGCTAAACAAAGTTCAAATGAGTGCCAATGAAAAAGGCATCCCTCTTGTGACGCAAATGGTAGTGCCAGATACTAACAACACTTTTTGGTCTAATCTTCTAGGTAAAGGCTATCCAGCACCTACCAAAGGTTTTAGATGGTGTACCGAGAGGATGAAAATTAAGCCTGTTACTGCTTTTATTCAAGAAACAGTATCTAAGCATGGTGAAGTGATTGTTGCGCTAGGATCGAGAAAAGAGGAAAGCTCAGCCAGATCGGCTTCGATTGATAAGCACAGTATTAAAGGTTCTGTTTTAGCAAGACACTCATCTTTGTCTAATGCATTCACCTATATGCCAATTGAAAATTGGACGGCTGACGATGTTTGGCAGTATTTACTTAGCGCGCCTACGCCGTGGGGTGGTGACAATGATCAATTGTTTGAAATGTATAAAGGCTCCAATCAAGGCGAGTGCCCATTAGTAGTTGACACTAAGTCACAGTCATGTGGAAACTCAAGATTTGGTTGTTGGACCTGTACTGTAGTATCAAAAGACCGTGCCTTGCATGGGCTGATAGAATCTGGCGAAGAATGGATGAGACCATTACTTGCCTTTAGGGATGAGATGTATTTCTCGTCTCAACCAGAAAACAAAGCCAAGTATAGAAATGTTAAACGACGATCTGGAAAAATCGATGTGCAAACCCGGTTTGAACCAGGTGTTGGCAGGACGAATGAATTAGATTATGACGACGAAGGAAATGTTAAATATGTTCCGGGTCCATATTGGTTAAAAGTCCGTAAGGGATGGCTAGAAAAGCTACTAAAAATAGAGAAAAACATAAGAGATGAAGGTCGTTCGATTGAGTTAATTACTAGAGATGAGTTGCGCGCAATTAGACAAGAGTGGATTAATGATCCAAATGAACCAGATGCAGAAGATTCACTGCCAAAAATTTACAGCAAGATCTATCCAGAGGATGACATTGCTTGGAAGAAAAATGATTTAGGTTTTTTTGGTAGCGATGGAATAGAGGCGATTAGCAAAGTTGCACACAGTAATAACATTTCATCTGACTTGTTGCAAAAAGTAATCAACCTAGAAATCGAAGTAAGCGGACTAGGGAATCGCAGAGGCATTACTAACAAGTTAGAAAGCATCTTAAAACAAGATTGGGGTAGTATGGAGGAGGCGTTAGACCGAAGAATTCAAGCAAACAATGATGTTTTAGAATTTAAAGAAAAACGTGATAAGTTCCAATCAATGTTAGAGGAGTATGGATCATGATCTTTAAGTCACTTACATTAGAAAATTTTAGAGTCTTTGAAGGTATTCATCATATTGACTTATCCGTTAGAGATAGTGAATCTATTGTTTTATTTGGCGGCCTTAATGGTGCGGGAAAGACGTCAATACTAACGGCAATACGACTAGCATTATTTGGGCAGTCTTCTCTAGACGGCATAAAGACGAAGAAAGCATATGAAGATGAGTTGAGAGGATTTATTCATAAAAGTAACGATAAGCAATGCAGTAATTCTAGCGTGCGCATATTGTTGTCTTATTCAAAGCTTGGTAAAGATTTTGAATATCAAATTACACGTTCATGGGGGTGTGGCAGAGGCGGTCTTAATGAAGAGATAACAATACAAGAAAATGGACTAATTTTGTCCGAATTAGACAGTATTCAGGCTCAAAGTTTTTTAAATGATTTGATACCGCCAGGCGTGGCTGACTTATTCTTTTTTGATGGTGAAAAAATAAAAAATATGGCTGATGATGAAGATGGCCATGTACTTATAGAAGCCTTAAAAAAATTAGTTGGAATAGATCTTATCGATAGAGCAATACATGACACTGGCGTTATTCTAAGGAAAAATAAAAAGTTAGAAATATCAAAATCCGCGCGTCAAGAAATTAATGATATGGAGCTTAGGCTCAAATCAATTGAAAATGAAGTTGAAAGCAAGTCGCTAGAATATGAGAATAATTATTTAACACTTAAAGCAGAGTTAGAGGCGAAGCTACAAAAAGCACAACGGAAACTTGATGAATCAGGTGGTGCGTGGGCAAAAGGGCGAGACTCTCTTATTAAAGAGCAGAAAATTTTAGAATCTCAAAGGCATGAACTAGGTCAAAGCATTAATGATTTAATGCGTGGCGATGTTATTTTTAGCTTAGCACCTAGTTTTATGTTAAAGCTAAATAAGCAATTAGTTTCTGATTTATCTATTATTCAATCGAAAGAATTTAATGAGCAACTAGATAAAAAATCTAAAGATATTACAGGTAACTCAACAGAGGTTTTAAATCTTATTGAGCAGTTGAAATATGACATTTCAGAAGAGTCAAAAAATAATGTTTCTTCGTATCAGTTTCATGAATTTGAAACTACAGTAAAAAATTCCAATAAGTCGAAAGACTTGTTGAAAAAGACACTTCAAAAATATGAGGTTCTTGAAACTGAAATTGACAATCTTGGGTTAAACATTTCTAGAGCGCCTGACGAATCACAACTAGAGGGTTTGTTTAAAAATGTTAATAAAATTACATTAGAAATAGAAAAGCTAAATATTCATGGTGCAAGCATTAAAGTGGAAATAGAATCATTACTTAATGAAGGTATTCGCATTACACATGAGCTTGAAAGAGCATACAAAGGTTTACAAGGCAACATAACAACTGAGAATATTGGCAGCGCTGCAAATAAAGTTATAGATGCAATGGCAAGCCTTTCAGATGGTCTAATTCAATCAAAAGTATCACAATTGGAGTCTGAGTTTAATAAAGTGTTTAAAAGGCTTACAAGAAAGGATGACATGGCTTACCAGGCAAAAATAGACCGTGTTAGCTTTATGATTGATCTGATTGATAAAAACGGCAACAAAGTTAATAAAAAGTTAATCTCATCTGGAGAGAAGCAAATATACGCTTTAGCTATGCTAGAGGCGTTAGGAAAAACTTCAGGTAAAGATTTACCATTCATTATTGACACCCCGCTGGGTAGATTAGACTCGAAACATAGATCTAAACTGGTTAACAATTTCTTTCCAGTTATTGGAGAACAGGTAATTATCTTATCAACAGACACAGAGGTTGATGAGCAATTTTATAATGATCTTAACCCATTTGTTAAGACGGCGTATGAGATCAAGTACAAAGATGGTAATAATTCAAGTACCGTGACTGAAGGATATTTTTGGAACCAAGAAAACCAGGAGAATAAATGTGAACTGTCTGCCTAATGAAATAACGCTATCAACTAAAGCTACTCACAAGTTTTCTTACGTAAAGCAGAAGGTAGGTATTACGCCGAATATTATGGCTAGAGTGGCAATATTTAAGGCTTTGGAGTCTGATATTGCTCCAGAATTATTAGAAACACCAGAGTCTTTGGGTCAAAAGATACCTAAGGATATTGCATTTGGTGAATATGGAGATATTTTTAATTTTGCGATTAAGCAGTACATTGACACGCATTCCTATTCTGGAGATGTCAAAATACTTATTTCAAACTTGATTGAGACTGGCGCTTATAAGATTGGAAATATCAAAAAGCCACAGGATTTAGAATGTTTGTTTTAATTTCTCTAGAGATTAAATTTTTTACATTGCAAGTATGACACAATTACCAGAATCTCATAGTATTGACATAGCTGCATTAAGTAGAATTTTTGGTCGTACGACAAATTCATACAAGTTTTTATTTTTTCAATCCTTACTATTTCTCATTAAAAATGATCTATTTAAAAATCACACCTTTTCGTTTCAGGAGATAGAAAAAGGAATGATAAAGATAGCTGATTATCCGATCAATGTTTTTAGATTGAATTTTGGAACACAAGACCAAATGGCAGAAAAATTAAATGGAAAATCTACTGATTTAGTCAAATATGTTCCGTATAGATTGTTAACGCCTTTTTTTGAAAAAGAACTTAAAGGCCTATCAGATGCTCAGAAAAATAAAAAGATAGAAAAGTTATCAAACATAGATAAAGAGCGCAATTCAATTTACAAAATAAATGATGATGAAATTATAATATATCCTGAATGGATGCATTATTTTTCCAATCATTATTCCACTGTTGAAGGCTGGTCTTTTTGGCATTGGGTTAACTATTTACAGGATAAAAACCCTAATTCAATTGGCTTAGTTAATAAATTACAAAAACCATCTATTAGATCGTCGCTTAGCCATCAAACAACATATTGGAAAACTGTGCTAAAACACCAAGAACTCACTTGTATTTTTTCACAAAACCCCATTATAGAATCTGATCTATCATTAGATCATTTTTTGCCTTGGAGTTTTATCGGTCATGACCAACTTTGGAATCTAATACCCGTCTCTAAAGGTATAAATTCGTCCAAAAGTGATAATATCCCGTCTATGGATAAATATTTAGACAGGTTTATTCAATTGCAAATACAAGGGTTACAAATAAGTAGTCAAAACATGTCAAAAAATAAATGGAAAAATCAAGGTGATGATTTTGTTACGGGACTTAATGTTAATTTTTCAGATTTAATCAACAACAAAAAGATTGTGACGGAAAAATATCACGAAACGGTACTACCTCTAGCAAATATCGCTCATAATATGGGATTTAATTCAAATTGGGTTTATTAACAGACATTGAGAACAAGCCTGTCAAAATCTCTCTACACCAAAGGACTTCAATGTCAGAAGGCGCTCTGGCTCAAGAAATACAATAAAGCCGTTTTAACACCACCTGATGCCGCCACAATGGCAAGATTTAAGGAGGGCAATACTGTGGGCGACTTAGCTTGTGATTTATTTCCAGGTGGTCGAGAGATTCCATTTAAAGGCACAACATTTTCACAAAAGATTGCTTTAACGCAAGACTGGATAAATGAAGGCTTAAATGATATTTATGAAGCCACTTTTGAGTACGATGGCGTGCTTGTGATGGTTGATGTATTGCATAAAAAACCAGATGGCAGTTTTGAGATTTATGAAGTTAAAAGTTCTACTGAAGCTAAAGACATTTTCAGGCACGATGCATCGATCCAGTATTATGTATTAAATGGTCTAGGTTATGACGTTAGTGATGTCTATATCACCATCCTTAACACTGATTACATTCGTGGTGATGAGTTGGATGTAGATGTACAACAATTATTTACCCATGTAAAAGTTACAGATGATGTGCTTGCCTTACAAGGCGATATTCCTGCTACTTTAGGCAAGTTTAGAGAAACACTAACAGACAGGGTGAGTGAGCCTAATATCGATATAGGAAGGCATTGCAAGAAGCCTTATCCATGTGATGCACTAGATTACTGCTGGAAGCAGCAAAGAAACATTCCTGAGTATTCTGTATTTAATATCTTTCAAATGAATAAAAACCCAAAATCCGTACAGTTGTATAAAGACGGAATTGTGGCTGTTGAAGATATTCCAGATACTATGAAGCTTACAGACATTCAGCAATATAAAGTTGACGCGTGGAAGGCTCAGAGACCTGTAGTTAACAAAGATGCAATCAAGAGTTTTATTGATTCGATTAGCTATCCTATTTATCATTTTGATTTTGAAACGCTTGGTCCAGCAATACCTAAGTTTAAAGGGATGAAGCCCTACGGTAAGTATCCTTTTCAGTATTCGTTACATATTGAACAAGAAGATGGAGCATTAGAACACAAAGAGTATTTAGCAACTCCTGGACAAGACCCAAGAGAGGAAATAGCTAAGCGCATAGTTGAAAATATTCCTAAGGATGCTTGTGTAATGGCATTCAATATTAGTTTTGAAAAGAGCATTATTCACACGCTAGCAGATAACTATCCAGTTTATGCAGATCACCTAATGAATATTCATGATAACTTTATTGATCTAGCAACACCGTTTCAAGATGGCGATTACTGGATGCCAGAAATGCAGGGTCATTACGGATTAAAGTATGCTTTGCCAGCCATTGTTCCTGAAATGCAAAAAGCGTATGGTGATCTTGATGGTGTTCAGAATGGTGAAGATGCTATGAGGATGTTTATTAAATTAGGTGATGCAACAGATATAGATGAGATTACTAAAACTAAGACAGCATTACTAGAATATTGCAAACTTGATACTTATGCGATGGTGAATATTCTTGAGAAGCTCAAGCGACTAATCGCATAACTTTTATGTTTTAATTTTGAAAAAAACTTCATCAATAAAACATCTAATCTTCATCTTTGTAAATCTCCTAAAAAATATAATCCGTTCTTATATATTTTTTAAGGGATATTTATGTTTGGATTAATCAAATCAAGGCGTCTATCTATTGATCTGGGTA
>Ga0209264_1001387_pt1 | contig 13729 bp, 18 predicted proteins | sample SaaInlV_DNA_150m_FD_184687 | JGI IMG/M metagenome (GOLD analysis project Ga0209264, IMG submission 184687) | Marine microbial communities from expanding oxygen minimum zones in the Saanich Inlet - SI075_LV_DNA_150m (SPAdes) (version 2) | ecosystem: Environmental > Aquatic > Marine > Unclassified... | reverse complement strand
GTTTGAAAGAAATTTTAAATATTTGTTGGAAACTAATAATAAGAATAGAGGAACCTGTTTTCCAAGACCAGATTGGTTAAGAGAGTATGGTTTTGACACTAGCAAGGAAACATTGATAAAACTAGGGTTTAAGGTAGCATCTTGTCAACCTGAAAGTGTTTCGAAAGAATTTGGATGGGATTTTAAAGAATATCCTACTAACACTAGACGTGCTCATTTTGAGGTTTTACCATTTGCTGGACATGAACATAAGAAGGATGGAACTATGAGATATGTTGATTACAGACCTAAACCTGGATCTAACAATCAAACTAATTCTACAGTTGGATCTATGGGAATGGGACCTTCAATTTATCAAGACGGTGGAGCTGTTTTTGGTTTCGGTTTTGGCGGATCTTATGTAAGTTCTGGTCCAATGATGCCATCTTGTTAATTTATTTTATACAGAGAAAACAACAATATTATAATTACTTGAATATTTTATTTTATCGATAGTTCTTATTATAAAAAAATTGAAAATTTTTTTCCCTTAAGCACTATAAGGTTTTTATTATGTCATCAATTAATGTATTTTTATCAATGAGTAATACGACCCAATCGGGTCAAACCGGAAGCGCACTTGGCGTTCCCACCCCCGGAATCGAACCTGGCGATCTCACCCTCCATCGTGTTCCTAAACCAGGATCTAATAGTTCTCATTTTGGAGGGCATGGTCTTAGATGGAAACAAGGTGGTACTAATCAAAGTTCACATTGTTTGGTTGGTCCTAATGGTATCCCTGTTGCATCTGTACGACCTCTTCCTCAAGGGCCTACTGAACAACCAGTTCATGTTGGACACCATGTTCCTCAAGGACACCATGTTCCTCAAGGACACCATGTTCCTCAAGGACATGTTCATGTTGGACACCATGTTCCTCAAGGATACCCTGTTCATGTTGGACACCATGTTCCTCAAGGATACCCTGTTCATGTTCCTCAAGGATACCCTGTTCATGTTCCTCAAGGATACCCTGTTCCTCAAGGACATACTGGACGAAGCGTTCAAGTTGGTTATGGAGGAGTTCATTCTAGAGCAACAATCCAATATGGAAATGGTCCTTGGTATGGGTTAGGCCCATAACTGTTTTATTTAATTTATTTAAGTAATCTATGTGATCTTTGTCTTTTTTGAGGATCTACCATTTGCCGGACATGAATATAAGAAGGATAGAATTATGAGATTTGTTGATTACATACCTTCAATTTATAAAAATGATGGAGCTGTTTTTGGTTTCGGAGGATCTTATGTAAGTTCTGGTCCAATGATGCCATCAAGTTAATTTATTTTATACAGAGAAACAAAAAAATTATAATTATTTGAATATTTTGTTTATATTTTTTTTCAATATCATAATTTGTTTTTTAAGTATGCATCCAATTTTTCAACCATATTTAATTAATTATCTAATTAAATTTAGTTATGGGAATTAATTTTTCAGTACCAAATCATGATTATAAAAATCATAATACCAACGAATTTCCTAAAGAAAATAAAGAATTAAAGATAGAAATTATTAATTTAAAATCAGATAATGAAGCGTTATTACAACAAGTTGAAAGTTTAAAGAAATTGATAAAGAACGAAGAAGAAATTATAAATAAGATTCATACTTATCACCTTGATGAATAAGATTCATAATCAGGATCAGGATCAGGAAACGAAGTTTCCTTAGTAGTATGTGTCACATTAGATAACGAAGTTTCCTTAGTACTATGTGTCACATTAGATAACGAAGTTTTATTAGTGTTTTTTGCTTTGCAAATTACAATCTTTTTACATAGTAAATGTGTGTTTTTTGCTTTGCAAATTACAATATCTTGCGTAGCAAGAAGTATAAAGCTTTGCTTTTGATTCATACTTTTGTTTTGCGTAGCAATTTAATGTTATTAGTGGGTTTTGCGTTGCAAATTACAATCTTTTTACATAGTAAATGTGTATAAAGCTACGCTTATTCACCTTGGTGAATAATATTAGTGTTTGCTTACAATATCTTGATATTTTCTACGCAAAATGGCAATGTGATTAAGCGACGCTTTTGATTAGAGATCTTGGTATTTTTTACTTTTTGATTCAAACTAAATAATAGTTTTATAAAAAAATTGATGTAAATATTTATTTCCGTAATAAACAAATATATATGTCAAATAGTAGATTAATGAAAAGATTAAAAGCAGAAATTCAAGATTTAGAAGAAAATCCAGTTTCAAATTGTTCAGCAGGACCTTTAGAAGATAATATAACTCATTGGAAAGCAACTATTTTTGGTCCAGAAAATACCCCTTATGAAAATGGAATATTTAAATTAGATATTCAATTTCAACCAGATCATCCATTTAGACCTCCTAAGATATCTTTTATAACTGCAATATATCATTGTAATATCAGTAAAAGTGGATCAATATGTTTAGATATTTTAAAAGATCAATGGAGTCCTGCTCTTACAATATCTAAAGTTCTATTATCGTTATGTTCATTGTTATCAGAACCAAATCCAGATGATCCACTTGAACCTGAAATAGCAAAATTATTAAAAAATAATAAGAAAGAACATGATAGTTTAGCTAAAGAATATACTCTTCAATATGCTAACGATAATGATAAAGTATAAAAAAAAGTGAAATTTTTATTTTAAATATATACCACAAGATAATAATGAGGAAATTAATAAAGTTAAGCGATGTTTCAGCAAGAGATGGTTTACAGTCTTTAAAAAAAGTATTGACATTAAGTCAGAAAATAGATTTAGTTATCGATCTTACAAAATGTAAATTTGATGAAGTAGAAATAGGATCATTAGTTAATTATAAAGTGATACCTACTATGAAAAATAGTTTAGAATTGTATAATCATTTCAAAGGTAATGTTGAATTAGAAAAGTATTATTTATTAATTGGTAATGAAAAATCAATTAATACTGTAAATGATAATAGTGTAAAAAACATATCATTTTTTACTTCACCATCAAATACATTTAATAAAAAAAATATTAATCTTAATACAGAAGATAGTTTTAATAGAATATCAAAAATGATAAACATGTTAGACAGAAGAGAAGATACACATATTAAAGGTTATTTGTCATGTATAGGTAGTTGTCCATTTGAAGGAGATGTTAATATTGATGATATAGTGAAGTCTGTAAAAATGTTTAAAAAAATTGGGGTAGATGAGATATGTCTAGCTGATACAATTGGTGATCTAAAAAAAGAAAAATTAGAAAGTATATTAGAACAAATTACTTCTAAAACTAATATTAGTACTGATTTATTGTCAATACATTTACATACTCAATTCGCAGATAATTATTGGAAAGAAAATATTAGAACAGCATTAAAGTATGATATCATGAAATATGATACTTCAATTTTAAATATAGGAGGGTGTCCTGCAATCTACAAAAAAAATAAATCAGATAAACTTAATGGAAATTTAAATGTAATTAATGCTTATAATTTTTTTGAAGATGAAGGATACTATCTAAATGTAGATAAAAAAATGTTGGAAGAAGTTGAAAAGAAATGGAAAAATATTTTATTTTAACATGTCGTATATTCTTCAGATAATATTACTAGTGCTTGAAAGTAATTCCAAACTTCTTCTCTAGATTGTTCGTCTAATCCAGAGAAAATATCTTTCAAACGTAATATTTCAGAAAGAATTTTTTTATCACCTTGAATTTTATCTCCTATTTCGTCTTCAATTTTTAGAAAATACGATTCATCTTTATTCATAATTTGTTGTTTATATGGTAGAACTTCACCAATAAATTGTTGGATTGGCATAATAGCATTTGCTTTTACCAATTTTTTAAAATAGAAATGGTAAGTTGTACCAATAATAGGGGATAATTGTTGTAGAAATGTTTCTAATATTTCATTGAAACTTTTAATTTTTTCAACCTTGCTCATATTATAATTATTATAATTATTTTTCTTTAAATAATAATTTAATTTTAAGTATTAATATTGATATTTAAAAATTAATAATATTTAGTTGTTATATTATGAGTATGAATTCATATAATACTATTGTAAATACAATAAAGATATTAAGTATGGATATGATTGAGAAAGCAAACTCTGGTCACCCTGGGATGGTATTAGGATGTGCACTTAGTTTATATATATTATTTGAAAAGATGAAATTTAATCCAGAAAATCCAGAATGGATCAATAGAGATAGATTTATATTATCAAATGGTCATGGAAGTGCTTTATTATATTCTATGTTACATTTATTTGGATATAATATAACTATTGATGATTTAAAAAATTTTAGACAAATTAATAGTAAAACTCCAGGTCATCCTGAAATAGATAGATCACTTGGAATAGAAGTTACAACAGGACCATTAGGACAAGGTATTTCTAATGGAGTAGGTATGGCAATTGCTTCTAAAAATATTTCTTCTAGATTTAATTGTGATAAATCGAATATTATTGATAATAATATTTTTGTAATGTGTGGAGATGGTTGTTTAATGGAAGGAGTTTCGTGTGAATCAATTTCATTGGCAGGTAGTTTATGTTTAAATAATTTGATCGTATTATATGATGATAATAACATAACTATTGATGGTAGAACTGATATTACATTTACAGATAATACTGAAGAAAAATTCAAGTCAATGGGTTGGGATGTATGTATAGTAAAAGATGCTAATAGAGATTATTTGGATATATCAAATAAAATAGATTATGCAATAAATTCTAAAAAGCCATGTTTAGTTATTTTAAAAACAAAAATTGGTTTTGAATCTGAAAAAGAAGATTCAAATAAATCACATGGTTCTCCATTAGGATCAGAAAATGTTATTAAATTAAAACAAAAATATGGATTTAATCCTGATGAAAAATTTGTAATTAAATCATTTGTAAGAGATATTGTTGATGAAAAAATAAAATTAAAGAAAGAACAATATAATGATTGGATAAAATTACTTGAAGATTACAAATTAAATAATAAAGAGTTATTTTTTGAATTAAAAAATATTATAAATAGAGATATTTTAAAAGATAGTTTATCAGATTCTATGTTAGAATTTTCATATAAATCTGATTTTCAATCAATATGTTGCTCCGCAACATCAAAAAAAGAAATGATATCAACTAGAAAATTATCTGGAATTTTTCTTGATATTTTATCAAAAAATAGTAATATTATTATGGGATCTGCTGATCTTGCTTCATCAAATTGTATTCCAATTAAAGATGTAATAAATAGAGATAATTTTAATGGTACATATATTCATTATGGAGTAAGAGAACATGCAATGTGTGGTATTGCTAATGGTATTGAAACTTTTGGACTATTACCAATCGTTAGTACATTTTTAGTATTTTCATCATATTGTATAGCATCAATAAGGGTTGCATCACTGTCTAAACACAGAGTTATATATGTTTTTACTCATGATTCAATTGGAATGGGTGAAGATGGTCCTACACATCAACCTATAGAAACTTTAACATCATTAAGAGTTTTACCAAATTTATTAACTTTTAGACCAGCAGATAGATATGAAATTATGTCAAGTTATAAGATAGCATTAAAATATAATGGTCCATCGTGTATATGTTTATCAAGACAAGATTTACCGAATTTGGATGATTATACGTCAGATGATTCTTTAAAAGGAGGATATGTTGTTTATCAAAAGTCAAAAACTGATAAATTAGATTTAATTTTAATATCAACCGGATCAGAATTAAATATTTGTATTAGTGCAGCACTAAAATATAATGGTAATATTAGAGTAGTATCAATGTTATCAACTGAAGTATATGATTCTCAGTTAGAAGATTATAAGAATTATATTTTACCAAAAGAAGTAAAGAAAATTAGCGTTGAAGCAGGATCTACATTAGGATGGTTTAAGTATGCAGATATTTGCTATGGTATAGATACTTTTGGATTATCAGGGAAAGGGTCTGAAATAATGGATCATTATGGATTTACTGCTAAAAAAATACTAAAATTTATAAATGAGTCATAAGTTTTTATCACATAGTTAATAAAAAATATCTTTATATTAATAATGAAAAAAATAGGTGCAAAGTGCCTATTTATAATAAGGCATGGTGAAAGATTAGATAAAGTAAATACATCTTGGAAAAATCATGCATTAAGACCACATGATACTCCGTTATCAAAAACAGGACATAAACAAGCAGAACGATTAGGAAAGTGGCTATATGGTAAACTACCAATTAACCATCCAATAACTATTTTTTCAAGTCCATTTATTAGATGTGTACAAACAGCAGATGCTATTAGTACTCAATTAGAAGGATTAAAGTATGATGGTTTATATTCTGATAAATTTACTGATATTTGTATTGAACCTGGTTTATGTGAAGATCCTAGTTATTTAGAAGGAATGGAACAAAATCCTATTTGGTTTTTAAATTCTCATGATTTAATGAGTATTTCACATCGTATAAATTTACAGTATAATCATTTGAAAGAAGTTTCTTTCGTAAAAAACGATAAAGAAAACACTTATTATGAACCTTTCGATGGTGGAACTGAAATAAGATTGAATTCAATAATTTATGAAATTATTAATCATCCATCTGTAGAAGATAATGGAACAGCAATTATTATTACTCATGCTAAACCGTCTATAGATATAATAAGGTCATTAAATACTAGACCAAATAATATATCATTACCGCATTATGAAGAGATAAAGAAAGGAAATTATAACGGACCACCTGTACAATATACAGCATGTACAGAAATGGTATTTGATGGTAATGTATGGGATGTAGAAAAGAATACACATTTATTTTCAAATGAACATGATCCTAGATTAAAAATAGCAAGATATGAAAAGGAACAGAAAGTTACAAGAATTGTCTATGAAAACAAGATTGTAAATGATAAAGACTTTTTTAAATCTTTAGAAGTTACACAAGATGTTATGAAGGATTATCTAATACCTATGGAGTTATTAGAAAATAGAAATGAAGGTGATAATATATCATTAGAAATAAATAATTGTAATATAATTAATTTTGATTTACCAAGTAATTATAAGTACGGTCAAAAAATAATTGTAAAATATTTATAGTTATTATATAAATATTCAATGAAAATATTTGATTATAATTTAAATTTCTTAAAATTAGAATATAATACATATCTTTGTATATTTGACATACTAATTGAAAGTATAGCAAAAAGTCTAATTTTATAATCAATTTGATTGTATACACTTATTTTTTCTAAATTATTAAAATCAATTTTCAACATAGTAATTCTTTTTAGAAGTAATAATTTTCCTTTATCTTTTATAATTTCATTTAATTTCTTATTATATTTTTTAAAATAATAATGTAAATGATAATTTGTGTATACTCTTCCTGAATCATTAATTATAAATTTAATTATAAAATCTTTCATTTTATTAAAATCATAAATAGTTGAATCTATTGTGTTTATAGTATTTTTATAAACATCCATCCAATAATAATTCATTATAATATCAATTAATTCCGATGGAAGTTTATTAATGGAATTAATAATTTTAATCATATAAAACTTAGAATTTTATTTTTTATATATTATTATTTATTTTAAATGTCAGAATATGTAAATCCATTTATTAATAATTATATAAAAAATTGAATTTATTAATTTATCGGTTTTTATATTATTTCTAATGAGTACTGAAAATAATATATCTAAAAAAATATTTGATATTAGACCTACATTTTTTATTGATAAGAACCCAATAAGAGCATCAGGAATTCTTTTTTATGTTTACGACAAAGTAAAAAAAAAGAAATTATGGTTACTGAGGAGAGAAATTAAACAATCTACTTTTTATTATTGTGATACTGGTGGAAAAACAGATTCTGTTGATAAATCACCTATTGATACTGCAATTAGAGAAACTATAGAAGAGACTAATGGTCATCTTTTCTCTAAAAAACACTCAAAGAAAAAATGTTTTACAACTTTAAAAAAATTAATTAATGATGATATTGAAATAATATATAATAAAGATGGAAAATATTTATTACATATATTGAAACTAAGATTTAATACTTTAAATAAACCAATGGATAGATTTGGCAAAACAGAAAATTCTATTGGTAATGAAAATAAAATACATTCCTACTTTTGGCTTGACGAATTACCTTTTGATGATCTACATCCAAGACTAAAAAATATTTATAATAGTATAAAATAATTATATAAAAATTTGAATTTATTAATTTAGTCATTAAATTTATCTTGACTTAAATACCATGACCAAATATCATATACATCATTGTCTATATATTCATTTACTATTATACATGTTATATTTTTATTATAAATTAATACTGAATCCTTAATTTCATCAGCTTTATCTATAGCTTCTTCTATACTATTATATTTAATTGTATATGATTCATAATTACAATTCTCATCCTCAAATACAGATACTTCAAAATATAAATTATCATTTTTACATTCTAACTTTTCTTCATCAAATGCTGACATTAATAAATAATGGAAGATCTTTTTAGATAATTTGATTAAAAATACTTTATAGTTTAATCAGAATCTTCATCACTTTCGTCACATGCATTCTGACATATATATTGCGATGTTCCTTTCATCTGAACTATATTTTTAGTTTTTCCACATAAATCACAACTATGTTGGTAGTTATTTGGTTTTTCTTCAATGAATAAAATATCATTAAGACCATTATCATTAAAATATCCATCACATAATGAACATTTTATCCATTCTGAATCTTCATTATCTTTATCAAATAAAGCATCGTCTGGATATCTTAAACAGTCTTCATTTCTACATAAAGTTATATTACTTTTTATTTTTTCTTTTGATTTCCCTAAAAATGGTTTTGGATTAATATTTCTATAATCTGGTAATATTATTTTTGATATTTCTTTTTCATCTTTCCAATAACAATTATCACATTTAATTTTATTATCACAATTATCACAATTTACGTATTCGTCATTATCAGACAGCATAACTATATAACTAAAATATTATTATCTACTTATATATTTATCAATATTTAATAAAGATAGAATTAGATAATTTAATACTTGATCTATTTATATTTTATATATCGTATTGATCCTGTTTAACTAATAATAAAATAGATAGTATTCAACTGGTCCAATATATAGTACAGGATAACATTTGGTTTATTGATTTTATTCGTGAAGAATATGTGACAATTATAAGATGAGTAAATGAAAATTTGTATAATTAGCTTATATATAAAAAAATTGAAAAATAATCAATATACGGAAGATTATTATCTTTAAATTAATAATGATTAACAATACATATAATAATAGAAAGGGGGGTGATTGCGACGATAAGTATTTGAATACTTTGTGTGTTCTTGGCAATTTGGAGAGAGAAGATCCTGCAAAGTATAATGATTTGATGAAGAGTACTATGGTTGCTTTTATCGGAAAGATTCCAAATAATCAGGAGAACACTAAATTTTTGGAAACTGTTCGAGATTTGGTGAATATGAGACTTCCCACAAAGGAAAGTGACAAATCTAAGACTGCATTTGATGTAGATAGTCCTTCTTCTCAAAAGGCAAATCCTCCTGTTTGGATGACTCTTAGGGCGAATGAATCTGATTCAAAATCAGAACAAGGTTATAAGAAAAATTTTTTTTCTGAATCCAGTGCGAAAATCATGTCCACAAGTCACCCACAAGAATTTAAGAAGAAAGAACAAAAAGATCCAATGCTAGCATTGAAGAATAGTTGGCAAGATAAGCTCAAGAAGATTTACGTAGAATCTATTACTGATTTTAGTGATAATAGCGATGATAAGGCAACTATCGTTGTAGCTGTTTCTGATTTCTGTAATATTGATTTTGGAGATAATCATGGTACGGTTCATAATTCTCTTAAGCCATATAGATGGGATATTCAACCATATACAGCGATGATTTTTTTCTTCAATTGGATTGTGAGACAATCTAAAGTTCGAATTTTCTACAATGTTCCAAAGTTTGGCAATGAACGAGATGTTAGCATTACATTGTCTAAGACTAGCTTTCAACGGTTCAAGAACTCAGAGTTTGTTAGTTTTAACAAGGAACCTAAAGGTATTATTGAACCTAAAGGTTTGAGTGAACCTAAAGGTTTGAGTGAAGAAGATTCTGATATCAGGTCTATTGGATCCGAAAATTCTTGGGCAAAGAAGGTTAAGAATTCACAGGTTAAGGATTCACAGGTTAAGGATTCACAGGCTAAGGATTCACAGGTTAAGGATTCACCTGTTAAGATTTCGAATGGTACGATTCATGGACTAGCTGAATTCTTGGACTAACTGAAGGAATTTAATTTATTTAATTTTCAATAGCTTAAATTTTTGATAAATATTTTTGATATCATCACTAATTTTACCTTGAACAGGAAATCCCAATTTTTTTAGATCTTTATGATCATAAAATATATTAGAGCATGAAGATAACAAGAAATTATTTCTAATTTTATTTATTAAATATTTCTTAGAAGTAAAGAATTTCTGTATTAAAAAGTTTATATCGTTATAATCTAAAATAGATTTTTTTTGATTTTCTTCTTGATAATCAATAGATAATCCATTTTTATCACTATCTGTTAAATTAGTTAAAGGAGATAAATAACTATTCCAATTTAAAAATAATTCATTTGATGACAACGCTAGTAATACAGAAGATCCTTTTGTTGTAACTGGAATATATGATTTTATTTTAATATTATTTCTTTTTATTAAAAAATTAAGTAAGTTCAGAGATGAATTTTCATCTGTGTTAGAGTCTAAAATAAAATTTATTGAACTATTAGCTTCTATTTTATTTATCATGTATTTAATATCGTTTTCATCTGTAACATCAATAATATTAGGAATATTACACAGTTCACACATTGAATTATAAAAAATACCTAAAAATAAAAACTTTTCTTTGTTTTTATATAAACTATCTGTAATAATGTAAATATTATTTTCATCAAGTTCTTTTTCTAATTTTATTGATAAAATTGATCTTCTATTTATAAATTTAATTAAAATGTGATAAACTAATGGAATTATTATTAATAAATATTCTATCATAATAATTTAAATGTTATAATCTTTTAAGATACTTTTATTATCTTTTAAGATACTTTTATAAATGTTTAATAGATTAGTAAAGTTAAATAAAGGTGATTGTATTTTATTTTTAGGAAAGAGAAGAACTATTAGAGAAACAATATTAGTAAAAAAAATGATATTTAGAAAAAATTTTAATTCTTTCTAAATATACTTAAAAAATAACATCTTAAATTAATTAAATGAAAGTTCTAGTTACTGGATGTTGTGGTTTTATTGGTAGTCATGTATCTATCAAATTGTTAGAATTGAATTATAATGTAGTAGGCGTAGATATCATGAATAATTATTATGATGTTGAAATAAAAGAAAAAAATAAAAATATGTTAACTGAATATTCAAATTTTGAATTTCATAAAGAAGATTTAACTTCTTCTGATATTGTAGATAGAATAAAACCAGATAAAATTATTCATTTAGCATCAATGGCAGGAGTAAGATATAGTATTGATAATCCTATTGAATATGTTAAAAATAATATTGAAGCTTTTGTTAATTTATTAGATCAATCAGTTAAAAATAATGTTTTAAATTTTGTTTATGCAAGTAGTAGTAGTGTTTATGGTTTAAATTCAAAGGTACCTTTTTCTGAAGATGACAACATAAATTGTTGTAATAGCCCTTATGCCGCAAGTAAAAGATCAATGGAAGTATTTGCAAACACCTATAGTCAATTATTTGATATTTCATTAATAGGCTTAAGATTTTTTACTGTTTATGGACCAAGGGGTAGACCTGACATGGCACCATATAAATTTTTAAATTCAATTATAAATGATAAAAAATTTACTAAGTTTGGAGATGGAACTTCGTTAAGAGATTATACATATATTGATGATATTGTAGATGGTATAATATCTGCTCTTGATAATAAAAATAATTTAAAATGTGAAATTTTTAATTTAGGTAATTCTTCTCCAGTTAGTTTAAATAGTTTTATTGAATATTGTGAAGATGTTACTGGAAAGAAAGCTATATATGAAGTTATTGAAAATCAATTAGGTGATGTTCCTGTAACATATGCTGACATTGAAAAATCAAAGAAATTATTAGATTACAATCCTAAAATTGATTTAAAAGAGGGATTAAAGAGAACTAGTAAATGGATAATTGACCAATGTGATAATAATTCTGTGCTTAAAAATTGATCAGACTATATAATTGTATACAACGGATATAGTTTCCGTCCAAAACTCAAAATATGGTAGCGAAGATCCCAATATTTTCAAAAGCAAAGAAAAAACACAAAAAAGCTTTTTAGTAGTAAAGTTACTAATGCTTAAAAATTTAAATTTATTATCCGATTTGATTGATAATAAATTTAAATGAATATGTTATACAAAAAATAATGAAAAAGAAATATTGTTATTATATAAAGGTACTACATTTGACATGTAGTATATCACTACATGGTTGTTTTTTAGGAGTTTTCAGTAATATTTCAAAAATATTTTCTACATAAATGTTTTATTTTTGCATTTTTATAGTATAATTTTTTTAACAATTCTGCCCATCCTACTGAACGATGTTTGCCATGATTACAAATAAATCCTATGTTTTTTGGATTTTCGGTTTCTATTACATTTACTACTTTTTCTATTATATCTAAGAACTTAGGATGACATATTATACTATCTTGAATTATATCAGTTAACCCAGTTATCGTTTGGACATCAATATCTTTATCTATTTTTGTTTGAAATTTTGTTAAGTCAAATATGACATCACATTCAGCAACGAATGGTTTTTTTATCCCCCATGTATTTATATTGATTACTCTATCTGTATTTATATCTATATCATTTATTTTTGTGGGCAAATGTTCTACTATTTTTGTAAGATCTTTTTCAATTTCATTCGTTTCAGCATCATATAATATACCTACTTCATTTTCATATTTATCATACACTAATTTAATAATTGTATTTTTTTTCATTATTGTTGTTATAAATTAATATAAAAAGATCATAAATCAATTTTTTGTAATATTATACTGACATTTAAATTTTCCAAATGCTGATAAATATATAAAGTTTATTTTCTTACATATTCTTCTTCACAAGCATGGTGTAATTCCACAAAGCCATCTTCATCAAAATCTTCATCAAAATCTTCATCAAAATCTTCATCAAAATCTTCATCAAAATCTTCATCAAAATCTTCATCAAAATCTTCATCAAAATCTTCATCAAAATCTTCATCAAAATCTTCAATGGTGTAAAATGCCGATTAATGTGGTTTTGAATAATTGTTTATGTTTTATTAAATATGTACTTACTAAATTTTCATTTTCAATGTTCATAAGTACATATGAAGTATTGATTATATAAAAATTGATTTATTATTAAAAAGATACTATTACAATATAGATAACGAAAATGAATGAAATGACTAAAAAAGCATATGATTGTATTATCACCAAGAATACTACACATTTGGATAAAATTAAATTTCATCCAAGAATTATTATTGAACATTTACACCCTTGAAGATTTAAAACGCCGTTTTTTATCTATTGCTATTTAACATTATTAATATACCCCACGCT
>Ga0209264_1001363_pt1 | contig 13898 bp, 14 predicted proteins | sample SaaInlV_DNA_150m_FD_184687 | JGI IMG/M metagenome (GOLD analysis project Ga0209264, IMG submission 184687) | Marine microbial communities from expanding oxygen minimum zones in the Saanich Inlet - SI075_LV_DNA_150m (SPAdes) (version 2) | ecosystem: Environmental > Aquatic > Marine > Unclassified... | reverse complement strand
CCATATGGAACATTTTAGAAAAATCATCAATACTCTTAACACCACCTCCAGCAGCAAACGGGATAAATAATTTATTTGCTACTTTCTCGATTTCATTAAATAATATTTCACGCTGATACAAGGAAGAAACTATATCAATATAAAATAACTCGTCAGCACCTTGATCATAATACTTCTTAGCCATTTCTGATGGATCTCCCATCTTTCTAAGACCTTCAAAGTGGACTGGCTTAACCACATGAGGTGGCTTCACATCCAACTTTGCAATTACTCTAACAGTCATTTATCCTACTTCCTTAATAAGCATAAAACTCTCGGCATACTCGCAGCCAGCTGTCGCCCCCCTATAAGTTGCTAATGCTTTTATGTTTCTCTCACTTCTAGGAAAAGGATGGCTACCCATTTCTCCTTCATACATTTTCATTGCCTCAATCTTTTTATTCATATAATCACTGATATCAACAAACACATTTGGTATGAAGCTATCCTCTTTAGTACTTAAAGAAAACTCAGTTTCACTTAAGGTCTCCATCATATAAATTTTGTTAATAAATGGATATCGAAAAGATTTTGTGCAGCTATATGCAGCATCAAATACATGCTTATGATCACTATGAATATCACCTTTGAATGGAAGATAAATGATATTTGGCTTGACTTTCTTAATAACAGACGAGATTTTTCCAATCAAGCTATTCATACTATACTCATCAATTTTTGTAGTTGATAATCCAAGTTTACTAACTGAATCAAAATTAAATATCTTTTTAACTTTATCAATTTCGTTTTTTCTTCTTTCGATAGCATACTTATCAAAGCCTTCTGACTCTTTTATATCCGTTACAATAAGCCAGTGAACTTCATCATTATCAGATTTATACTTTAACAACGTACCACCACAGCCAAGCGTTTCATCATCTGGATGCACAGCTACAACTAAAACCCTATTCATAAATATTCTCCAACTTTTGGCAGTATTTTAAAATCATGGCCTATTACTTCCACCGCACCATCATATGATTTTACAATAAAGCTTTTGTTGTTAGCGTTTAACACACTTCCTGGTTCAATATTTTCCTTAACAACATCAACCTCTTTAACTTTCCATATAGAAATATTTTTTCCTCTATATTTTATATGCGCTCCAACATATGGTTTAGTTAAAGCTCTTGTTAAATTATATATAGCCCTACTACTCATACGAAAATCAATCAATCCATCTATTTCATTTCGTTTTCTCCATGAGTTAGAACGCAGACCATCCTGTTTAACTTTTGAATATTTTCCTTGCTTAAGCCTGGGAATAAAGTCTTCTATTTGACAAAGTGCTATATCGTTAACTTTATCATAGATACTTCGTGCATCATCTTGGTAAGAAATTTCAAAATCAACTTGGGATAATATATCACCAGTATCTGCGCCTTCATCCATAAAGAAAAAAGTAGATGCACTTTCTTCTAACCCAAGGGCAAGTGCCCATATTAATGGATGCCTTCCTCTATTCATTGGTAATTTTGTAGGATGGTATCCAACCACCCCCATTGGGGCAATATTTAAAATTTCTTTTTTTATTAATGATGACCAGCCAAAACAAAAAATCACATCTGGGTTTAAATCTTTAATCCATTTAATACTATCAAGTGAATTAATATCATCTACATATAAACAAGGAATTCCATTAGAAATGCACAATGATTTTAAATCTACAAAATCACTATTAAAAGATGAAGACTCTTTAGTAATAACTCCAACCAAATTTACATTCAAACCTATTAGCTTTTCAAGGGATCGCAATGAAAATTCAACAGTGCCAATAAATACAGCTCTCATTGGGAAAAACCCTTAAAGTCATAAAAAGACTTCTTGACAATACCGTCTAAACTGATATCTTTTATAATTCTTACAATTTCTTCACTTGCCCCATCCTTTCCATAAGGGTTCTCAACTTTACCCACAGCACTCTGAAACTGCTTTGAATATAATTCATTAAATGCCTTTCCAATACTATCTTTACTCGGCAAACAACTAATCACACTATCTGCCTTAATACGTCCTTTTTGTCTGTCACCTATATCAATAGTTGCAATTTTAAAGCTTGGAGCTTCAAGCAAACCACTTGAACTATTGCCCACAACAGCATCCATAAATTGCAAAGCACTAAGATAATTCAACTGTCCCATTGATACAAAGGCAATAGTATTATCATGCTTAGCAACATAAGCATCTATCATACTATTTATAATCCTGCCATCAGTATCACTATTAGCTTTTGTAAATATTATTTTTGTATTTTTTAGCTCACTAATAGAATCTAATAACTCTTGAAACTGAGTTTCTGATGTGGAGTTTTCAAGGGTAACCGGATGAAATGTAACCAATAAATTTTTCTCACCAAGTTCAAAGTCAATGGCTTTTTCAAAATCAGATTTAGTCAATAATTTTAATTTATTAATATTGTCAATCCCCAAACCACCAACATTAAAAACCCTATCTGGCTGCTCTCCTAATTGAATAACTCTATTTCTATACTCATTGGTGGCAGTAAAGTGTAAATGACTCATTTTAGTTATTGAATGCCTAATTGGCTCATCTATTGAACCTTCTGTAGCCTCGCCACCACTTAAGTGCGCCACTGGAATTTTAGCAATCATCGCCACACTAACCGCTGAAAATATTTCAAAACGATCACCCAAAACAACAAGCAAATCTGGGCTTAAATCATTAAAGGCATCAGCAAAACCTATCATTCCCAACCCCATTGACTTTGCAATACCAACTTCACTATCAGATGAAAGTAGTATGTCTATTTTTTTATTTATTATAAAACCATCTTTTTCAATTTGCTGATAGGTGTTACCAAATTCTGGTGATAAGTGCATTCCTGTGGCAATAATTTGTAACTCTAAATTATTATCCAGCTCAATCTCTTTCATTAGCCAATAAAGTAAACCGTATTCAGCACGAGATCCGGTAATAATGCAAATTTTCCTTATGTTTTTTATTATTCTCTCTCAATTCTTAAAAAATCTAAAATTTTACTCGCAGTGAAATTTTACACCTCTATCTAAAGTAACCCTAAATTACGTTTTTACGCATCTTTTTGATGTAAACAATGTCTTTTAGGGTGTCTTGTGCCATTTTTCAGCCTTGTTTTACTGTCAAAATTTGGCATTTTAAATATTTACTAATTTTTATAGTTAATAATCATATCATCTAATTGATAATCTTTAGCTGCAATAGTTCCAATAATTTGGTCCCATTTCATTGGGCTAATGCCGCCTCCGGGTCTTTTAGTGGTAATGTTTTTATCCGTTAATAAGTCACCTTTTTTAATCATTTGACTAGCAATGATCGACTTTCTAACAATATTAATATTGACACTCTCACTTGGTGATGCCTTCTTCTCGCTATTCCCCATAGCTTTTTCAACATTTCGAATTGCACTTACCATAGCTTTTAATTCTTCAGGATCTAGTGATGCTTTATGATCAGGCCCCTTCATTGTCTTGTCTAATGTAAAGTGTTTTTCAATAACACTTGCACCCATCGCTACAGCTGCAATATCCACTTCAATTCCCAATGTGTGATCACTATAGCCTATAGCAACACCAAACTCTTTTTGGATTGTTAGCATTGCATTCAGATTTACATCTTCCATTGGCGTTGGATACATTGTGTTTGCGTGCAATACGGTGATATCTTTTTTTTCTGTTCCTGAACTAGTCAAGATGTTTAACGCCTCCCCAACCTCTGCAATATTTGACATTCCTGTAGACAATATAATCCGTTTTCCTAATGAACCAATATGCCTCAAATACGGTAAATTAGTAATTTCACCACTGGGTATTTTAAAGATACCAAGATCTAAATCACTTAACATGTTAATCGAATCATGATCAAACGGCGTAGAGAGGAATGTAATTCTCTTTTCTTGACAATAAGAGATCAACTCTTCATGAGTATTAGTATCAAGCTCAAGTTTTTTAATCATATCAAATTGTGATTCTAGTGTATCAGTGGTTTGTTTTTGGTAGTTGGCCTTTTGTGCATTTTTAGTCACTACATTTTCAGCCTTAAATGTTTGAAATTTAACAGCATTAGCGCCAGATTCAGCTGCAACATTAATTAATTTTTTAGCTATTTCAACCGAGCCATTGTGATTAACTCCAGCTTCTGCAATTATAAACACCTCTTTACTTGCGCTATACACTGTAAATTTCTCCAGAAAAACAGGTTGGGATAATAACTACGCAATCATAGTTATTAATATTTAAACTTTTCATTGATTGAATCTCATGCCCAAAAAAAAATCTTCCCGTATGTCGTGCATTGTTTCAGAATACAAAGAAATGATTCTCCTCTAGATTTTCCGATATAACCAGACCAAATAGGGGTATCTAGCTGTTTTAATATATCAATATGTTTGACACTTCTACATATTTTACAGCTCATATTATTTTTCCATTATATTTTTTAATTTATCTGTATTAATATACACTTTAGAAAACATGCCTTTATTGACACATTCAATAATTGACTCACTATTGCCATATTTATTAATAATTGACAGAGCTAAATCCTTATAGGACAAATTCTCATCACCTATGTTAAATACTCCGTATGAGTCATTATTTATAAAAAATAATATTTTTTCTACAAGAGTGTCAATAGTAATAAAATTACTTACTCTATTGCAGTTTCCATATACGCTAATTTTATTTGACTCTAGCAATTCTTTTTTCATTACTTCAAAAATCCTATCACTTCTTTTTGAATATACTTGTGATATTCTTAGGTTAACGACACCAGTCCCTTTACAACAAAAATCCAATAAATTTTCACCGCAAAACTTGGATAAACCATATAAACCATCATTATTAACTGAAGGTAATATTTCAGAATTCTCGCAATATATTCCATCTTTATTAGGATATACCGCAATAGAAGAAAAATTTATCACCTTTTTCGGCTTAAATCTATTAACAATTAAAACTAAATTTTTATACATAGAAATATTATCAAAAAAAAGGTCTATATCTTCCAAATTATTTTTATCAGCCATTTTAGATGCTGTATGCACTAATATATCAAATTCTAATTTTTCCTTTAATAAAGACTGTACATGATTAACATTTAATAAATTTACTGTAATTTTATTATTGTAAAACTCATACACCTCCCCATTAAGTAACAAATATATATTATGCGTATTGTTTATTTTTTTGATTAAATTTTGTGCAATAAGGCCATTTGCACCTGTGATTAAAATATTCATTTATTATATTTTATGAAAAACTCATCAAAATATCTTTGAACAATACCCTCTCTCAATTCAAATTCCATTTCTTTATTATTGAATAAATACTCCAAAATATATTCCACCTCATTAAATCCATAAATAGCTCTAATATAAGTAGTTCCAGAATGACGCGCATTAATTTCAAATATTTTTGGCGTACCATTATTATCAATTCTTAATTGGAAATTACAAACACCAAATTGATCTAATTTTGCAGATACAGTTTCAATATACTCTTTTATGATTTCAGGGAAATCATTCTCTAAATATGTCTTACTTGTATTTCCATCCTTTAAATCTCTTCTTAAAATAATACTCTTCTTTATACTTTTATTAAATGCAATCACACCACATGTGTATTCCGTTTGATCATTTCCAATACATTCCTGAATAATTGGATTTTTAATTACTTGTATTTTTTTGTGCAGATCGCTAGCATTGTCAACAATATAAACATCGACACTCCTATAGCCATTTCTTGGCTTAACAATTACCGGAAAAGATATCTTATTTTCTTTAATTGCATCATCTATTTCAGATTTTAAAAATGTTTCTGGAAAAAAAAGATTATTATCTTTTAAAAATTTATAAGTTAAGTACTTGTCATCTGCAATATCTATAGTTTCTTTGCTACTTACGACAATAATACATTCTGTCAAGTTTTCAATAGTGTCTTTATGCTTTGCAAACAAATGCAGCTCAAAATCAACACCTACAAATAAAATTTTAGCACCACTCTCCATAATAATTGAGATAATAGACTCAAGCCAAAACTCATCAGTAATTGATTTATCAAAAATATCTGGCAGTATATAATTGCAATCAACCCAATACGAGCCAATTGTGTCAGAGAAATAATCCATACCAATCAACTTATATTTTGAGAATGATGAATTTTTAATTGACTTTATTATCGCCTGACCAAATAAAGACCCTGTCCCAGTAATAGCAATTACGCTCATAACAAATGTCCCTTTAAATTATCATTCCATCTTCCAATGGGATTAATGCTATGCGAATCTGATCCAATTGAAACAAAAGGATTGTGTTTTTTAAGTAGCGGGAGTAATTTTTTAATATTTCTTCGGTGGTATCTACCACTTAAATCAAAAGCGATCTCATTTTTAAGGCATTGGTAAATAATCTCTTCATAATAACTCATGGGAAAACTTCTATGCTGCGTTTCTGACATGCCTCCAGCATGCCCTAAAACATTAAACCCACCTTTTTTCAATGCAGCTAAACTTAATTCCAACTCTATTTCTTGAGAAATATTTTTATTGAATTCTGATGCTTTATACAGATTCCTTCCCAATGGAAATCTATGCACACTAACAATTGCGATATCAGCACGATCTGCAATTTTACTATCAACATCTATATTGCCAAAAAAATCAGAAATTTTCGCCTCAAACCCGACATATAAATTAATTTTATTAGTCTCATTGAGGAGTCTAATCTCCTTTTCGTAATTATCAAAATATGTAGATTTTTCTCGAATATGATCTGTAATTGCAATCGAGTCAATGTTTTTTTTATTTGAAAAATCAATAATTTCTTGTATTGAATTTTTTCCATCAGTCCATGTAGAGTGTAAATGAAAATCAACACTCAAAGACTTATTTGAGAGGGTATTAAATCTAGGAAAAAAATCAATAGGCTTCATATATATTTTAGTTTAAATTATTACACTACTAGGAATGTTGACAACTCTTTGCTCCAGCCATTCTGAGTTAGTCAAATCTCCACATTCAGCATCTTGAAATATTGACAACTCACTCATTAATTTCCAAATTGGACGAGCCATAACATTTTGCGAATTAGTTTCATCTAAAAATTCATCTCGCTGCTCTCCAAGTTGAATAACTCGTTCTTTATACTTCTTAGTGGAAACAAAATGTAAATGTGACATTTTAGTTATAGAATGCCTAAATGCTTCATCAAATGCACCTTCTGTTGTTTCACCGCCCGATAAGTGCGCTATAGGTATTCTTGCAACAGTTGCAGCACTAGCTGCGGCAAAGATTTCGAAACGGTCACCTAAAACTACAATAATATCTGGGTTAAGATTTGCATAGGCATCTGAAAATCCAATCATCGCAAGGCCCATAGATTTACTGATTCCTACGGGTGAGTCAGATGCGAGAAGGATCTCTACTTTTTTGTTAATAAAAAATCCATCTTTCTCGATCTCACGATACGTCTCTCCAAATTCTGGTGAAAGATGTGTGCCAGTTACAATAATTTGTAATTCAGATGTATTTGAACTTTGAATCTCCTTCATTAACCAAAAAAGAAGTCCGTATTCACTACGGGTTCCAGTAATAACACAAATTTTTCTTTTCTGGTTCAAAATCTATTGCTTAAAGTAAATATCTTAATCATTTATGAAATACAGGCAACCTATGGTTATTGGTTATCAAAACTCGATCTTAAATGCATGGTTTTGTCATTTCCCATTTCCCATTAACCTTTTTCCAAACATTAGATTTTTCACGATATAAATCCATAACTTGCCAAAAAAAATCTTCTGATACATTTACATAGTCTAAAAACCAATTAAAATGCCTTTTAGGAAATTCTCCGTCGTATCGGTTTACTAATATTACCCCTTCATCCCTTGTTATATGATGACGTCTAATATCAGTTTGCGCATCACGAGATGCTCTACACATACCAAACTTCATATAACTTAAATACCAATGAAATCCGTCTGCTTTATCATCTAAACTTACATGTTTAGTATATGTACCTTCCGACCTTCCCTCAGGGTTATTGATAAACCCAGTGTATTTAGTAGCATAATAATAATTTTCTTGCGGTGTCCATTTATTGTAATAACTAAACCAATGCATTTCTATACCTTGGTTTAATATTAAATCTGGAGATGGTGGCTTATATAATGATATCGTTGGATTTCGAAGGTCTTCTTTCTTTAAAATCCCCATCTCAATTCCATTCTGAATAAGTGCATCAACTGATGCCCCTTTAAAATACTCACGATCCCATTCTTCTGGAGATTCTTTTGGCAAATTCTTATATTTTTCGGAGCCTCCATACTCTAGTTCTCCATTTTCGCCATAAAATATAAGTTTAATATTAAACTTCTGTGCGATGTGAAAGGCCCAAGCTTTTTGGCCATAGGTAAACGGCTCCCATGCATCGCCTTTTAGCTCAAATGCCAGTCTGGTCATTCTTCTATGTAAATCACCATCCGCTTGACCTATTATATTTGTAAAACCTGAACGAGTAAAATTTTGTAAATTTTTAAAACCAATTTCAGTGTATTCAAATGGCGACCAAGTTACACATAATGGATTCATCCCATATCTATGTTTTAATTGATGCGCAACAAAAGCACTGTCTTTACCCCCACTTCCGGGTACAACGACATCAAAACTACCATCATTACTACGATATCTATCACATAGATCTTGTAACTCTTTTTCTCGAGATTTCCAGTCTATAACATGGTCCTTTTCATAAGCCCATTGACATGCAGAGCATACACCGTCTTTATTAAATGCAGTTCTTGGTCTTTGATTAGAAACAACACAATTCTTGCAATATACAACATCTTTAGGTAATTCATCAAACTGATTATCCAACGTATACTTTAATTCTGATAATTTTTTACTCATAAAGCTTACTCTTTTTTTATATGTTTACAAAATTTCTTAAAATCTGTAGTCCGTTAACAGCACTTAATTCTGGATGATACTGACATCCATAAATATTATCTTTTTGTACGCTAGAACAGAATTCATTGTCTCCATAAATTGTTTTAGATAAAATATGATTTGAATCATTTACTTGCACTTGATATGAATGTAGAAAATACATATACGGATCTTCTGGAAGATTTGCTAACAATGAACTACTCTTTTCTTTCTCTTGATTTTTCATTAACGCAGTCCAGCCAATATTAGGAATTTTAATTTCTGGAGTTTTCTCTAACGGCAGAACCTCACCTTCTATAAGGTCAAGTCCTTTATGCTCACCCCCTTCAAAAGATTGACTCATTAATAATTGCATGCCAAGACAGATACCGAGAATTGATTTTCCGCTATCTGAAAATTCTAAAATTGTCTCTACCAGACTTTGTTTTTTTAGATTTTCCATCCCCTCTTCAAAAGCCCCCACTCCAGGTAAAAGTAGATGTGATGACTCTTTAATATCCTTTGGATTGCTACTTATAATACTATTAACTCCGATAGCGTCAAAAGCTCTTTGGATATTAAAAAGATTCCCAAGACCATAATCTATTATTGAAACTGAAATGTTCTTCATTCTACTCCCCTCCAACTACAAACTTTCTTACAGGTCTGCCACATTCTTCAATAACCTCCTTAATAGATGAAATTGAACAAGGCTCAACCATTAGCTCTTTACTTCCTCCGTACCCTTCTCGCAAAAAATCAATATTACCTGAATCAATAGGCATGCCCATCCTTAACTGAGATTCATTGTATGCGTATCTATAGACTTCATATAATGATAATGTAGAATCGATGCCATAGAAACTGCATCTGCGCTCGTCTCTTTAATTACCTGTGACGGGTCATTTTTATTGCCTGCACCGCCACATGCTATAATAGGCACACTTACTGCATCTGATATCTGCTCAATTAGATCCAGATCATATCCTTTACCAGTTCCTTCTCTGTGAATTGCCGTTATAAGAAGTTCTCCAGCCCCAAGATCCACTGCCTGTTTTGCCCAATCAATTGCATTGAAATTGGTAACTTCCCTTCCGTAATCAGTCCAGCATTGATACTCACCTTTATAGTCATATACTTCAATAGAGCAAACTATACATTGATTTCCAAAAATTTTAGAAGCATCTTTAATTAGGTTTGGATTGTTAATAGCCGCTGTATTAATTGCTACCTTATCTGCACCTGCACGAAGGACCTCCCTAATATCACTGATACTCCTTATGCCCCCCGCAACGGTAAGGGGGATAAAGATTTCCTTTGATGTTTTTCTAATAATATCTAATAGCCCATTTCTCCTATACAAACTAGCAACAACATCTTGGTAGATTAACTCATCAGCACCAGCCTCATAGTAAGTCTTTGCAAAATACTCTGCAACACCTAGCACTCTATTTCCTTCGAATTCTATTCCTTTTACTAGATTTGGGCCTTTAATATCCAGCCTCGGAATCACTCTTACAGTGGATTTCACAAAATACTCCTAAAATTAATTCTTAAAATGTGCGCTACTTGGAACATTAACTACTCTTTCATGTATCCAGAGTGTATTTATTAGCTCATCCCTCTGACATCCATTATTCATTCTTAATTTATGCATAGGACTCCATGTCGGGCGCGTCATAATATCATGTTTGTTAGTAACTTCAAGCATAATATCTCTTTGTTGTTGATCTTGAGTGAGAGCTACATTTAGCCAATAATTTGATCGTGTTTCATATGGTTCTCGCATAAATTGCAATCCATAATCATCGCCCCACTTTTGATAGTGTTGAGCAATTATCCTTTTACTTGCAAGTCGCTCTGGTAATTCTTCCATTTGTGCAACACCTAGTGCCGCATTGAGATTAGGGAGACGATAGTTATAACCAATATCATCGTGCTCAAAATTCCAACGATGTGCTATTTTTGCAGTTGTAGTAAGATGTTTTGCTCGTATAGCAAGCTCTTTACTATTAGTAAGAATCATTCCACCACCACCAGAAGTGATAATTTTATTACCATTAAAACTAATTGCAGAAATTTTTCCAAACATCCCAACATGTTTATTTTTGTATAGACTACCTAATGACTCCGCCGCATCTTCCACCAATTCTATATGATAATCATCACAAATTTTTTTTATCTCTTGCAATCGTACAGGGAATCCAAAAGTATGCATAGGAAGGCATGCTGCAATCTTCTTGTTACTTTTTTTATTCCAACAACAACCATCATTCCGTAGTTCACCATACTCTTCCAGAAAGGCCTTTAGACTTACTGGAGAAAGGCCTAATGTTTCTTTATCTACATCAATAAATATTGGTTTTGCATTACAATAATAAATAGCATTGCAGGTTGCTACAAATGTAAGTGATTGAGTAATTACCTCTGTATCTTTCCTAACTCCGGATAATTGTAATGCCATATGAAGTGCTGCAGTACCATTAACCGTAGCAACGGCATACTTAACACCTGTATACTCAGCCACCTTGTGTTCAAATTTGTCAACAAATTCACCTACGCTAGATACAAATGTTGAATCTATAGCCTCTAGCAAGTATTTTTTTTCATTTCCATTAAATTGTGGCGCATGAAGCGGAATTAACTCTGTTGTGCTATACATTTCTTGCACAAACCGTACAAAGTTATTAAACATTGTAGATTTCTGCTTTATAGGATTTAAGATTATTTGGCCGTGTGATCCAATCAATAGTTCGTTTTAGCCCCTCCTGAATACCAACTTGTGGTTTAAATCCAGTAAGCTTCTCTATCTTAGTATTGTCACACCAAAGACGAAATACTTCGGACTTTTCTGGTCGGATACGTTGCTCATCTATGATGAATTTAACATCACTGTCCATCAACTCTTTAATGAGGTTGAGTGTGTCTCCCACGCTAATCTCGAAATTCGAACCTATATTAATAGTTTCTCCAATTGTCTGATTATTATCCATAATGGCAAGAAATCCTCTGCAGGTATCTTCGACATAATTAAAGTCTCTAGTTGGTGAAATATCTCCTAATTTGATTTCTTTCATACCACTAGCAATCTGGGTAATGATAGTGGGAATCACAGCACGTGCAGACTGCCTTGGTCCGTAAGTATTAAATGGTCTTGCAATGGTAACAGGCAATTCAAAAGCATTGAAGAAGCTTATTGCCATTGCATCAGCAGCTATTTTGGTTGCGCTATAGGGGGATTGTGGTTGCATTGGATGGTTTTCATCGATAGGTACATATTGTGCTGTACCATAGACTTCACTTGTTGATGTATGAATAACCCGTATATTCCCATTTTCCTTCGCTGCTTGGCAGATGTTTAGTGTGCCTTTTATGTTAGTATCCACATAACTGTCTGGTGCGATATAGGAATAAGGAATGGCTATTAAAGCGGCAAGATGGAAAATAATATCCACATCTTTTGTTATGTGTTTGCAAAAGTGTGGATCGCGAATATCGCCAGTAAGTACCTTGATCTTACTTTTACAGTTGACATCTTCTAACCAACCCCAATTGTTAAAGGAGTTATATTGTGAAAGTGCTATTATTTCATGACCTTGAGCCACTAACATCTCAGTTAGGTGAGAACCAATAAAACCATCTGCGCCAGTAATAAGAATTTTCATATCTATTTATGGATTCATTTTCTGTAAAAAAGAATTTTTGACACTCATTAATTCACTATAAGTGCCAGATTCAACAATTCTACCTTGATCAAAGACAAAGATTTGGTCAGCATTTACAGTCATGAAGGGGTGATGAGTAATTGAAATAATTGTAATATCATGACTAATTTTTTGAAGTGTTTTAATAATAGAGGCTTCAGATTCACGGTCTAATGAATTTGTCGCTTCATCTAGTACCAAAATATCTGGTTTACGAATCAGAGCTTGTGCTAAAACAATTCTTTGTTTTTGGCCGCCTGATAATGCAACGCCTCTGTCTCCAACCTGAGTATCAAGTTGTTGATTTGTTGAGCGTATAAAATTATCGATATTGGCAAGATGCAACGCATCCCACATTTCTGATTCAGTTGCACTTGGAAATGACCAAAGTAAATTATCCCTAATAGTTCCATTGAATAGAAAAGGGGTTTGCTGTACATAACCAACACGACTTAGAAATGAACTTAAATCAATCTCATTTAGTGGTTGATTATCGACTGTCACATTTCCAGAAGAAGGTTTAAAGAGCCCCATGATGACATCAACACATGTTGTCTTGCCAGAACCTGACGGGCCTACAAATGCAATATAAGAGTTTTTAGGAATATTTAGATTGATATTGGAGATTGATTCTCTTGTAGGTGAGTGAGAATACGAAATATCAACTAATTGAATTGCATCAGAAAAGCCGTTAAACGTTGATAATTTAGAATGATCCTGTTGTTTGTGAACATATCCAAATAACTTCTCGAATTGATTAAGACTTGGCACAGCAGAACTGATTGCTGCAAATGACGAAGTAATCTGTGCTGCAATGGGCGTGATTCTGATGAGGGCAATTAAAGCTGCAACAAGTGTAACAGTCTTCTCTCCATTTGATATTGAAAAGTATAGTGCAACTAATGCAGCAACAATGCCTAACATTCTAAATATTAGTGGGACTGAATATGTCAAAGTTTGTGACAATAATGCATCAGAAGTATGCTTTTTAAACATTTGTGTGTGGTTATTAAAAGCATATTCAGAGCGACCGTAAGACAAAATCTGTTTAGCATTCATAAGTGGCTCAAACAATGCCTGTGAAAGTTCATTACCAGATAATGTTGTTTTAGCACTTAGCCTTGAAATTAGAAAGTTTAAGCTTGACATCATAATAATAGCTACAAACATAATTATTAATGTAACTGTAGTCATGGTTACTGACAAGCTAAAAGCAAGAAACAACATAAACAATAT
>Ga0209264_1001360_pt1 | contig 13910 bp, 9 predicted proteins | sample SaaInlV_DNA_150m_FD_184687 | JGI IMG/M metagenome (GOLD analysis project Ga0209264, IMG submission 184687) | Marine microbial communities from expanding oxygen minimum zones in the Saanich Inlet - SI075_LV_DNA_150m (SPAdes) (version 2) | ecosystem: Environmental > Aquatic > Marine > Unclassified ... | reverse complement strand
TTATGGCCGCTGGGGCTGGGGTAGTGGTTACTACGGTGGTTATAGTGGCCAATCAGTCGATGTTCGCCAATATACGGAAGGTGTTTTATCGGTGGACATATACGACCCTCAGGAGCGTCGGCCAGTATGGCATGGCAGGGCAACCGGGCAGATAACAAAGAAGATGCAAGAGAATCCGACGCCGGCGCTGGAGAAAGTATTGGGCAGTATTTTTGCGACTTTTCCTCCGAGCAACTAGTCAGTCGTCGATATTTCCACGTCAGCCAAGTCTAGATAATAGGTTGTGCGGGCCCCAAAAAGGCTTTTGTAAGTCGTGTCTTTATGGCTTTAGGCGTCATTTTGGTGCCCGGGAACTGACCTACGTTTTTGTAGTTTTTGTGAAAGTCCTCGGCAGAAATAGGCATTTCTACACCGCCGTCTCGCAGCTCATAACTGGTTGAGTAGGTAAACGGCCAGAGGTTAGCGAAGGGAATCAGGGCAAATATGTCTTCTATGACGCTGTTAAAGAACCCTATGACCGGGATTTTTTTCTTTGGACCAGTAGGCCACGCGTTCCGTGCGGTAAGTTTCAATTTGATATTGCTTTCAACGAGTGCGTAAAACTCTGGATCCCTGATAATGACGCCTGCCTCGGTGTTGAGGCGCGCAGATCTAGGGTCCAGGTTAAAAGAGCCTAACCAGACGATTTCATTGTCGAAGAGATATGTTTTCGCATGGATGCAGGCGTAGTGGTTTTTTGCTCTTTCGATTTGAGGTATCGGATGTATCATCTGATCGAAGTCGAGTGGGTTCGGTTTCATTTCATAAATTTGCCATTCAAACTTTTTCAGGTAGTGCTTTTTGTTTTTGTAGGAAAACGCGTAGGCATAGAAGTGATCTGCAGCACCAAGACTGTTCGTTGAGACAATGATATCCATCTCGGGGTTTTCCTTTCGAAGGTCGTTAAAGATCTTCTTCTTATGGACAACCAGATAGGGTGTCTGGAAAATTATTTTGTCGTGAGTATTTGAAATCAGTTCCAGAAGGCTTTCGGTGGTTTCTGCCAGGTCGTCGCCATCCTCGTGTTTACCGGGGTGGTCAGCGACAAATTCAATCTGATCCAGCCTTATTCCCTTTGAGCTTATGCGTTCATTGACACAGGCTGGCTGGGATGCGCATTTCGACAGTTCAGAGAACATGGCGGGGGCCTGGTAACCGTGGGCGATATCCGGAATTTCAATGCTGCCTGTCTCTATGGCTTTTCGAACGTCTTTCATGTCTTTGCTGAAAACGGCGAGCTCATTCGTCCAGTATTCTTCAAATGATTTGGACATGTCGCCGGCGACAGAACCGATGACAAGTATGTCCCTGTCAAGAAATGTTCTGTTTGCGCTGCGATCAAAATAGTCGTTCTGGTAGTTTCTTCCTCCAGTGATGCCGTACTGACCGTCGACCACCACAATTTTGTTATGCATGCGATGGTTGTATTTGCCAAACTGTGTTGCGATGGTAGTCGCGGTTTTGACTAGACCGATCTTGATGCTGTCTGCGACCGGGTTGTACTGTTTTATCTCGATGTTTTCACTGAGTTTGGCGAGATTTGCCACCCGATCATGAATTGCACGAACCGATAGGTCATCAATCAGTAGTCTCACTTTGACGCCGCGTAGTGCAGCTTGCCAGAGTTCATAAAATAGGAACATGCCTGTTTCATCCGGTTTCCAGATGAAAGTTTGTATATCTATAGTCTCGCGAGCATTTCGAATGAGGTGGACGCGGGCCAGTAGCGCATCGTCACCATGTTCCAGAAGATAACCATAGTTCGCCTGGGTCGTCTTAACGTCAACTAAATGCTCATGGTAGGGGTTATCCGGATAAGCAAAAATGGCATTGGCGAAAAATAAACCGAGAACAAAGGACAATGATTTTGGGAGCATATCGTATGTTCAAGCTAAGAGAGGGTGATTATCCATTGCCAGGCTGATGCTAACAACCTTACAGCAGGAAATAGCTTAGCTTTCATTTTTAAAGCGCTGTTTTAGGCTCAGCCTGAAACGCCATGAGTAGAACCAGATGAGTACTGCCAAGGTGCCCAACAAGTATCCAGCCGGATTATCGGTCAACGGCTTCAAAAAACGATCATAGCTGCTCAGCCATCGATCGGGGTTGTTCCTTGTCAAATAGAAGGGCAAACCTAGCTGCCAAAGATTCTTTGTTGCGTATCGACCGATGAGGAAAAAGTGAATAAGACCTCTGGGTACGCCTGGATAGAAAACAGATTCGTGTGTGAGTTGGAAGAGAGGCAAGAGATTGAGCGTGCCATCAGGTTTGTTATCTCGATAGGCCTCACTGGCTCCCTTGAAAAAGTATTCACTGTCCAGGTGGAACATTGCCATGATTAGTACGTTCAGGATGAGTCGCTCTTCGAGTCCTTCTTGTTCAAAACGTCTTGCGCTCGTGTAAAGCGTGGAAGGGAGTGTTTTGAATTGTCCATAATCCACAAAGCGTGCTGCAAATTCCTTATCTTCCAGAAAGTGGTATTTCTCTGAGAATCCTCCCATTAACCTGAAATCACTTGTGAAAATTAGCAGACCCTGATCGCCGCTAAAGGTCCCTTCCCGGTTAAGTTGCGTTTTATACTCGAATAACCGCAGACGTTCCCGAACCTCATTGCTATCAGTTTCAAAACGTAGTTTAAAATGTCCCGCGGTTCGTTTCGCGGCTTGCTGGATACATGAAAGTGACTGTGACAGCTGGTGGTCGTGTTCTAGCCGACTATCTGCATGCAGGAACAGCAGGTATTCTCCTGCTGCCTCCCCAGCCCCTGTATTTTGCTGGCAGCCCCGACCTCGCCGGGAATGGATTACTCTTGCGCCGTATTCCGCTGCGCGCAACGTAGTCTTGTCAGTAGAACCGCCATCAACGACGAGAATTTCGAGGCTGATATCCTTTTGTTCGATTAATTGGCCAAGCAACATGGCCAGGTTATCTTCCTCGTTCAGGCACGGAATGATGACGCTGATCATAAAGATCTATTGCCCAACGTGAAGCTGGTAGGGCATAGATAAGCCTGCGCGCGCGGCTTCCAGTATGGTGATATTAACGTAGGTATGTTTGGCGATAGACAAAATTTCCTTGTACGCAGAAATAGCCTGACCACGACGGCTCGCCAGATCGTGCAATTGCCCGTCCGTCAGAATATACCAGGCCACACTCCAGCCTGGGAGCTGGTCCCTGGCGTCATGAAATACAGGGTCAATTTCGGCAAATGTGCTTCTAGCGAGTTCGGTTTCGCCACGTCCGAGATAGGCCCGTACCTTCCATATCCTGGTGAGGCTTAGATCTGGTTCAACCGGTTTTGTGCCTTTATCTAGATAGTCAGAAATAGTGCGCAAGGTTCCTTCGTAATCATCCATGCTGATTAAGAGCGAGATAAGCCTTAGTTGGAAGCGAGAATTAGCAGGGTAGAGCGATACCAGTTGCTGAAGTTGAATGCTGGCCTCTGGTCTGAGTTCGGGGGTCTCGAGGAGGAGAATACTATAAATGTAGCGAGCCACATCCCTGTATTGATCACCATCGGCGATAACGTCCAGTAGATAGGGAAGACTCTTCTCGGAATTTCCCGTAGGGATAAACCACAACACCCGGCTAAACATTTTTATAAAGGGGGGCAGGTTATCAGCCACATGATAACCTACGCCCAGGTGCATTTTTGCATCTATCAGAGAAGGGTCTTTCGACAGGGCAGTCTCCAGATAGTCAATGCTCGCAGTGCCTCGCCTTCCTGCTTGATAGTAGTTTCCTCGCAGAGCGTTATGGAAAGACAGGACAAAGTTGGCCTGACCGCAGTAGTAGTTGGCTGTCGCCCCAAACTCCTCGTGGTCAATACGTGGTTCACACCACTCAAGTGTTTTAGTGGCGTGTTTAATCAGTTCTTCGTCGTACCGTGTCTGGGTTTCATCCCAGGTCAGCTGGGTGATGATGCTGTTTAGTGCGAACACGTGCCCAGCGGGCTGGGCATAACGATCAATGAGCTCGTTCTCGACGATCTTGGCTGCGACAAAATCGCCTGACAGACGAAGACGTGTGCCCTCCTTCTCCAGTGCATATATCGTTTCATCAGCAAGCGCAGAGCAGCAGGCAACAACGATGATTAAAAATAATGAAGTGCCAGAAATTATATGCATGGATTATATTGTAGCTTCTTCAGAGCTCTCGATGGTGGGATTCTCAAGTTGTCAGTGATCGTAGATGGATCAAATGTTCTTCAGGCGAAAAGGCAAAGCAACTTGTCACGGCAAGTTCCAAAACTTGCGATTCTAATCGCACTCGTTACTCGCCTGCGGTAGTATTTGGGTTATGTCTTGAGATATGTCGTAGGCTAGGCTGTACAAGCCAAGTTTAGCGTAACGTAAGGTGGTTTTTGATCGATAATATTTATGACATTGCAGTCATAGGTGCGGGGCCAGGTGGCCTGAGCGCGGCGGCGCACGCTGCAGAGCTCGGTGTTTCTCACGTCCTGCTCGAAAGTTCTCCCAAGATTGCAAATACAATCCAGAAGTATCAAAAGGGTAAACATGTCATGGCTGAGCCTGGCATTCTGCCTCTTCGCAGCCCTATAGAATTTGATGCGGGTAAGCGTGAAGCAATACTTGAGGGCTGGGAGCAAGGTATCGCTCACCACAACACCAACGTGCGTTACTCAGCCGAGGTAAGCAAGATTGGTGGCGAGAAAGGTGCCTTTACTATAGGCCTGGTCAATGGGGAGTCTGTGACCGCAAAACACCTCATTCTGGGTATTGGAATGCAGGGCAATCCCCGGCAACTTGGCGTTGCGGGAGATCAGGCCAGTTTTGTGCAATATCAGTTGGATGACCCTGGCGAATACAAAGATGAGGTTATTGTGGTTGTGGGTGCCGGAGATGCGGCCATCGAAAATGCCCTCGCGCTGGCGCCGAATAACAAAGTTTACATCGTCAATCGGAAAGATGAGTTTGCCAGGGCAAAGGAAGGCAACCTGAACCTGATCATGGCAGCGATCGAATCTGGCGAGGTTGAATGTTTTTTTGGCACAACGCCAGCGCGAATTGATTCACCGACAGATGATCAACATAAAGGTGTGTTCGTTCTGAACACATCGACGGGTGAAGCGACCGTTTCTGTTCACAGAATCATCGGGCGCCTCGGGGCGATTGCACCGAGGGGGCTGGTTGAGTCGTTTGGGATTGAGTTTCCCAATGACGACCCTAATGCCATACCGGCCTTGAGTAGCCAATACGAAAGCAATGTGCCAGGCATGTATGTCATTGGTGCCTTGGGAGGTTACCCGCTGATCAAGCAGGCCATGAATCAAGGCTATGAGGTGGTTGAATACGTTCTGGGTAACAAAGTTAAGCCGGCAGATCACAATCTGATCGCTGCTAAATTCTTGCCCCTGCCGTTCGACCTTGAGGTGGACCAAGTACTGGAGATGATGCAGCAACGCATTCCCGTCTTCGAGCACGTTAATGCGTTGCAGTTTCGAGAACTGATGCTGGACAGCGATGTGCATGTTGTGAAAAAAGGTCGGGTGATCTTCTCGAAGCATGACTACGACAATAGTTTCTATACGATATTCGAAGGCAATGTAGAAATTGAAGTCAGCGAAGATATTCGAATCCGTTCGGGCGTGGGCAACTTTTTTGGCGAGATGAGTCTCATATCCGGTCGCCGAAGGTCCGCGACTGTGATTGCTGGCGACGAATGTATCGTCATTGAAACGCCGCGAAGAACCATGAATAAACTGATCGCGTCGGTTGATGCGGTGAAGCGGGTTCTTGACCAGACTTTTATCGTTAGAACTATCCAGCAAAAATTTGCACCAGAGACGCCGATCGAAGATTTGATGTCTATCGCTGAGAAAACACAAATCAACCAATATGCTCCTGGAGAAGTGATCTTCTCGCAAGGCGACGTGGGCGATTCCCTTCATTTCATACGCAATGGTTCGGTGACCGTCTCAGGCGACCTTGACGGTAAGGAAGTTGTGATGAGTTACGTACCAGCCAATCAGACTGTTGGCGAGATGGCGCTGCTCGGAAACACGACGCGTGGGGCAACCGTTAAGGCGACGGTGAAGACCGAAACACTTTCGCTAGATGTTGAATCGTTCCAGATGCTGTTGGCTCGAGCACCTGGTCTTAAGGAAAGAATGCAGCAGGTGGCTGAGACCCGAAGCCGCCAAAACATAGATTCACAGTTCTATGCTGAAGAAGAGGGCGACCTGTTGTCGTTCCTGATGGGCCAGGGGTTGGGTGAGGCAACAGATGTTTTGCTGATAGATGAAGGCCTTTGCGTTGCCTGTGATTTTTGTGAGCAGGCTTGTGCCGCAACACATGATGGCACCTCTCGTTTGAATAGAAAGGCTGGCCCAACATTTGCGCACATTCATGTACCCACCTCGTGCAGGCACTGTGAAGATCCGAGTTGCATGAAAGATTGTCCCCCTGATGCGATTCAGCGAGGAGGCGCTGGTGGTGAAGTCTTTATAGGCGATAATTGCATCGGTTGCGGTAACTGTGAGCAAAACTGTCCTTATGATGTGATCCAGATGTCCTATGAAACTGAGGCTCCGAGCAGTTACTGGAAATGGATGTTGTTCGGGTTCGGCGAGAAACCGGGTAAAGCTTCTTCGGCAGGGGTGGTGGGTGAGAATGCCATTAAAAAGGCCGTGAAGTGCGACATGTGCATGGATCAATCAGGTGGCCCTGCCTGTGTAAGGGCGTGTCCTACAGGCGCCGCCGCCCGAATGAGCCCTGAAGATTTTGTTGACCTTGTGAGCGTGATGCACTGATGCACACGTCGTTTCTAGCTCACGCAAAGGGCCGATATTTTTGGCTGGCTGCTCTGCTTATGGTAGGCAGCATAGTCATCTATGCGATGGATAATCCTACAGAAGCGCCTAATGGCGGCACCTGGCTGGGGTACGCGTTAGGTACGATTGGTGCACTGTTGATTGTCTGGCTGGCATACCTTGGCAGGCGAAAAAGAAACTTTACCCACGGCTGGGGAACGGTCAAAGGCTGGGTTTCTGCGCATGTCTATCTTGGTTCGTCGCTGTTGGTCGTCGCAACGCTGCATACGGGGTTTCAATTTGACTGGAATGTTCACACCTTTACCTTTGTGCTCATGTGTCTGGTCATCTTTAGCGGTCTCTTCGGAGTTTTTGCCTATCGTACCTATCCTTCTGCCAGGAATGATCTGAAAAAAAATCAAACGCTGGATGATATTTTCCTGAAAGTTGAGAAGATTGATTCAGAACTGGCCCGATTGACCGCTGATTCTTCAAGCGACACAAAAATGGTGGTTAGTAGTGCGATCGAACGAACGGTCATTGGCGGGGGGTATCGTGACCAGCTGTTCGGCCGCGACCATTCTTCTGTGGTTGTGGACGGCAATGTTGTTTCTAACAAAGGGCAACAACAGGCGCTGGAATTTCTCGTTGAAAAGCTCTCCCGGACGGAGGGTAAAGAGAATCAATCAGTCGGCGAGGTAGTTCGTACATTCAACACTAGAAAACAGCTGCTCGATATCATCCGGGAAGATATTAGGATGCAATCCACCGCCCAGGTTTGGTTGCTGTTTCACATTCCAGTCACGTTTGCCTTGATAGCGGCGTTGATAGCTCACATTTTTTCTGTCTTCGTCTATCGCTAGCGGGCGGCCTAAGGATTAACTAACTTGAAGTTAACGGTTCGATATATCCAGTCTAAAGGTGCAACCCGAGAGGTAAACGAGGTCGTGTTCGACGGCGATCGGGCAACGATAGGTAGAGGTACCGACCAGACGATACAGATTCCAGATCGCAGGACTCCACTGGCGCACTCATGGCTTCTGGTTCGGGGTAAAAATCTAGAGCTACAAGCAGGGAATAGCCAAAGCTTTACGATTAATAACCAGACCAGTCGACGCGTTGAGATGAATCCTGGCGATGTCGTGGATATACTTGGTCATGAGTTCAGGGTTCTTTCTGCGGAAGGGGATTCAGAATACCTGATCGAAGTTGAAATAAAGGTCAGTGACGTTGACCCATTGCGTGACAGGTTCAAAACCAGGCTTTCGCAACTTAATTTTCCAGTCAGGTCACTGAGTTGGGTGTTGTTCTGGCTGATCGTGTCGGTCAGCATATTGATACCATCATTCGGATTTCTGGCGGGTATGGATTTCATGCGAGCGGCTCCTGTGCCTGACGACCGTCAATGGCTTGCGGGAAAACTCCATACCACTCACGCTTTTCTGTCTAACAACTGTGAATCCTGCCACGCGATTCCCTTTGTACCTGCCAGGGACGAAGAATGCCTCAACTGTCATCTTAGCGTGCGCCACCATTATGATACCAAATCACTGGGCGCTCACCGAGATTATCAAATCGCCAGTGATTGCCAGGGTTGCCATCGGGAGCACAATGGAGCGCAAGCGATTGTTCGCTCCGACCAGGCGTTGTGCTCTAGTTGCCATTCCAATCTTGCTGATGTTGGCCTGGATACCGGCAAGCTACGAAATACCGCTGACTTTTTGGAGGAGCACCCGTCTTTTATGGTGTCCTTTCTTGAAATGCAGCCTGATGAAACCTGGCAAATGCAGCGCATGGAAATCTGGGATGACGATCTGGCCGAGGTGTCCAATCTGAAGTTCCCGCATGATGTCCACATGAGCGAAGATGGCATTGATGGTGTAGACAGGGTCGTCGTGCTGGAGTGCACAAGCTGTCACGTGAGCGAAAAAGGTGGTCTTCAGTTTAGGCCGGTGACCATGGAGAAGCACTGCGCCAGTTGTCATCTATTGACTTTTGACCCCGAAACGCCCGATAGGGTTGTGCCACACGGAGCGCCCCTTGAACTTATCCGGCAATTAGAAGGTTATTACGCTTATCAATTTCTTCAACAACAAAACCTGGGGGCAGCCGCCCAACAACGAACGGAACCACAGAAAGTTGAACTCCCGGGCGGGCAGCGTGAGGCTCGCAGACCGGGCAGGCGGCGAAATCGGCAAATGATTACCGATCTGATGCCCGCCCAATCAGCTGGCGAAACATTAACACTCAAAGCCAAAACGTTCGTCGAACAAAGCGTCAAAGAAGCGGCGACAAATCTGTTTGAACGACAGACTTGTACGATATGTCACGAGATAAGCCCTCAAGAGGGTGAGGTCCCGTGGAAGATTCTACCCGTCAGACTCACAGAGGATTGGTTCCCTATGGCTGAGTTTTCTCACGACAGCCACATAAATATGGGCTGTGTCGGGTGTCATGAAGCGGACACTTCGACCGAGGCGACTGATGTTCTGATGCCAGATATAGGAAGCTGTCGGACATGTCATGGCGGTGAGCATGCAGAAGAACGACTGCAAAGCACTTGTATTAGCTGTCACAAATTCCATATAGATGCCCAGGGCCCCATGGGAGCGCTATTGCTGATTGATGAAGAAGGCAACCTGATCGATACGGAAGGTAATTACGTCGATGAGCGGGGCAATATAATTGATGAAGAAGGCAAGCTGATCGACACGGAAGGTAATTACGTCGATGAGCGGGGCAATATAATTGATGCAGAAGGCTACCTGATCGACACGGATGGTAATTACGTCGATGAGCGGGGCAATATAATTGATGAAGAAGGCGACCTGATCGACGCGGATGGTAATTACGTGGATGAACTGGGCAATATAATTGGCGAAGGCGATAACCTTATTGATGAGGAAGGCAATTTGATAGACGAGATGGGCAATCTTCGCGAGCCCGCAGATATACGATGACGCGAGGTTTGGTTATTTGGTTTGTACTAAGCATGACCGCCTGTGGTGGTGGCGGTGGCAGTTCGGCGATAGAAAGTGAGCAGCAATCGGTATCAACACCGGATAACAGTAATGGTTTGGGTAGTTGCAGTCCTGACTGTTTCCTTTCAGAGAGTGATGTTGAGCAGGTGATCGGGCAGGCTGTGTCTGAAGCAGTCGCCAGAAACGTCGATGCGACGATAGCGATAGTGGACCGGGTCGGTAACGTATTGGGTGTCTATCAGATGAGTGGTTCAGAGCCATTTGTTACAATAACATCCACGGCTGAACTCGGTGGTCCGGTTGTTGGCGGGTTAGAGAACCTTAATTTTATTCCGGCAACGCTTGCGGCAGTTTCCAAAGCAATGACGGGGGCTTATCTTTCCACAACGGGCAACGCATTTACCACGCGAACGGCCAGCCAGATCGTGCAAGAGAACTTCAACCCCGGTGAAAGGGATGTTCCTTCAGGGCCGCTTTTTGGTGTTCAGTTCAGCCAGCTACCCTGCTCCGATTTTTCAACCAGGTTCACGTCAGGCGTGGGGCCTGGTCCTCGTCGAGCGCCGTTAGGATTGTCGGCAGACCCGGGTGGTATGCCACTTTATCTGGACGGAGTGGCAGTTGGCGGGGTCGGCGTGATAGCCGATGGCGTTTATGGGTTGGATAAAAACATTGGTGATTTCGATCATGACCTGGACGAAATAATAGCAACGGCCGCGACCGTTGGTTATGCCGCCCCTTTAGATATAAGGGCAGACCAGATTACAATCGTTGGTAAAACTGCACGCTTCAGCGATTCTTTTGTTGAAGACCTGGTCTCGACGCCATCAGATTTCAACAGCCTTGCTGAGTTAGACGCGAGCGGTGCCGGGAGCTTGGTCGCGGTTCCTGGCTATTACGCGGGTAGCAGCACACTCGCAGGAACGATTTTCGGAACCTCCCCATCAGGTATCAGACCTGCAGACCCTGATTTTTTTGCGGATGCGAATGGCGAATCTTTAGACGCGTTTGTATTTGTCGATGAGTCTGACACTAATCGGTTCCCGGCAACTGATGCCAGTGATGCGCCGGGCGGTGATGCGCAAAATCGGCTGACTCAGCTTGATGTTCAAACTATTATTAACGAAGCGCTTGGTGTTGCGAATCAGTCCAGGGCGCAGATCAGGGTGCCAGTTGGCTCGCAAGCCCGGGTAACGGTATCGGTTGTTGATACCCAAGGCACGATACTGGGCATGGCGCGGACAAGGGATGGCCCGGTGTTCGGCTCAGATGTTTCACTGCAGAAGGCGAGAACAGCGACATTTTTCTCCGGCACGGGACGCCAAGGTAGTGTTGCCCCTGCGGACTTTTTGCGGTCTCTGCCGGAACCTTTATACCTATCACCGCTCGCTGAACCAGTTGACCTTAGCCAGCTTACGACATTGGCTAACCCAGCGCCGAGCTTCTCAGGGTATGTCACGGCCTTACAGCTTTTCCTTGGGCTACCAGGAGCGCTTGAAGCGTCAGGTTCTGTTGTTGCATTTTCAGATCGTTCAGGTGGCAATTTGTCTCGCCCGAACTACCCTGATGGCCCAGGTAATGGGCCTCCAGGGCCACTGAGTAAACCGGAAGGGGAGTGGAGTATTTTCAGTAGTGGTCTGCAGTTGGATTTGGTCTACAACGCGATCATCAACCACGTTGCATTTGTATTGGGTGCAGCGCCCGAAGTTCCGCAGAACTGTGTCGGTAACACGGGGTTCGCTGCCAGTAATGCCTTCACCGCAGTCAGCACGAAAGGCAATCTCGCCAATGGCATCCAGATCTTTCCCGGCAGTGTTCCCATATTCAGGGGCAACGTCTTGATTGGCGGAGTCGGCGTTTCCGGGGATGGTGTCGATCAGGACGATATGATTTCGTTTCTTGGCGTACATAGAGCCGGGGTGCGCCTGGGTTCAGAAGAGGGGATACCTGCTCTTGGAAACGCACCGCCGGAACTCAGGGCAGACCGGCTGGAGATACCGGGTCAATCTTCCAGATTGCGTTATGTGAATTGTCCACAGCTGCCATTTATTGGCAGCGAAGAAACGGAGGTTTGTAATGACCTCTAGGTTATTAATGACTTCCAGGTTGTTAATGGTCTCTCTGGCTGCATTGAGCCTCAGCGGTTACGGCGCTCACGCTGAGCGGGTGTCGACAGTACCGATAGTCTCGAACCTTTGCGCGGAGCAAAGTGGCCAACCTTCCAGACGCAGGCCGGGCCTGCCCGTCGATGAATATGCACTTCCGCCCTGCGAAGACGAATCAAACCAGGTGGGTATCGCACCCTGGGTGGACCCATTTGGCCTTGGGCCTGCCGTGCCTGATCGATGGAGAATTGTGCAGCAGGTGGGCGTGAAGTCTAACCTCTGGGACCCGTACAACGGGCAGAACTCGCTTAAGGGTGATATACCAGTGTGGGGAGACGACTGGTTTTACAGCATCATCGCGATCTCAGATACGGTTATTGAACCGCGGCGTTTCCCGATTCCTGTGGGTGGCGCGACTACGTCCCGCGCAAATAGTTTGGATACGATCGGTTCAGGCGAAACGACCATACTGGCTCAGAACCTCATCATCGAAAACGTTTTCTATAAAGGCAATACCGTGTTTAGGCCTCCAGATTGGGAGTTTCGCTTCACACCGGTATTCAACATCAATCGCGTGCACGCCGATGAGGTAGGAATCCTGAACGTTGATCCTGACAAGGGCGGGCGATCTTCGAGGCGCAGGACCGATACGTTTATGGGGGTCCAGGCGCTGTTCGTAGACAAACATTTACGGAATGTGTCTGACAGATATGATTTCGATAGCATTCGTGTGGGCATTCAACCTTTCTCGTCTGATTTCAGAGGGTTCCTGTTTCAGGATTCGCAATTAGGCGTCAGGTTGTTCGGCACAAGGGCGAACAATGTATTCCAGTACAACCTGGCCTGGTTTCGGCGTCTGGAGAAAGACACGAACTCGGGATTGAACGATGTTACGCAATCGATTCGTGATGATGATGTGCTCGCGGCAAATATTTATTGGCAGGATTTTTTGAAGCTCGGGTTGACGTCACAGGCAACCGTCATACACAACAGAAATCGAGAACATGGGGACGTCGAATACGACAAGAACGGGTTCATCCAGCGGCCTTCGTCCTTGTTAGAAGAACGTTTCTCGCGGGACTATGACGTCACCTATTTTGGTTACAGTGCTGATGGTCACTTTGACAGACTTAATATTTCGAGTTCCTGGTACTACGCTTATGGTGAGCAGGAAAGTACGAGGCTTCGCTCGGAAGACGAGAAAGTTCGCGCCTGGTTTACAGCGACAGAGATGTCGTGGGATATAGACTGGTTCAGACCAAGACTCTCTTTTCTTTATGCGTCTGGTGATGATGATCCGTTTGATCAGAGAGCAGAAGGCTTTGATGCGATATTTGAGAACCCTCAATTCGCGGGGGCAGATACAAGCTTCTGGATTCGCCAGAATGTTCCGTTGATTGGCGGTGGCGGTGTTGTGCTGTCGGGTAGAAACGGCATTTTGCCGTCACTGCGGGCGAGTAAAGAACAAGGTCAATCTAATTTTATCAATCCGGGGATCATGCTCATTGGGTTAGGTGCCGATGCTGATCTACTGCCGCAGCTGAGGCTGTCGTTGAATATAAATCATCTTAGGTTTGATACAACGGAGGTTCTTGAGCGTCTGCGGCAACAGGCGCCGATCCATAAAGCCCTGGGTGAAGATATCTCCATGTCACTGATATGGAGACCATTCATGACCCAGAACGCGGTATTTAGGCTTTCCATGGCCGGGCTCATTCCTGGAAAGGGCTTTGAAGACCTTTTCGGTGACGATGCGCGAACACCGTATTCAATTCTCTTTAACATGACGTTGACTTACTGATGAAATATTCCTTAATCGCCTGTCTCTCTCTGGCGTTGTTGCTTTGCATACACAGTGTTACTGCGTCTGAATCCAGTACACACATAGAGAGGCACTACGAGGAAATTCCGCCAGCACCCAGGGCGCAGTCTATGGCGACCGCGTTGGAGAAAAGTGCGGGGTGCCAATCCTGTCACACCACTACCGACAGTATGACCATGCATGAAAGCCCGGGT
>Ga0209264_1001344_pt1 | contig 14085 bp, 12 predicted proteins | sample SaaInlV_DNA_150m_FD_184687 | JGI IMG/M metagenome (GOLD analysis project Ga0209264, IMG submission 184687) | Marine microbial communities from expanding oxygen minimum zones in the Saanich Inlet - SI075_LV_DNA_150m (SPAdes) (version 2) | ecosystem: Environmental > Aquatic > Marine > Unclassified... | reverse complement strand
TTCCCCGACAGCAGGTGCTGCATAGATAGGTATTCCAAACACATCAATTTTCCGATTAAACCAATCAAAACCACTGTCCGAATGACTTAAAACATTAAAATCTGGCGTTGAATAAGAAACAACAGGAACTGAAGTTGACGAATCAAGATCATTTGAATCAATTTCATGACTCGCAAAAAAGTCAATTACTTGGGATTTTGTTACGCCAGACATTTCAGTATTTACGATTTCTACCAACATGCTATTAGTGACACCATAGCTCAGGCATGTATCATAAATTATTTGAGGGTTATTTAGGTTACTAGACACAAAACGATAGGCATCATCTAATGCGAGGTCATAGTCATACAAATGCGAGCGAGCAGTTTTCATCCTTACTGTTCTCTTTAATTAATTAAAAAAACTAAAACTATCAGAGGGGGCAATAATTATTTCTTTGGCTAGAGCGTGAAATCACCCCAACCCAATATCATACTGGAGGGCCAACAACTCACCATCTGCACTACCAGGAACGCCGATGAGATCAACTGAATTTTCTGTAACCAGAGCCCCTGTTAATGTCGTGTTAGCTGCTAGGGCTAATAGTGATGATTTGGTATACGTACCATTATCTAATAACGCGGTATACGTATCATGATCTTCAGAACTTGGTGCAGTACCAACGACGTTTTCATAAACATGGTCAACAAACGAACCATTGGTTGATGAGCCAATCTCATTTTCTATTAAGCTCAAATCCGCTACCAAGTCACAGAGTCCATCCAATGTTGTTCCGCCATCAACAACGGATAAAGCTGCAGACATATAGGAACCAAGACTATCCGCACCAAACGTTGCAATAATGGTTTTAGCGGCAATACCGGCATTACCATCCAAATCTAAAGCATAGCCTTTGTCAGTTAATCCAATTCGTTCAATAGACAACAAATTCGTACTAGTATCACCAAAGCTATAAAGGCTCTGCGCACCAGCCCAGAAGTCGTTCTGGGTACCATGCCAAACATGAAAATAATCATTTGAAAATTCAAACTGTACAGTGTCGACACCCACGCCCCCATCGACCGGAGTCAAGTATCCATCTTCAGAAACATAGAATATGTCATTACTAAGTGTGTCTGAACTTTCTACTACATCAATAACACCAATTGTAAATTCTTCGTTATATGTGAGCCCCCCTGAATCCGTTGCTGTTAGTTCAACGAACAATTTATTTTTAGTTTCATAATCAGCGGAAACACTTGCTGCTAAATGCAGCATAGAACCAACAATCTCGAACATTGACGCATCAGTCCCCCCTGTAATGCTGTACGAAAGGGTACCCCCATTAGGATCTGTGCCCGTGAGGTTTGAAATATGAAGCCCGATTTTATTCTCTGCAATCAAGTTGTTATCCAGAGCAATGTCTGTCGGCGAGAGATTAACTGGTGTTTCTATGACATAAGCGAGCATGTTGGAGCCATCTACGTCATTCCATTGACTGGCTTCACCATACCCCACCATCCCACTTGGCCAACTGGATAATCCAATTGCGGCATAGTCCTGCCCTTGGAAGTCATCGGGTTCTGAGCCAAGTGACCCGGAACCCCAATTTGTATATGAAGCAACAGCCGATCCATCAACCCATTGCCATACCCCCTCTAATACCTCGTCTGTTGCCCCAATCCACGCATAAGGAACACCACCTCCATCTGGTGCTGTAGTCGAAATACTTGCAGTACCCAGAAGGCCGTAAATGAAATCATCTTCCTCCTTCGAAGTGATAATAGCCAAGTATCCGCCAGCAGCCTCTGCAGTGATTTGAGCCTCAGAAAAATTGAGTCCGGTTGTTATGATCTGATAATTAGAACCACCAAAGGTTCCGGTAATTTGTGTCATTGTGTTGTCCTATACATCAACAAATATTTTTCACTTTCTCAATGGCAATAGTAATAATTTTTCTGCCTTACTGCAAAACTTAAAATCCTCATTCGACCTTATCAAAGTTTTAGAACAATCGTTGGTAGAACGCATCATCTCAACCAAAAAAAGTATTGGAATTAACTAAACAGCTTTTTGGCTAATCGAACATTTCCTGAGCAAAAAGCATCTTCTTTTAATAAACCTAATTGAGTCATGTTTTGAAACTGATTAGTTTTAGGGTCTAATGTATGCTTCAGAAAACTTCCTTCAATACGAAAGCCAAGGTGCAGGGTACTTTTTAACGATCTCGGGTTATCCTCAAAAACATTCGAAATAATCTTATTGAATTTAATTTTCTTAAAATAAAACTCAAATAAGGTCAACATAGCCGCAGTCGATAACCCAAAGGGTGAACCGGGTACCACACCCAAAATAATTTCAGAACGCCTATGTTGACAAGAAATATCAACTAAACTTAAAAGTCCGTAAGGATCCCCTTTTGGACAACGGATAATCCAATGCAAAGAATTATTCAGGTCTAATGGCGAACTCCACTCATCATTTAAAATATTCGTTAATTGCTCATCACTTTCAGGGAGTGGTTTTGCTAAGCGGTGAAAAGAATGAATAAAATCCTGATCTGCCCATAAAGATCTAACAAACGAAACATCGGGGGCGTCAAGATACAAGACTTATTCTCAATACGACTCCACCAAACAGGGTTATTCAGCCATTTCAAACTGGCAACTGCATTCTTGTTTAATTTAAACGAATCAAGATATTTATCTAAATCAAAAGCAACCCCATTAAGGCGCATCTTCTTGATCTGTTGGTTAACAAAAGCTAATGACGGCTTTGAATTCATAAATATATTATTTCTATTTCAAACATCACCTCAACCCAAGATCATGTTGAATAGGCACTAAAACAAATCACTATCAGAAGAAACCCCAACCAACTCAATAGTTACCAATACTGCTGGTGCAGAGGATGCAGCGTTAGCGGCCTCTGCAGCAGCAACTTCTGCAGCTTTAGCAGCTTCAGTAGGAGCATTAGCCTGTGCATTTGCCACAGATGCCACTATGGGAGCTGGAGCAAGATTACCCTCCGAATAGAGCCACAGCATGCTGTGTAAATTTTATGACAAAACCATACCACAAATAGCAAAGAGTCAGCTAATACAAGGCATCTGGACTGTTGACTCTGGGATTGTTGCTCCCACACTCAGTGATTACGGAATTACAAATATCATAGGTACCCTCGTTCCAGAGACAGGCATTATCCAGACGCCATGACTCCAGAGGGGCCAGCGGATGCTCTGTCTAAAATGAACGGGCTCGCTGTTTTAAATGAGCGCGTCCGCTTTTGAAATCATCGAGTGCGCTCACAATAATTTCGACTTGCTAACAGAGCAGTTCAAATCTAGCCGAAGGTCTTTGCTTTTCAAGAGAATAGTTAATCTTATTAGACACTAAATTATTAACTAAAACTTCGTCCTATTTTAATGACCCTATTTCTAATTTCCCAAGAGTTGTTGCCACAGACTTGAGCTTATCATCAGTACCATATTCGATGGTAAGGGTAAATTCTTCACCAGCAAAACCTTCTATAGGAGTATCAATAACTTTCCAAATACCGAAAGTTAGAAGATCCATAGCAGCATGACCAACAGCCCTACCAATCGAAGCTGCATTTCCTCGTTCAACCAAATAAGTATCAACTCTCCCATGCTCATTAGCAATTGTTTTCTGAGGTTGTCCTAAATTCATTACAACAATTGAAGCTAAATTAACATCTTCTTTTCCGTGCATTGCCATCCCAACTGAGCATGATGCTAAATTAAGTGATGAAATTACTAACAAAGCCTTCATTACAAGTCTTAATTGATTCATTTCTCTCCCTTCTCTAAAGTCCCTATTGAGATCTTAATTTATAACAAAGTATTTGTATTGGTATACAGGTTCTTCTGACAATATGCGTAGGGGTAAAACGCGGTAGCCCGGTGTTCCTGTAGATAGCACTCCAAGTGCTTTACACTAAACTAGGTGTTTGGTAGGTGCGTTGGTCAATATCAAAGGGAGAACGCACGCAAAAGTATTGGAGGTTTGTTGAATATCAACCAACGCAGTTCAGCAGACAACAACAAGGAGGATAAGTTCTGCGCCACCCATAATAATGTTGATAGTCTTCTCCACAGCCCATTCATTACATACCAAATGAGCGTATAATATATCCATTACCCCCCTTAAATTATATCGGTGGGGGTCGATATTATTATCAGCCCTTGAGATACAGGAGCGCGCATTATGAGCAATACCCCCACCCCCTCTACAACCAATTAACCTGGCCTACCTCTGATGAAATTTGATTTGGAAAAAGTCGAGGAACTGGCTTCACGTGGTTTAACTTACCGGCAACTTGCCACTGCCCTTGGCGTTAACTTATCAGAAGCACAAGAAGATCAATCAGGAATTACAAGCAGCCATCGATCTGGTGCGCGCCAAAGGTTTAGCTGAGGTGTCGAACAGTCTGTTCGAGAGCGTCACCGGTGGTAATGTAACCGCTCAGATTTTCTACCTGAAAAACCGATTACCCGATGATTGGCGAGACCGGTTTGAGCAAAGAGTTGATGTTAAGGCTGATATCACCGCATTACATCTCGCTGCCATGCGACAGATCAGTGATAGGGTTATTGATTCAACATCAGATGAGTAAAGTCATCATATATAAAATTGAGAAGTGTGATTTTGGGTATTAGTTTTTAGTGACACCGAGACGTGATAACAGTCAAAGATCTTCTCTCCCTTTCGCTAACCATCAGCCTATATTTCCCCTTAATCAATCGTCACTTCTTGGCATAATCGCACCAATAGGACTTCATAGGAGGCTTCCACCTCACCGGTCCCTTATCGCCCTTTTCTTGGTTAGTCCTATCATCGACAGCAATGAGGGTGTCAGGAACATTAGCAAAGATTCTTTTCTGTTCCCTAGACAAATAGCACCCCAGCTCGGCCTCACCAAAGGGTTAAGCAATGGCTGTTGACTAAAAACATCTCCAACATATACAAAAAACCCACATGCTTTTTTAATCCAAACCAAAACAACTAGCTATGACAATGATACAGTTAGCCTTTCTATTTCAGATCTATTTTCACAACGCAAAGAAGTTTAGCCACCTCTTCATCTTGTCACGCTTGAGTCTAAGTCAGATTAAAATAATACAGATTGTGTACCTATCATATTGGCCCTAATGTTCCTTCATTTTTTGACCACTAAGCGCCAAACATACAAGCATAATGGACAGCTACTGCATCACGTACATCCCCATCCTTATCACCCGCCAATTTCTCCAGTAGTGAAACCGGTGTGTTGGGGTTTCGGGCGATACACCTGCGCACCTGCTTATCTACATCACCTGCTAACTTCTCCAGTATGGGCACTGGTGTGTTGGGGTTTTTGGCCACTTCATCGCGCACAAACTGATCCTTATCACCCGATAACTTCTCCAGTAGTAGCACCGATGTGTTGGGGTTTCGGGCTACATACCTGCGCACCTGCTTATTTTCATCACCTACTAACTTCTCGAGTGCAGAAACAAGTGTGCTAGGGTTTTGGGCTACCTCTTTGCGCACCCCCTCTACCTTATCACCCGCTAACGACTCTAGTTCTAACGGATCACTGCTATTTTCTGCTAGTCTATGGCGGTAATATTTATTCGGCCGATTCATAACCGTAGTTTGATATTGACGGTACATGCTCCCTCCATTTTATTATTCACACAATTAACCTCTTCGTCGTTAATAGACATAAAGGTTCAACAGAAATTCACTTTTAACCCTGAATTTATAAATAAACCTTAAAAAACGATATTACAGGGAACTTTTTAAGCTACGATCTGCCTTTTAATCCTGAAAAGGATTTTAATGGGTGCTCAACAAACGAATCGACAACTAGATGCCCTATTGGTCGCACGGGTACAAGCCAGTGATAAGGCTGCCTTTGACACACTGGTGATGAAATACCAGAACCGTGTTGTTTAATTACCGAATCGTTTTGTCAAAGATCTAAGTGAGGCTCAGGATGTGGGGCAAGAAGCTTTTATCAGAGCTTATCGTGCTTTAGGTCAGTTTAGGGGGGTGTGGCTCCTCCATTGTTAATTCGATTGCAATCTTCATGTGTTGCCGTTCTTCCCCCCGGATATAGTGGCGTATCCTTCTTGTCCTGAAAAGTGTTGACACATCACAACACCACAAGGAAATGCACACAGTCTGAAGCAGACCAAAACGAGTTGGAAGTACTGCGGGATGAACTTTCTCGGACGCACAAGCCCCTTGTGTCAGGCTAGTTGTCGCCTCTAATTTTTAATTAGAGGAAAATAAAATGAAAGCACGATTTACCCAATCGTTTAAAATACAGGCTGTTGAGAAAGCCCTAGAACGTGCAAATGATGTTTCATTAAAAGATATTGCTGATGATCTAAGGATTGGTCAATCTACGCTAGGAAAGTGGATTGGGCTTGCCCAAAAACAGAAACTTGAACCCGCACAGAACACAGAAGTAACACCTATGACAAAAGCAAAAAGACCGCAAGACTGGAGCGCAGAAGCTCGTTTAGATATGGTGATTAGTTGTGCTTCACTTGATGAAGAACAGATCAGCGAATTGTGCCGTAAACAGGGGCTTTTCCCTCATCACATAAAGCAATGGAAACAAGATTTTATAGACGGGTCGACGGTCACTACAACAGCTAGCATACGATCAGACAATAAGACTTTACGCCAGGATAATAAAGCGCTGAAAAAGGAAGTTAACCGTAAAGATAAAGCGCTGGCAGAAACGGCTGCATTATTAGTTCTTCAAAAAAAAGTCAATGCGATCTGGGGCAACGACGAGGACGACTTACAATGAGTGATGAGCGAGTAAGAATCATGACCTGGGTGACAGAAGCCAGAACTGCTGGTGCACGACAATCAAAAGCCTGTCAGAGCATTGGTATTAGTGCCAAAACATTTCAACGCTGGGTAAAACCTGATAACCAACAAGATGGCCGTTTAGACGCTAGACATGACGTAAGCAACAAGCTCACAGAACTTGAACGCCAGCGGGTTATTAAAGTGGCAAACAAGCCTGAATATGCAGCGTTATCTCCCAGTAAGATAGTGCCATTACTTGCTGATAAGGGTGAGTATATTGCTTCTGAGTCAACATTTTATCGGATCTTAAAATCAGAAAAACAGCTACAGCACCGGTTACCATCCAAACCCGTTAGGTCCGTTAATAAACCCCGCGCATTGAAGGCTACTGCACCTAACCAGCTTTACAGTTGGGATATCACCTATTTACCAACGCGGGTATTAGGGCTCTTTTTTTATCTGTATCTGGTCATTGATATTTACAGCCGAAAAGTGGTTGGTTGGCAGGTCTATGAAATGGAATCTAGCGCATTAGCCGCTGACTTAATGACTGACATTTGTCAGCAAGAGAATATTGAGCGTCATCAAGTTACTTTGCACTCGGATAATGGCAGCCCCATGAAAGGCGCCACCCTGTTGGCAACATTACAGGAACTGGGTGTTATGCCTTCATTTAGCCGGCCATCGGTCAGTAATGATAACCCTTATTCCGAGTCGCTTTTCCGGACATTGAAATATCGACCGGAATACCCAGAAAAAGCATTTAATAATTTACCAACAGTACGCGCTTGGGTGAAAGGATTTGTTCATTGGTACAATAATGAACATTTGCATAGTGCAATTAAATTCGTCACACCGGAACAACGTCATAAGGGTGAAGATAAAGAAATACTGGTAAAGCGTAAATGCGTCTATCAGCAGGCAAAGTCACGGCACCCTGAGCGCTGGAGTGGTGAAATACGAAATTGGGACAAGGTAGGTGAGGTATTCCTTAATCCTGAGAAACAGAAGGAAGTGGCGGCATAACTTTTTAACTTTAGGCGACAACTCTCTTGAAATCCGCCGGATGGTAGTTTTAAAGAGGTTTTTAAAAAGTGTATGCAATATAGAGGACATACCGTGCTGGATTAGATTTGTGGCTGTTCTATTTTCTAGAAAAACATACGGCAGTATTAAGATAATGCCAACATCGATGTAAACTTAGATATTGGCATTATTCCCATGAATATTTTATAGAAAGGTGTGTGGATTTTTTAAATGCGTGTGCTGTGTATTTAGCTTACGCTTGGCTGGCGAGATAATCATCGTAGGTGCCTTTAAAGTCAACAATACCTTCGGGGGTGAATTCGAGTATGCGTGTGGCTAGTGAGGAGACAAATTCACGATCATGGCTTACAAAAAATAATGTTCCCGGATAATTATCCAATGCTAAATTAAGTGATTCAATGGATTCCATGTCTAAATGATTAGTCGGTTCATCCATCATTATAATATTGGCGCGTTCCAGCATGAGTTTTCCAAAGATCATGCGGCCTTTTTCTCCGCCGGAGAGAACGTTTACTTTTTTGTCGATGTCATTCTGGGAAAATAATAAACGACCTAATGTACCGCGAATGACTTGGTCATCATCTTGAGGCTGGCGCCATTGCCCCATCCATTCAATTAAGGGCAGGTTTTGTGAGAAATAACCAGCGCTGTCTTGAGGGTAATAAGAAATGTTTGAGTTTTCAGACCACTTGATTGTACCTTGTGTAGATTTTATTTCATTCATCAAACATTTTAACAGTGTGGTTTTTCCAAGACCATTAGGACCAATGATCGCAATACGCTCCCCTACTTCGACCATCAAATTAAGGTTGTTAAAGAGTTCGTCATCAAAACTTTTACTTAACCCTTTGGCTTCAAGTGCTAAACGGTGCAGTTTTTTATCTTGATCAAAACGAATAAAAGGATTTTGGCGACTTGACGGCTTGATTTCTGCAAGATTTATTTTCTCTAATTGTTTGGCCCGGGATGTTGCTTGTTTTGATTTTGAAGCATTTGCAGAGAATCGACTCACAAAGGCTTTAAGTTCGGTGATTTGCGCTTTCTTTTTAGCATTTTCAGCTTGGAGGCTTTCAGTCACCTGTGTGGCTGCGGTCATATAATCATCATAAGAGCCGGGATAGATGCGAACTTCACCGTAATCTAAATCAGCCATATGCGTACAAACACTGTTTAGGAAGTGACGGTCATGCGAGACAATAACCATGGTACAGTTACGTTCATTAAGAATATTTTCTAGCCAACGAATTGCATTAATGTCTAAGTTGTTGGTAGGTTCATCAAGTAACATGATGTCGGGTTCGGAAAATAATGCTTGGGCGAGCAAGACGCGTAATTTCCAACCTGGCGCTACTTCACTCATTAGACCATAATGTTGCTCAACGGGGATGCCGACACCTGCCAGGAGTTCACTGGCACGTGCTTCTGCGGAATATCCATCCATTTCTGCAAATTCAGACTCAAGTTCACCGGCACGCATACCGTCTTCTTCAGATATGTGGGCTTTTGCGTAAATGGCATCACGTTCCGATTTGACGGTCCAGAGTTCTTCATGACCCATAATCACGGTATCGATAACCGCAGATGTTTCATAAGCGAATTGGTTTTGTCTTAATTTGCCAATACGTTCGTGAGGGTCTTTGGATACATTTCCTGATGAGGGTTCTAAGTCTCCTCCGAGTATTTTCATAAAGGTTGATTTTCCACAACCATTGGCACCAATTAGGCCGTAACGGTTGCCGTTTCCAAATTTAACAGAAACGTCTTCAAACAGTGGTTTAGCACCAAATTGCATGGTGATATTTGCAGTTGCGAGCATTTTTTTCCTGGGTAATAAAAGTGGATCCCATCGCTGCAATTTGCGCGCGTTAGAATAACGTTGGAGCAAATAGCTAATGGTGGAAGTGAATTTTTAAGGATCATTATTATACGTTATTTTTCTCCGCATATTTATAGGAATTATTTTTTTACGTAAAGAAAAATGTAAAGGGGGTGTTTTTAATTATATTTTAATGCACTCTACGAGCGCATTTTGAAAAAATTAAGAGTTTGTTGTTTTAAATGGTGCTTTGAAAATAGGGGTTTTTTGATTGAATTTATAATTAAAAATAATTTCTTATTTCAGAACCTAAGAATATTGTCGATCTTTACTGTAGTTTAGTTTTTTAGGAAAAATCATGATTCGACCACGGCACACGCTAGAACTTTATTCCCAAAGGGAGAAAGACTTTCAGACTCAACCATTGCCCTCAAATGAGTTAGTAAAAATGCTCTTCGATACAGCATTAGAATCATTGCTTATTTTACCGGTATTGGTGGAGCGCCAAGATCAAGTGAATAAAGTTAGAGAAATTAATAGAGTTATGTGTATTATTTACGACCTCAGGGAAATGATTGATTTTGAACGAGGAGGAGAATTTGCACTCAGTTTGTCAAAGTTATACAGTGGTATGAATCAAAATCTACTTGAAGCGAGTAAAGCTAATAGTAAAAATCAATTGGCTAATATTCAGCATGTTGCAAACATCCTTCAGCAAATAAAGAATACATGGGATAAGGCTCCCGATATTTCAGTAAAGAATCAGTGGTTGCATTGAAATGTTACAATGCAGTCCTACGTGATTTACACCATTTTAAGCTAGGCTTCTCTCTTAGTTATTTCTTCCCACAACCAGTTCATTAAAGGCAAGACCAAGCGTCAGGGTATTGTTTGCTGTCTTTTGTTTAAAAAATTGTGATGTAGTAAGTTGGCGTGTTATGAGATTCGTACAGAGGTGTTAATTGAATCGTAAACGTGCACACAAAACATAACACTTGCTAAAAAGATAAATAATGGTAACAGAGCAGCAACGGCGACCCATTTAAGAATGTTCATGTTAGACCTCATAATATTTTGATAATGGCTCATTATTATAAGAATCACTTGGTTTTTAGTCACTGTGGCAAATTGCCACTGAGTCAGTTTGTCGTTGGTTTTCTAGCCATAGGTTTACTGATAACGGTGTGTTTTTAGGCTATCTGTATTTTTTAAATGTAGCTTCATTAAACTCTTCACCTAAGATGAATGCGGTTAATTTATTTATGCGTACTGACCGGTGAAGAAACCAAGACCAAGGCGCGCAAATAATCATTGCCAGTGTGGTATTTGAAAGGGGGGAATGGGTCAGTATAACGGTGACCATGGTAAAATAAGGAACAATGAAAGCAGTGCCCCAGATAAAAAGAAGCACAATCCATTGGAGTATTTTTTTGAATTGGCTTTTGAGTGTTGTCTTTTGAAGCATAGTATTTTGTTAACTAAAAGAGGCGTTGTAATTTTAAAGCAAACGAAAGTTAATTTTTAGGCGAAATGTTCGCGCGTTAAATAACTTAATCTAGTTTAGCCTCTATGTTATATTGTCAGGTACTTTTAATGTAAATGTGGGGGCATAATGAAATTTCTTACAGCACTTTCTTTAAGTATTGCAGGTCTAGCCGGGTTAGCTACTTTTCTGGCTGTCGGACCGCTGAGTGGGGTATTCTTTATTTGGGCGGCAACTATTGCATGGGCAGCTTATTTTGCTCTGGGTGGCGATTGTGATGCAGCAACTAACACGGTGGTTTGCGGTCTGCTTGGTATATTTGTAGCATGGTATGCAGCGGTTCTTATTTCTGATATCTCACCAACAGCAGCGCTTGGTTTTCCATTGATGGCAGCTATCATTGTCACTGTTACGGTTGCACTCATGTGTTTAGCGGCTAATATTAAATTTTTTGCAACAATTCCTGCCAGTGTATTAGGTTATTCAGCAACCTTTGCATATCTTCTACAAACACCGGATAAACTACAAAAAGAGTTCCTAACTGGCCATTCTTGGGATAATCCACTGATTGTTATTTCTGTTTCATTCATTGTGGGTATTGGTTTTGCAATAGCTTCTAACAAATTAGCTACTTCATTGACTACAGTCAGCGACGATTGATGTTTTTATATTAGAGGTAATAATTGCTCTAATGATGCGACGACAAAAGGCCTTATGACGGATATCATAAGGCCTTTTGTCGTATAAGAATTATTTAGGAATTTTTGACTAGTCCTAAAACAATACCTGCAAGAATAACGAAAACAACTAAGCCTACGAATGATGGGTCCATAATGGTCTCCTTTACTAATTAGAGAGCGCTGTAAACTTTAAAAAATATTACGTTGTAGTGAATATAACCTCTTCGGAATATTGCCTATACAAATAACAATTAATTCCAAGTCTATGCGCTTTGTTAAAAAAGTGGGGCTGATTTTTAATGGTGTTAGACGGTACATATTGTATCGGGATAGAGAGGATTTCAGAACCTTGTGAAACCGAAATATCCTGCTTAAGTTAATTTTGTTCACCGGTCTTTTTTGATAATAGTTCTATGTTTTCATTAAAACCAAACCTTTTTTTTGTCATCAGCTGATATCCATGAAGTTCATACCGAGTGCTTTAGTCCTGATTATTTTGTTGATGATGATAAAAATGGCTATGCCATTGGTTATAAAGTCCATTGTGATTAATTGGTTTGAATCGCAAGGTCTGACTACCCAGATTGGAGAGATTGACCTTTCGCTTCTGGAGGGGGGGGTTAGTATCAATAATATTTCTGGAAAAGATGAGGGGGGTAGAGGGCTTGTGTTGGGTCAATTGAGTTTTTCATGGCAGTGGCGAGCAATTCTTGATCGCCGTATCATCATTGATGGCTTTGAGATTCAGTCATTACAATTGGATGCTATATTGTCTGAAGATCGGTTAACAAATATTGCAGGGCTTAACGTAACAAGAGCTGAGAAAGTTGCTGCCCAAATAACGACAGAATCACCGACTCAGTCATGGGGTATTAGATTCGGGAATAGTAAAGCGTTGGATGTTAACGTATGTATAAAACAAATTAATCATAGCGGTCAGTTGTCATTAGACCATTGTGTTCAGCTGGAACATCTGGTGTGGAATGGCATAGTTGACTATAGCACTTATGATAAGAAAGTTAGCGACCCTTGGCTTATAGAAGGGTCGCTCGAACTGGGTGGGTTGCTGATACACAATAATTTACGGAATCGTCCATTTTTGCAAATTGAATCCATTGTTGTGGATAATGTAGCTATTAAATCATTATCCACTATTGGGGTTAATGCCGTCCGTGTTAAGAATCTTTCTATTTTGCAGCAACAACCCAATAATTCGGTCTCTAAAGCCCCTGTTTTTTCTTTTGATACCCTCGATTTGCGAACGATTCAGTTATTAGAGTTAAATGATTTACGGGTAGGGGTTATTGAATTGAAAGCGCTTTCAATTTACCTTCGGCTAACCCAAGAGGGCTGGCCGGACGTCGATGCGTGGGTAAAGGAGCATGACAGTGATACGCAACTGAGCAACCAGCAAGTCGCGTCTGGAGGTTTTCGGTTTTTGGTTAATGAATTCATAGCTACCAGTAATAAAGATATTATCTTCTTAGATGAGCGATACCAGAGTCCTTTTACAGTTGTTTTGAAGGATGTTAAATGGGTCGTTAAGAAAATCAGTAACCAAGCTATTCAGCAAGACAGTAGTGCCTCACTTGCTTTCGCTATTGGTAGTCACGGGTATGTCGAGTTGGAGGCATCAGGGGCTTGGTCAGGAAATCAGCCTACGATTACAGGAAAGGGAAAAGTAGTGGGGCTAGATTTGAAGATGATGACACCACTGACGCGGCAGTACCTGCAACATACGATTAACAGTGGGCAATTAGATAGCGATGTTAAGTTCAATGTCGAAAAAGGGCTGGTTAACAGCGTGGTGCAATTTTCTGTCAATCAGTTAGTGTTAACAACCTTGAATGCTAAGGAGGCGAAAGCCTTTAGCAGCGAATTTGATTTTCCTTTAAATGCATCGTTATCATTGTTGCGCGATAGAGATAATAGTATTCATTTAGATGTTCCGGTTAGTGGCCGATTTGATAATCCTAGCTTTGACTTTGAGCAAGCAATAGTTGCAGCAGTTTCTAAGGCCGTTGTTGAGGCTGTTATTAATTATTACACGCCTTATGGATTGGTTTTTGCGGCTGAATCATTGGTTGATCTTGCGAATAGCCTCAAATTAGAGCCTATTCTTTTTAACAGTGCCAGTGTTGAATTAACCAGTAATCATGTGGAACAATTAGCCGTCATTTCAAAATTAATGGCAGCTCGACCGAGTATCCATATTACCCTTTGCGGAATCAGTAATCAGAAAGATAA
>Ga0209264_1001328_pt1 | contig 14212 bp, 14 predicted proteins | sample SaaInlV_DNA_150m_FD_184687 | JGI IMG/M metagenome (GOLD analysis project Ga0209264, IMG submission 184687) | Marine microbial communities from expanding oxygen minimum zones in the Saanich Inlet - SI075_LV_DNA_150m (SPAdes) (version 2) | ecosystem: Environmental > Aquatic > Marine > Unclassified... | reverse complement strand
CGTTCTGTGCAAGAATTTTTGGGCCATGAAAGCATTAAATCAACCCAGGTGTACACACATCTTGATTTTTTAGAGCTTTCTAAAGTCTATGATCAGTGCCACCCAAGAGCCAAAAAAACATCATGAGCTTTAGAGTTAGATTAGCGGCGCAGTATTTAAAAGTAGGCGGGGTGATTTCACACCCAACTGACACCATTCAAGGCTTAGCTTGTCTGCCTTGTTTTGAGCAAGCTATGCAACGCATCTTGCAGCTTAAACATCGCTCTGTAAACAAAGGCTTGATCTTGCTGGCTAACGATGTGAATTATTTTGCTAATTATGTAGAGGATGTTTCTCAATTAAATAAAATTAAAGTGAGTGACGTACCTACAACTTATTTACTGAAGGCTAATCAATATACCTCTAAGTTACTAACCGGTAGATTTGATACTATTGCTCTTAGGTTGACCAACAACTCTTTGATTGCAAAACTGTGCCAAGCAAGCAACAGCGCTTTGGTTTCTACTAGTGCAAATACCAATGGTAAAAATAGTGCGACAAGCGTGCTTGAATTAAATGTATTTTTTAAACGAGAATTAGACTTTATCATCACACCACAAAACTATAATAACCCAGCATCAAAGATTATAAATTTACAAACTGGAGAAAGAATTAGATGATCGATCAAGTCAAAGCTTATTTATTAAATCTACAAGCGGATATATGCGCACAACTCGAAGAGGTGGACGGCAAGGCCAGCTTTATTAAAGACGAATGGCAAAAGCCAGATAACAGCGGTCACGGATTAACACGAGTGCTTTCTGATGGTGCTGTGTTTGAACAAGCAGGTGTTAATTTCTCAATTGTGCATGGTGATAATATGCCAGCTTCAGCAACGGCATTACGCCCCGAGCTAGCGGGGCGTAGCTTTAGTGCTTTAGGCGTCTCATTGGTGATTCACCCGCACAATCCTTATGCACCAACCTCACATGCTAATGTGCGTTTTTTTATTGCAGAAAAAGACGGTGAAGACCCGATCTGGTGGTTTGGTGGCGGCTTTGATCTCACGCCTTATTATGGCTTTGATGAAGATGCAATTTCTTGGCATCAAGCTGCCAAAGATGCTTGTGATCCTTTTGGCGAAGAGGTGTATCCAAAATACAAAAAATGGTGTGACGATTATTTTTATATGAAGCATCGTGACGAACAACGCGGTGTTGGTGGTTTATTCTTTGATGATTTAAACAAAGGTGGCTTTGATGAGTGTTTTTCCTTTATGCAAAGTGTGGGTAACAGTTATATCAAGGCTTATCGACCAATCATTGAACGCCGTAAAGATACGCCATTTACCGATCATGAAAGACAATTCCAGTTGTATCGTCGTGGCCGCTATGTAGAGTTTAATTTGGTTTATGATCGTGGTACTTTGTTTGGCTTACAAACGGGTGGCCGTACCGAGTCAATCCTTATGTCGTTACCACCACTCGTGCGTTGGGAATACCAATACACACCAGAGCCAGGTACACCTGAATATGAGCTGTATGAGCGCTACATTAAGCCTCAAGATTGGCTGGGGATTGAGTAACTTGTATGAAGCATACTATCGACGCCAAACGCCTACTTTGCCCTATGCCAGTGATACGCTTGGGAGAGATGATTGACAGCGTTGACACCGGCGATACCATTGAAATGCTAGCCACCGACCCTGGGGTGCTACATGATATTCCTGCTTGGTGCAAAGTGCATGGGCATAAAGTCATTGAAATTAATGAAAAAACCGATGAGATTATTCTACTTGTAGAGAAAATAGGGTAGAATTGTCGGCTGTTTTTATTGTCACTTACTGACAACAAATAAACAAAAAAGAATTATGCTTGTAACGGCGCAGGCTGTTTGACAATGACTGTCAGCAAATTAAATAGTTAAAAAAAAGGAGAAGATATGTCTGCTAAAGATGTAATGAAGATGATTAAAGACAACGAAGTTCTGTTCGTTGATTTTCGTTTTACCGATACCATTGGTAAAGAACAACACGTGAGTGTTCCAGCACATACTGTTGATGCTGGAAAATTAGAAGAAGGCCAAATGTTTGATGGCTCTTCAATCGCAGGTTGGAAGCCAATTAATGAATCTGACATGATTATGAAGCCAGATACAACAACAGCTGTTATGGATCCGTTTACTGAGATACCAACGTTAAATATCACTTGTGATATTATCGAATCAAACGATATGCAAGGTTATGAGAAAGATCCTCGTTCCATTGCAAAGCGTGCTGAAGCGTATTTAAACGAAACAGGCATTGGAGATACAGCTTACTTTGGTAACGAACCTGAGTTCTTTATTTTTGACAGTGTTAAATGGGATACGGGTTTTGGGCTTGGAAAAGCATTTTACGAAATCCATTCTGAAGAAGCAGACTGGGAGTCTGGTTCTGACTTAGAAGGTGGCAACAAAGGACACCGACCAAGAATTAAAGGCGGTTATTTTCCGGTTCCTCCAGTAGATTCATTACACGATTTGCGTGGTCAGATGTGTTTAGCAATCGAAGAGATGGGTGTAACCACTGAAGTACACCACCATGAAGTAGGTACAGCGGGTCAGTGTGAGATTGGCGCATTATTTAACACTATGGTTAAAAAAGCTGACGAAACTCAAATCCTTAAGTACTGTATTCATAATGTTGCACACATGTACGGTAAAACAGCTACTTTTATGCCTAAGCCAATCGCGGTTGATAACGGCAACGGTATGCATGTACATCAATCAATTTTTAAAGATGGTAAAAATACATTTGATGGTGATGAATACGGACAGTTAAGTCAAACAGCACTTTACTACATTGGCGGTATTATTAAGCATGCTCAAGCATTGAATGCGTTTACTAACTCTTCAACAAATTCTTACAAACGCTTAGTTCCGGGCTTTGAAGCACCAGAAATGTTAGCTTATTCTGCTAAGAATCGTTCAGCTGCAATTCGTATTCCTTTTGTGTCTAATCCTAAAGGTCGTCGTATTGAAGTTCGCTTCCCAGATCCAACAGCTAATCCATACCTTGCTTTTGCGGCAATGTTAATGGCAGGCCTTGACGGTATTAAAAATAAGATTGATCCAGGTAAGCCAGGTGATGAAGACTTGTACGAGTTAACTGAAAAAGAAAAAGATTTAATTCCTAAGGTTTGTAGCTCTTTAGATCAAGCGTTGCATGCGCTAGATAAAGATCGTGATTTCTTAAAAGCCGGCGGCGTCTTTACTGATAACGTAATCGATTCGTTTATTGATTTGAAGATGGAGGAAGTAACTGCATTACGCGCTTCTCCACATCCGGTTGAGTTTGATATGTATTACAGCTGTTAATACTTAATTTAAACTCAATAAAAGGCCGTGCAATTGCACGGCCTTTTGTATTTCTGAGGCGTAAAATAACGCTAAAAATTACATTTAAATATTATGACAGAACTTAGAAACGATTGGACGCTTGCAGAGGTTGAGGCTTTATTTGCACTGCCATTTAATGATTTGCTTTTTAAAGCACACACAATTCATAGAGATAATTTTGATCCAAATTACGTACAAGTAAGTTCTTTACTTAATATTAAAACCGGTGCCTGCCCAGAGGACTGCTCTTATTGCTCGCAGAGCTCCAAATACGACACGGGTCTTGAGCGTGAAAAACTCATGGAAATTGACCTAGTACTTGATCAAGCAAAAGAAGCAAAAGACAAAGGTGCTACACGTTTTTGTATGGGTGCTGCTTGGCGCAACCCTACAGACAAGAGTTTGGATAAAGTAATTCCGATGATTCAAGGCGTCAAAGCCATGGGCATGGAGACTTGTGTGACTTTGGGTATGTTAACACAAGAGCAAGCTTTCACTTTGAAAGAAGCTGGCTTGGATTACTACAACCATAACCTTGACACCTCTAAAGAAAATTATAGCAATGTTATTACCACGCGTAATTTCCAAGACAGATTAGATACATTAGAGTCAGTTCAGAATGCTGACATTAACGTCTGTAGTGGCGGTATTTTAGGTTTGGGTGAAGGTCAGACTGATCGCGCCTCTATGCTAAGATCTTTGGCTAATTTAGAAGCTCACCCCGATAGCGTGCCACTTAATCTTTTGGTGCCAATTCCTGGTACACCGTTTGAAAAAGTAGAGCCACCAACAGAAAGCGAGTTTGTTCGCACTATTGCTGTTGCGCGTATCATGATGCCAAAATCTGTCGTACGTTTATCAGCAGGTCGTACTGAAATGGGTGAGGCGATGCAAGCGATGTGTTTCTTTGCGGGCGCTAATTCTATTTTTTATGGTGAGCAGCTGTTGACGACTGATAACCCAGACACCAATACCGATCAAGCTTTATTTACTAGATTAGGTATTAACCAATCCCAAGCAAGTAGTCACTAATTACTTTTGCCGCTTCTGGCTTGGCTAACTGTTTTGCATTATCAGACATTTGTTGAATCTGTGAATCACTAATATCTAATAGTGTTTTTTCAAGTAATTTAAGGTTTAAATCTTCTTGCTCAATCAAGATGCCTGCGTTATGGCTAGAGAGAATTTTAGCGTTATAAAATTGATGGTTATCAATCGCATGAGGCAGTGGAACTAAAATACTGGGTTTTGCTGCCAACATTAGCTCTGACACTGTCATCGCGCCGGCACGACAAAGCACGATATCTGCCCAAGCGTAAGCTTTTGCCATATCATCAATAAACGCCACTACTTTTACATTTTTATTGTTGTATTGGGTTTTAACGGCGTCTAGGTGTTGTTTGCCAGTTTGGTGCCAAATATTAATATCAATACTCAATCTAGTGACAATATCATTAATTGGTTTGGCGCCTAAGCTACCACCCACAATTAATAAGTTGAGCTTTTTATTGCCAGTGCTTTTCTTTTTAGGTTTAAATAACACTGGGTTGCCAGAAGTCAAAACATTGCTTGATCGATCAAACGTATTATCGAACGCTTGAAAAGTTTGAGTGGAAATTTTTAATAAAAGCTTGTTAGTGGTGCCGGGCACTGAATTTTGCTCATGAATGACCAATGGCACGCGTAACAACCAAGCCACCAATCCACCAATGCCTGAGGCAAAGCCACCCATGCCAAGCACAACACTAGGGTTTAGTTTGGCAAACACACGCACTGTTTGGATAAAGGCAAGGCTTAATAAGAAGGGTGCTTTAATAAGTGCCACTATATTTTTTCCACGTAAGCCTACTGCGCTGACTGTGTGTAATGGGATATTATGTTTAGGCACCAGTGTGTTTTCCATGCCACGTTTTGAGCCCAACCATTTAACATTAACAGCGTGCTGATCAAGCTCTTTAGCAATGGCTAAAGCCGGAAATATATGCCCACCTGTGCCACCCGCCATAATTAAAATTGTCTTTTTCTCTTTAGACATAATCCTTTTGTTTACTATAAGGCGCTCTATTTTCCATATCGATTCTAAGAATAATTGCCAGGGCAATAATAGAAAAAATCATACTACTGCCACCATAACTAATTAGCGGCAGTGTAAAGCCTTTGATTGGCATCAGGCCAAGGTTCATGGCAATATTAACACCTGTTTGCATTGAAAACCAAGTGCATATACCAAACGCCACGTAAGAGCTGTATTTTCTGCCGTGTTTAAGCGCTTCTTTGGCAATATTAAAACCTTTGTTAATAATGTAGGCAAAGCTAAATAAAACAAACAGCATACCAACGACACCAAGCTCTTCACCAATAATTGCAAAAATCATATCGGTATGAGACTCAGGTAATTTGGTGTATTTTTGAATACCAGCGCCTAGGCCTGTACCGGTCCAATCACCCCTGCCAATACCAAGCAAAGCTTGTTTGGTTTGGTGAACTTTGTCACTGTCGTTAATCCATAGATCGACCTGCCAAAACTCAGTTAGTCGCTTCCAGCGAACACCCCCATCTAAATAAAGCGCAACACCCGTGACACTAAGTAGCCCAACACCTGTTATGAGTAATTCCTTAATATAAGAGCCGGCGATAAACAGCATAGTGAGTGCGGTAAGTGTAATGATGATGGTGGCGCCTAAATCAGTTTCTAACATTGTTAGAAGAGCGGATGAAGCGACAATAATCAAGGTTTTTCCTATACCCATCAAGGATCCAGTCACTTCTTTTTCTTGGCGAATTAAAAAACCAGCCATAAATAAAATCATGGTCAGTTTCATCATTTCAGAAGGCTGAAACTTAAAGATAACAAAGTTAATCCAGCGTCTTGCACCGTTAGCCTCAAAACCAATTGGATCAGGCAGTAAAACAACACCCAGCAAAACCAAAGTAAAAATAAACAGATTTTTTGAATGGTGTTTAAAAAATGAAAGTGGCGTTATTAAAACAAAAAAACCAGCAATAAATCCAAGCACAATATACCCACCTTGTTTACTAACGTAGGAGTAGCTGTCAAAGTGTGCAAGCGAAGCAGAAAAAGACATAATCCAACCAAAGATGATTAAAACCACAATAGTGACCAGTAGTTTTATATCGGGAGATTGGCCAGTTCTATTAAACATTAAGCTTGTAATATGGATAACTAAAGAGTTTATATTTTATACCCTAAAACCAATTGCTATTAGTTGAGCTTTTATCGTGATTAGGGGATAATATTGCTTTTTGTAAATTTACCCAGCTATTATGATCTCTACTGCTAATATCACCATGCAATTTGGTGAAAAACCTCTATTTGAAGACATTTCTATTAAGTTTCAAGGTGGTAACCGCTACGGTCTGATTGGTGCCAATGGTTGTGGTAAATCAACCTTTATGAAGATTTTAACTGGTGAGTTAAAGCCTTCTGGTGGCACAGTGAGCATCAGCGATGGCGAGCGTCTCGGTATTTTGCGTCAGGATCAATTTGCTTTTGAGGAATTCCGCGTGGTTGATACAGTGATCATGGGTCATGAGAAGCTTTGGGAAGTTAAAAAAGAAAGGGATCGCATTTACGCTTTGCCAGAAATGAGCGACGAAGATGGTATTAAGGTCGGAGATTTAGAGATGGAGTTTGCAGAGATGGACGGCTACATGGCCGAGTCTTCAGCCAGTGAACTGTTGTTAGGCTTAGATATTCCTGAAGAGCAGCATTACGGCTTAATGAGTGAAATTGCACCTGGTTGGAAATTACGTATTTTGCTTGCACAAGCATTGTTTTCTGACCCTGAAATATTGCTGTTAGATGAGCCAACAAACAACTTGGATATCAACTCTATTAGTTGGTTGACGGATGTTTTAAGAGACCGTAAAGCCACCATGGTGATTATCTCTCACGACAGACACTTTTTAAATGGTGTTTGTACGCACATGTCTGATTTAGACTATGGCTCACTTAATACCTTCCCAGGTAATTATGATCAATTTATGATTGCATCAACTGCCATTCAAGAAAAAATGCAGAATGATAACGCCAAAAAAGAAGCAAAAATTAAAGAGCTTAAGCATTTTGTCTCTCGCTTTTCTTCAAATGCTTCTAAAGCCAAACAAGCAACATCACGTCAAAAGCAACTTGAAAAAATCGAGCTTGATGACATTAAGCCCTCTTCAAGAGTGAGTCCCTACATTATCTTCAATCAAGAAAACAAGCTTCACCGAAACATATTAGAGGTAGAAGGGCTTAACAAGAGTTTTGATGATCTTCATGTGCTTAAAGATATTGGGTTTTTATTTGAAGTGGGTGAGCGTGTAGCTATCATTGGTCAAAATGGTATTGGTAAAACCACCTTGCTACGTGCTTTAGTGGGTGAAATCGAAGCAGATAAAGGCAAAATCAAGTGGAGTGAAAACTCAAATATTGGTTATTATGCACAGGATCATACTGCTGATTTTGAAGAAGACATGACTGTGCTAGATTGGATGAGTCAATTCAAAAGTGAGAAAGACGATATTCAAGCGATGCGTGGTATTCTTGGAAAAATGCTATTTGGTAAAAATGATATTATCAAAAGTGTTAAATCACTTTCTGGTGGTGAGAAGGGCAGAATGCTATTTGGAAAGCTGATGTTGCAAAAGCCAAATGTCTTGATTATGGATGAGCCGACAAATCACCTTGATATGGAATCAATCGAAGCACTTAACCTTGCACTGGATAATTATGAGGGTACACTTATCTTTGTCAGTCATGATAGAGAGTTTGTTTCATCGTTATCTACCAAGGTTGTAGAGCTTAAAGAAGATGGCATGCATTACTATTCTGGCAACTATGAGGACTACTTAAAAGCACAAGGGTAAAATGATTGTAGCAGTATTGAAAAGGTTTGTTAAGCGTCAAGGCTTTGATTCCGCTGCAATACTGTCGTTCGACACCTTGTTTGCTGTTGTACCCGGTTTAGCGCTGGGTCTTAGTGTTTTTTCTCTTTCCCCTTACTTTGCTGATTTACAGCAACACCTAGAACAATTCCTATTTACACAATTACTACCGCAAAATTACGATGCGGCTAAAGACCATATTCAGCAATTTATCATCCAAGCGCAAGCACTTAAAGGCTTGACTTCGGGTTTTTTAATTTTTGCAGTGATGTTGCTTTTGTATGAAGTGGATAAACGCGTTAATTCAATGTGGCACGATGCACATCATCGTCATTGGATGCAAGGCTTGATTTCTTATTTATTTGTACTCTTCTTAGGGCCAATTTTTGTTGGTGCATCGCTGTTTTTTAGCTCTTACGTAATGGCATTAGAATTATTTAATCAACTACCAATGTCGGGTTATGCACCCTTTGTAGCGCCGTTTGTTTTGTCTAGCTTAGGTTTTGCAATTTTGTATTACGCAGTACCGCTAGAAAGTGTGCGTTTTTCAAATGCACTTAAAGCTGGCGTGATTGCAGCCATAGGTTTAGAAGTCATCAAATACGCTATGTTTGCTTACATTCAGTACTTCCCAGTTTATGAGTTAATTTATGGTACTTTATCAATACTGTTACTGGTGATGTTGTGGGTTTACTTGGCATGGATAATCGTACTGCTAGGGGCGAGTTTTTGCTACTGCTTTGAAAACAAAGAGTTGCTATAACAATTAGCGTAAAATTAGTACTCTTTAATATAGTTAGCATTCTTTATGTTTACAGGCATTATTCAAGCTATCGGTCAAATCAAAACCAAAGATACGCATACTAAAGGTGCGGTATTTAGTTTTGCCTCAAGCGAGCTGGATTTTTCCAATGTTGCGATTGGTGATAGTATTGCAGTAAATGGTGTGTGCTTAACGGCGATTGAAATTACTAACAACAGTTTTAAAGCAGACCTTTCACAAGAGACATTAGATTGCTCTATTTTTGGTGCTTTATCAGTGAATGATGAGGTTAACCTTGAAAAAGCCTTAAGACTTAATCAAGGTATTGATGGTCATATCGTTAGTGGCCATGTTGATGGGCAAGGTGAGGTAGTGGGTAAAGCTACTGAAGGTGAATCAACCCGTTTTAAAATTAGCGCGCCACAGTCTTTGGTAAAATACATTGCTAAAAAAGGCTCAATCACCATTAACGGCGTAAGCTTGACGGTTAATAGTATTGATACCAATGTGTTTGATGTTAACATTGTGCCTCATACACTCACAGCAACGACATTAGGGCGATTAAACGTTGGTAATAAAGTCAATCTTGAGGTTGATCTAATTGCCAGACATCTTGAACAATTATTAAATGGTGAAGCATAATGAAAGCAACGATTGAAGAAATTTTAGAAGACTATAAGCAAGGCAAAATGATCATCTTGATGGATGATGAAGATCGTGAGAATGAGGGTGATTTAATTATTCCAGCCTCTACTGTTACCAAAGAAGATATTAACTTCATGGCAACACATGGTCGTGGCCTAATTTGCCTGACATTAACTCAAGAGCGTTGTAAGCAGCTTAATTTACCATTAATGGTGGCGCAAAACAACGATGCCAACGGCACTAACTTTACGGTTTCTATTGAAGCTGTAGAGGGTGTGACCACGGGTATTTCAGCTGCAGATAGAGCTAAGACAGTTTTGGATGCAGTGGCAAAAGATGCAACACCTGCTGATATTGTACAACCGGGTCATATTTTCCCGCTTATGGCACAACCTGGTGGCGTACTTATTCGTGCAGGACATACCGAAGCAGGTTGTGATTTAGCACGCCTTGCAGGTTTAGAGCCAGCATCAGTAATTGTAGAAATTTTAAATGAAGATGGCACAATGGCTCGTCGCGACGATTTAGAAATATTTGCTAAAAAGCACAATATTAAGTGGGGCACGATTGAGGATTTAATCTCTTACCGTGTTGAGCATGAAAAAACCATTGAGCGTATTAATGAACGTGAATTTAAAACTGAACATGCTACTTTTAGGTTGATTTCTTTCCTTGATAGTATTCACAATGAAACTCACTTAGCATTGGTAAAAGGTGAGATTGATGACGACAGTATTACTTGTGTACGTGTACATATGGAAGATACTTTCAAAGATGTATTACAAGAAAGCTCCACTAGTTTTGGCGTAGATGCAGCACTAAAGCGTATTGCTAAAGCTGATTGCGGTGTATTTTTGTTACTTAGAAAGCAAAGCGATCAATCAATTTTACAAAATATTGATAATACACTTAACCAAACTGGCGGTGATGATATTAAAACTTATGGTGTTGGTGCGCAGATTTTGTCTGATCTTGGGGTTAAAAAAATGAAAATCTTAGGCAGTCCTAGAAAACTACATGGCCTCAAAGGTTTTGGTTTGGAAGTGGTTGAACATATTGACACTAAAAAGTAAGGGTTTTTATGGAATTTAAATTTGACCGTGATGTCAATCACGACTTCTTAGTTAATGCTAAAGTGGCTATTATTGTGGGTTATTTTTATCAAGATATTGGTGACAAATTATTAGCGGCAGCACATGAAACTCTAGCTAAATATGGTATTAACGAGAATAACGTTAATGTATTTTATGCACCGGGTGCGTTTGAGATTCCATTGCTGGCTAAGCGTTTAGCCGGGCAAAAAACAGCTGGTGAAAACCTATACGACGGTATCGTAACATTGGGCGCAGTTATTAAGGGTGAGACACCACATGATGTGTATGTTTGTAACGAATGCTCTAAAGGGGTTGCCGAGGTGTCTTATCAATATGAGATTCCAACCACATTTGGCGTGCTGACAACACTTGATATGGACCAAACCATTGGTCGTGCAGGTGGCTACAAAGGCAACAAAGGTGAGGAGGCCACCATGGCGATGATTGAAATGCTTTATTTAATGAAACAGGCTGACAGCCAAGCGTTTTAGGTTATGGCTTTTAAAACTCCAAAACAACGTTCACGTGAGCGCGTGGTCCAAGCAGTGTATCAATACCTAGTGTCAGGTGGCGAGGTGTTGCAAATTGAGCAACAATTCCTTAATCAAAAAGAAGGAAAAATTTCAAAAGCCTTTTTTTCTAATCTATTCCTTAATATTTTAAGAAATAGAACCGAGTTAGACGAACTCATTGCACCTACGATTTCTAGAGAAACCGATGAACTAGGTTCTGTTGAGCATGCGGTACTTTACTTAGGTGCGTATGAGCTGCAAAACAGCATTGAAGTGCCTTACAAAGTCGTCATCAACGAAGCACTTGAAATTGCCAAACTGTATGGCGCTGAAGGTGCTTTTAAGCTAATTAACTCATCGCTTGATCAGCTAGCTAAAGACTTACGTAGTGCAGAGGTTGACTCATAGGTTAAATACGTTGAAGCCTAACGTTGTTACAAATCCCTTAGATAAATTACCAGATATTCTTAAACGGAATATAGACAAGAACCTGTGTATCTGCAATGAGGTGTTAAAAATAGATGTTATTAACGTAATTGCCAATGGTGCCATAACCGTAGAAGAGGTTAGAAGTATTACTTATGCGACTGGTGGTAATGGTTGTTGTACCCGTCAGGTGGAGCGACTCATTGAGTGTATTCATTCTAAAGACTCAACAGAGTTAGAAAAGTAGTATTTACTTAGTCTAAATTAGGTGATAGTAGTTTTTCAGCCTGCTCTAGAGAAATACCTTTTCTGCTGGCATAGTCTTCTAACTGCTCTTGATTGATTTTTGCTACACCAAAATAACGACTTTCAGGGTGTGCAAAGTACCAACCACTAACACTAGCTGTTGGTAGCATTGCATACGAGCTGGTAAGCGTCATACCGGTATTTTTCTCTACATCGAGTAAATCCCATAGCTTTTCTTTTTCACTGTGTTCAGGGCATGATGGATAGCCTGGGGCAGGGCGAATGCCACGATATTTTTCTTCGATAAATTCATTGTTATTGAAGTCTTCATCGCTATAACCCCAAAGCTCAGTACGGAATTTATAATGCATCATCTCAGCGAAGGCTTCAGCAAAACGATCAGCCACAGCTTTAATCATAATGGAATTGTAGTCATCATGGTCAGCTTCATAAGCCGCTACTAATGGGTCGATATTAATACCTGCTGTGACTGCAAATGCACCCATATAATCTTGCACACCACTGTCTTTAGGGGCGATAAAATCACTTAGACAAAAGTTAGGGGTATTGCCTTTTTTATCCAGCTGTTGGCGAAGTTGGTTGAGTGTCATTAACACCTTGCCATTTTCATCCGTTAACTCAATATCTTCATTCACACTATTGGCGCGGAAGATGCCTACAACGGCGTTGGCTTGGAGTAATTTTTCATCAATGACTTTTTTAAATAGGGCTTTGGCATCTTTAAAAAGAGAGGTGGCCGATTCACCAACTACTTCATCAGTTAAGATGTCTGGGAATTTACCTGCTAATTCCCAAGTTCGGAAAAATGGCACCCAGTCAATAAATTCAAAAATTTCATTTAAGTCGTAATCTTTAAAGACGTGGATACCCAATTTATTAGGGGTTGTGATTTTGTCAAATTTTAGTTTAGGTTTGTTTTTTCTAGCGGCTTCAAGACTTACAAGCTTGGTCTTGCCTTTACTAGCACGTCGTATTCGCACTTCTTCGTATTCTTCTCTGGTGTTTTGCACTAAGGCTGGTTTTAATTTTTCTGATAGCAGCGAAGTAGCAACGCCAACCGCTTTAGAGGCATCTTTAACGTAGAATACACCTTTGTCATACTGCGGCTCAATCTTAACAGCTGTGTGTGCTTTTGAAGTTGTAGCACCGCCAATCAGTAAAGGCAACTCAAAGCCTCGGCGTGTCATTTCTTTGGCTACAAAAACCATTTCATCTAATGACGGCGTTATTAATCCTGAAAGACCAATAATATCAACATTCTCTTTAATAGCTGTTTCAAGGATGGTTTCAGCCGGCACCATTACGCCCAAATCAATAATCTCATAGTTGTTACAAGACAGCACTACGCCAACAATATTTTTACCAATATCATGTACATCGCCTTTAACCGTAGCCATTAAAATTTTGCCTTGAGTTCTGGCGCCGCAATCTTGCTTTTCAGCTTCTAAGAAAGGGTCTAAATAAGCAACAGATTTTTTCATTACTCGGGCAGACTTCACCACCTGTGGTAAGAACATTTTTCCATCACCAAACAGATCACCAACCACATTCATGCCATCCATCAATGGGCCTTCAATCACCAAAATAGGGCGACCTAATTTGTCAAATGCTTCTTGAGTGTCTTCATCAATAAATTCAGTAATACCTTTGACTAGAGAGTGTTCTAGGCGTTTTTCAACTGACCAGGTGCGCCATTCTAGGTCTTTTTTATTATCTTGAACTTCACCTGTTCCTGAGAACTTTGGCGCAATTTCAACCAGGCGTTCGCCAGCATCCTTGTCAGAGTTAAGCACCACATCTTCAACACACTTTTTTAATTCTGGATCAATGTCATCGTAAACCACCAATTGGCCTGCATTAACAATGCCCATGGTCATGCCAGCTTTTACAGCGTGATATAAAAATACCGAGTGGATTGCTTCACGTACGGGGTTGTTACCCCTGAATGAAAACGAAACATTAGACACGCCGCCCGATATTTTTGCATAAGGCAGGGTGTTGCTAATTTCTCGAGTGGCTTCAATAAAGTCTACACCGTAGTTGTTGTGCTCATCAATACCGGTTGCTACTGCAAAGATATTGGGGTCAAAAATAATGTCTTCTGCCGGAAACCCAACTTCATTAACTAAAATATTATAGGCATTGGTACAGATTTCAATCTTTCGCTCTTGCGTATCGGCTTGTCCGACCTCGTCAAACGCCATAACAATAATCGCTGCACCATAGCGTTTACAAAGATGTGCATATTTAACAAAGTT
>Ga0209264_1001266_pt1 | contig 14592 bp, 16 predicted proteins | sample SaaInlV_DNA_150m_FD_184687 | JGI IMG/M metagenome (GOLD analysis project Ga0209264, IMG submission 184687) | Marine microbial communities from expanding oxygen minimum zones in the Saanich Inlet - SI075_LV_DNA_150m (SPAdes) (version 2) | ecosystem: Environmental > Aquatic > Marine > Unclassified... | reverse complement strand
TGCTTTGATTTTTTCTGCTTTGATTTTTTCTGCTTTGATTTTTTCTGCTTTGATTTTTTCTGCTTTGATTTTTTCTGCTTTGATTTTTTCTGCTTTGATTTTTTCTGCTTTGATTTTTTCTGCTTTTACTTTTTTAACTTTGTCTGCTTTGATTTTTTCTGCTTTGATTTTTTCTGCTTTGATTTTTTCGAGCTTGGCACGTGCAGCTGAAGCAGTCTTCCACGATGCTAATAATCCAGCCGCACCTTTGGCGGCAGTAATCATCCAATTTTCGCCTTCTTCACCTTCACCACCATCAGAAGCTTTAGAAGGAGCATTACCTTTAGCCAATAAAGCATTAGTTCTTTTAGCTTCAAGCATACGTTCATATTCTAATTGAGCGACCCTTGGATCTTTTTCTGTATTCTCTACAATGCGTTCTAAAAGACATGAATGATCTTCTAAAGTTTCCGATTGATCTTCTAAAACTTCATTAGTTTTTTCAGAAGATGGTGTTGGAGCATCAGATTGTTTTTCATTATCTTCAGCACCATCCGAAGCCTTCTTGGCCATCATTTGAGTTAGAGCTTTACCACCCTTAAGAATCCCGGCCCCTGCACCAACCATAAGTCTACCACCGGATGTTGACATAGCAGCACCTGCGGCCGCACCCTTTAGGCCATCGGCGATAGTGCCCATCGTATCCTTTATACCAGATAGAATTTTATCCGATACTGTCTCATCATCAACATCAACACCACGTGCACCTCTTTGAAGCTTCTTCTCCGAAACCTTAGCTTCTTTGAGCTCGGCCCTTCGACTCAACTTTCCGGTTTTAGCATAATGAGATAGGAATCCTTTAAAGCTTTTGTCTCTTTCGCTTTCAGCTTTAATAGCCTCCTTACGAAAAGCTTTAAGTTCTTCTTGCTTAGCGGCGGTGTCTTCTTTGCTAAGTTTATCTCTGATTATAAAATTTTTAGTAGTTCCTTCAGCCATTGTTATTCCGTTCTTCTTCTTCTTTAATATGTTGTGTCAACATGTGGGTGTACGCACTTCTTTCCCATGGCAGCATTCCCTCAATATCCACCAAACTATAATTATGGTGTTGCATTAAGGCAAAGTTTGTTTCGAGATATGCCATTAAATCTTCCTCGAAACTTATGCGAAAAAATCTTGTAAACCCTCCAAATGTATATCTTGTTCAAATCCACATGCATCGCATTTAAAATGTACATCCGTTTCTAATTTTGGTATTGTACTAATGAATTCAACCATTTTATCTAAAATATCTTGTGGTAAACTTTCGATCCACTCCACCAATTCTTCATGTTTTAAATCCTTTCCTTTATATATAGTATCACCATCATATATATTCTTAATAACATTGGCTAAATAATCGATGAGTGATTCTGTATCATCCGGTTTTGTTGAATCAAGGGAAGGATAACCCATCTCAAATCCTACATTCTTCGTTATTTCAATGAGAGGATTATGTTCTTTAATTTCTCTTAATTTAATATCATTAATATTAAGTTCTACCTGTTGTATATGGCCGCACTCTTTGTCTTTCTTCTCGCCAACATTATTCTTACATTTATATGATAGTTGTGTAACCTCTCCAATCGACTTACCTCGAAGATGAATAAAAATATATTCAGCGTCGTATGGTGCAATCTCTTCTGGGTCTATTTTACCCATTGTACAATTGATGATGATCTGCTTAATCGCATTCATCATATCGCTCTCTTCGTCAGACTCTAAAGCCATAAGAAGTAATTTCTGTTCCTTCACCGTGAAGGGTCTATACTTAACTTTCTTCCCATTGGAAGGTATAGTTAATGTGTATGTCGGATAATCTATAATTGGTAACATGTTTCCTCGCTTGTTTATAATAATTTAAAAGTGGTCATTGGTTGTATATGCATAATAATTAAAGTTTACTACAAATGTAGAAAATGAGCCTGTCCCTGATTGATATTGTATTGGTTCAATCGATGCCGGAAAAACTTCAGTAAAAACAAATTTTGATGATATTTTAGTCTGTCTATCAAGAACGAATAATTCTACATTATCTACTATATAATTATCATAGTATTCAATAATACCAGTCTCTGGATTTATAGTAGATATCCAATATTCAATCAATTTATATATATCATATGTTGGGTTGGAATAAAATTCAATATTTAGGTCAGATGGATAAGCACTATCATATGCTAATTTTCTTAATGCACCATCATTTTGAATTTCATTTGTTAATAATGATTTGCCAGGCATAGTAACAGCTTTACAGTACAATGGCATATTACGTAATGTAGCATTCGCGTGCATTTTAATACCAGGCCTGCCCATCAAACCCATTATGTCGCCGGCAATATCTCTATTGGTATCCATCGCCAATCTTGTGGGCGCTTTACCCAGTAAACAGTTTGGTAGATTTGGAAATTGTAGAAAAAATAAATTAGCACGTGCTAAGTCTTCATTGAAAACCCTGGAAGCCTGAGCTCTAATAGATCCACCAAATTCATCGAAAACACCGGGTACTTCTTCAACACCAACCACTTCTTCTATTGTTAATTTATTTTCTATCATTTATGAACTCCAAACTTCTTTTTGTGACGCACCTTTAAACTTAGCGGTTGGTAAGTATATGCTCGCCTCCCATTCCTGTGGCCCAATCTCCACTAATTTTGTTTTAACGTGATTGAATAAGTATCTATGCACGGTCTTTTCAACCAATGGTACCTTCGCAACCTTATTCCAGTTAATGTCGAACAAATCTTTCTCTGTCAATAGTGCTGGATCCTTTTTACCTGTAAACTTTAACATCGCCGTAAAGAACTTATCTCTATTGGCGGGTGATAGATAATGTACATTAAGCCCAAGAAAGCCATCTTTATAAGGCTTAACTAGAATGATTAATGGAAACTTATCGTAATATGGTAATGTTTTCTTCCCCTTGGGGTCATAACCGTATGTGTACATGCCACCAACTCTAGGCTTTGTAACTTCTTTAAATTTAGAAGTAGTCTTCTCTATCTGGTCATTAAACCATTTCATTGAAGAGCCGGCATCTTTCTTGTTTATTTTAGTCTTTAAAACATTCTTTTTAATGGCTTGAGTTGTTAGCTTAATACTAGCACTCTTGGTCGCCATTTTAGTGGTTTTACCCCTAGATCCAACCCTTGCCCATTGCGCGCCCAACCACCGGTAATTATTACCCTTTAATAATACTTCAGTGCCAATTTTTAATTTTGTAGCCATATATTATATTTATATCATCTCATCAATTGTTTTTCCGTTAAAATGATGAAAGTCCAACCCTTTTTGACACTATATTGCCTTGCACTCTTCCACTTGGCTTGATTTACTAGATATGCAGATACTTGATTAATATATGACTTTGTCTTCCTACCAGACTTCGGTAGTTTTGGTGGCCGTGTCTGTGCGAGAGGTTTTATTTCAGCAAGAAACATGGCTCCATCTTTCTTCTTTAACCATAGGTCTACAAAGTATCTGTGCATTCTTCCGTCTAACGGCGACCTGTACGGTACTATAACCTCTTCTGAGTTCCATTCGACAATATCGGGTGATTTATCGAGCCACTCGAACGCCGTTCTCTCCCAAGATGAACGATAAATGATATTACTATAATCACCTTTATACTTATTCTCATTAAGTGGTGCCCATCTTCCTTGAATAAACTTCGCCATAATGTGATAAATATAATATAGTACAATTAATATTTATAGGGACTTTATGGCCATCATTAAATCATCTTCAATCCACACCAGAGCAATAGATGAAGTTACCGAAACACCGACAACAACTTCATTGCAGTACCCATCAGGTTCATTTAATCATAAAATTGTTTTTAGAATTATTACTAAAAAGGGAATGGAGGGTGCTAAAACCGCTACAAAGGGTAGTGATAAAGCAAAAGTTGAAAAATTATTAAATCATACATCGAATGTAATTGTATTGGCACACCCTAATGAATTAACTTCATCATATAGTCAGAATTGGGATAGTGGCGATGGTTATTATAATACTGCCGGTGATAAAGCAATGGATACCAATAGCAATTTGTTTGAAATGGCGGGCAGCTTAGGTGGTAGTCTATTCAAACAGGCGATTGCAGGTGCTAGTAGAGGTATTGGTACTCAAATATTGGCCGATGATATTAGTTTAAGTCAAGGCGTTGCCATCAATCCGTTTCTTGGTGTATCATATAAATCACCAAGCCTTAGAACTATTGAGTACTCATTCCCTATGCAACCTAAGAACAGGAAAGAAGTTGAAGATTGTTTGGCTATCATTCACGCGTTTAAGTGGCACTCATCACCAGAATATGCTGGCAACGCATTCGCCAAATCGAGTGCTAAAGAAGCTAAAGAAGCTGGTGTAGAAGACACTGGTATGATTGAAGAATTTGAGGGTATTATCGATAAAGCGATATTAAAATATCCAGACTTCTTCTTTATGGAGTCTTATATGGGGGTTGAAAAAAATGAAACAATCCCAAGATTTGGACCGGCGGTGTGCACAAATGTTAGTACAAATTACTCCCCTCAAGGATTGTGGAGAACATTTGAAAGTGGTGCTCCGGTCAATATGCTGCTTTCGTTATCATTCCAAGAAATGGAAATTGTAACACGCGAAAGATTAAAGGAGGGATACTAATGAAGTTATTTGATATACATAATACAATCACATATGATGGTAGAGATATTACAAACATACTTAAGCGTGTTATGGTGCCTAATATTATTAAAGAGCAGGGTACTGCATTTTACAATTATATTATACAGGATGGTGACACACCAGAAGCATTGGCTTATAAATTATATGATGATGTTAATAAGCATTGGATTATTTTAGCACTGAATGATATTATAGACCCACACTTCGATTGGCTTCTATCCGAAAATGAAGTGTGGTCTTTAACTGAAAGCAAATATGGATTGGGTAATGAGGATAGTATACATCACTATATAGATGATACAGAAGAACCAGTATGGGATGATAGAAGCAATGATCCGAGCGGTAATGCGCTAACATCCATTACTAATATTGTACATGAAATTAATGAGAATGAAAAGAAGAGAGAAATAAAAATACTTCATCAACGGTATGTAAAACAATTTGAAAAAGAATATAAGGCAGTGATTAGTGAGTGATCTACAACAAGAGGATAGTTATAATTTAGCTTCCGTAAAACTTACCAACACTTGGGGTCATGAGACTCAGATAGGGTATATGATCGAAGGCATAGACATCTATGAGTCTGTGTTCACCAACGGCACTAAAGGCTCTATTGTTATATCCGACAACATCGGTTTGATTGAAAGTCTACCATTCCTGGGTGAGGAGACTATTGAAATAGATTTCTATGTTTGGGAAGGTGATAACTATACAAAAACATTCAATGTTTATTCCATTGAATCTGTAGATATTGTTAAAGGTAATATGAAGACCTATATTCTTAATTTTATTTCAAGTGAAGTGGAGCTTAATAAGAATACTCGTATAAGTAAGGCTTGGAAGGGTGTTACAAATGATGAAATTGTATCCGATATCTTTACAGATTTTTCAATGTCTATATTTTATGCAGAGCCCTGCATCACTTCTTCGAGATTGGTAGTACCTAACTGGACACCTTTTAGAACTATGCAATGGTTGGCGGAGAACTCTGTAACAGAAAATGGCGCTTCCGATATTGTATTCTATGAGAATAAGTATGGTTGGTGGTGGCAGTCTCTATCTAAGATGAAGGAAAAGAAACATGCCGCATTTCTTCACTACTTAGGCTTTAAAGAGAAGACTAATAATAATAGAAATAGTATTAGAACTTTAAGTGCTCCGCAATTATTCAATACATTCAATAATACCAAGGGTGGTTTATACGGATCTACTACATATAATCACTCAATTATTAATAAGAGTTTGGTGACGAATTACCTTTACGCCGGTGCAGAAGAACGAATTATGGAGTCTAGTAAATTAGGTAAAAATCCCCCCATGGCGAATAGAGGTCTTCCGGATAATTTTGAAGAGGATAAACTTCACACCAATTCAAGTAAGATTAGCGATGCGTTATCGGATTTAAGTACATTTAAAGGTAAACTTGATTATCAAAGCGTTGACCCAGAAACTGTATATCACAAGAAAGAACATAACTTAATGAGAGATTCAACTCTACAAGGCATGAATACACAGATTATTAATGTTGAAGTTGCTGGTGATCCTGGTAGAATGTGTGGCAATCCAATTACATTGATGGTTGGTTCCATGATGGATAATATCAAGGGCGCTCAAGAAATTGATGATTTATATTCCGGTGTTTATCTAATGACGGCGATACATCATTCATTGACTAAAGAGAATTACACACAAATAATAGAATTAAGATCAGATTCTATTGATAGAAAGGTGGGCGAATAATGTTTCAAGGAATGAATGGATTTATTTGGTTCTGGGGTGTGGTTGAAGACCGCAAAGACCCGAGCATGCTTGGCCGCATTAAAGTGCGCATACACGTTCTACACACAGAAGATAAAGTGGATATTCCAACGGAAAATTTAATGTGGGCATATCCATTATCGCCGATCACATCCGCTAATATGAACGGTATTGGCACCACACCACTGGGTGTAGTCGAAGGTACTTGGGTGATGGGATTCTTTAGAGATGGTGAGAATATGCAAGATCCTATCATCATGGGTACTACCGGTGGTGTTCCTAAAGAAGTTGCTAAGCCGGATATGGGATTCAATGATCCGAATGGTGTTTATCCCAAAGAAAAATACATAGTAGAACCAGATCTTAATAGATTGGCGAGGGGTGAGGTTGATGAATGGATTGACCCAAATGACCACGTCGGTGCACTGTCTAAAATATCCGAGACTATTGTAAAGACTAAACGTGACGTGCGGCTTGAAGATGGTGATATTCCCATTGGTATGGGCAGAGACGGTAGTAATGGAGAGGGAGTATGGACAGAACCAGAGATTCCATACGCCGCCAAGTACCCATATAATCATGTTAAGGAAACAGAGTCTGGTCATATTGAAGAGTTTGATGATACCCTAGGTGCCGAAAGAATTCATACATACCATACATCGGGTACATTTAAAGAAATACACCCCGATGGTACTATTGTAGAAAAGATAGTTAAAGACAAGTACGAAATTATATACGGGGACGAATCAATTCACATTAAGGGAAATGTAACCATCACCGTTGATGGCGATGTTAATCTTTACACGAAGGGTACATTGAATGAGCAGATTGACGGAGATTATCATAGACATGTTAAGGGAAACTTTATAGAAATGGTTGATGGCAGTGTTGATAGAAGCATTGGCGGTACATTCGATCAAGTATCGGGTGGAGTTAATACAACCATTGCACCTAAGATTGACTTAAACCCATAGGAGAATTATGGCAACTGATTATCAAAGTATTGTAGACGGTGGATTATCAAATGTAGTAGATAACGTGGACAAGTTCATTGAATATCCAGGTCAGGATAAATTAGATTCTATCACGAGTCTTAATACTGTGTATTCAGCCACCGATTCATTCGGTGATATTAATGCTTTGGACCTATCATCTTTCTCTGGTTCTGAACAAACCTCTATATTAGATACATTGACTAACATGGATTCATTATCATCTTCTAATACTACGTGTACTGATAATATTGCAGGGTATATTACAGATGCTCTTGATAATTTCATGAATGATTCTAGTATTTTAGACGCGTTTAAATCAAATAATGGTATTACCGATTGTGAGTATGGTCTAGGTGTTCTATTAGCTTCAGAGACTCACCTAGATGATTATCTTGGTGCTTTTGATACGAGCGTACTGGCAAATACATTTGGAAGAATGGTCAATAATATTGCGGGTGGTATTGATTCAACCCTAGATTTTCTGGGTGATATTGACATATTGAACTCAGCATTCGATGCTATGAGTAATGCGGCTAATGTATTATGTGACGCATTCTTGGCTTTAGTTAATGCAGCCGCGGCTATTATTGATGCTGCTTTGGATTTCCTTAAGAATCTTGGACTTCTCGGTAGATTGGGGGCCGGTGAATGTGTAGAACAATTACTTCCGGCCGGTGTTTCCGATGTTATGGATCAAATCAACGATCAACTTGCGGGGGTTGAAAGTATTCCATCGAGTGTGTCCAATGTTATAACAAGTTCTGTATCATCGATTGCACCAAGTATAGGTACAACATCATATACTAGACCTTGGATTAACCCAAGCACTGTGACAAATTCTACCATTGGTAATAGCAATAGATCTTTATATAATCAGATGGACACTAAAATTAATTCATTCAATAGTTCTAGTTATACGGCGGAGAGCGTATATATCGCACCAACATCTTATGGTTCTGTTGCGGCAAGTGCTGTACCATCCATATCATATAATAGAGAATCATTGACTTATAATCCAATCACACGGAGTTGGGAATAATGCCAGGAGCGGTAAGACTATCCGATAGTTGCACTGGTCACGGATGTTGGCCATCACGAGTAAATGATACAGCGTCCGGTGATGTATTCGCGAATAGTAGAGGCGCACATAGAACGGGTGATCACTGGGTAACTCATTGTTGTACAGCACCACCATTTCCATGTCATGATTCATCTCAGGCGACGGGAAGCCCTAATGTATTTGTTAATGGCAGAGCTTGGGCTAGAATTGGAGATGCAGTGGCGTGTGGATCTAGTAACGCGACTGGTTCTGGAAACGTTATTGTAAATGGATAAATAGAATATATGGAAAGTTTAAATAAAACAAGAGTATGGTTAGATGTTGATAGTGATTTTACACGACATCCCTATACTAATGATGTAGGTAAGTTTATTAATGAAGAGGCGGTAAAGCAGTCTTTCTTTAATTTACTATCAACAAAATATGGTGAAAGACCATTTCAGCCGTGGATAGGTAGCGGTGTACATGAAATTCTTTTTGAAAACATGGACGAATCTACCGCACTACTTCTTCAATATAAAATTGAAGATGTGATAAATAACCATGAACCAAGGATGATTTTACACGAAGTTTCAGCAATACCTAATTACAATGCCAACGCATATGAAATTACGGTAGGCTTCTCCGTTGTGAATCAACCAGAACCTTTAGAAATAACATTACAATTGGAGCGAATAAGATAATGGCAACTAAAACAGTACAAGACCTAGCATTGGAGAGTACACCAGCAGGCGGTGACCACGTAATTATCGATGACGGCACAACTACAAGGAAAGCCACCGTTGCTTCAGTTGTAAGTGCCGGAGTTGATTTATCAGCAGTGGCGGAGGATATATTACCAGACACAGATGATGTAAGATCATTAGGTTCTGCTACTAAAATGTGGCAAGATGTTTATGTTGGACCTGGTTCTTTATATGTAAACGGACAGAAAGTATTAGAAGACAGTGCAGGCACAATCATTGTATCCGCGGACGTTAACCAAAATCTTGATATTAAAACAACTGGAACCGGTGATATTGCTTTAACAACCGCTGTTGGTGGTAAAGTTGAAATTGGTGGAACATTAGAGATTGCGGCTGGGAAGAATGTAACTTCTTCTGATGGTAACGCTATTTCATTCACTAATGGGCTTGACCTAAATGGTGAGGCTATTACTAATGTGGCGGCTGGCTCACTTGATGCAGCGGCACTTACAGGCACTTTACCGGCAATCTCTGGTGCTAGCCTAACAGGTATTTCAATCCCTACATTAGATGCTCCAAGTATTACAGGTACATTATCGGTAGATTCTGGTGGTACTGTATCGCACACTATTAGTAACTGGTCAGATGATGTTACTTATGTTGTAACACCCACTAACTGTACTATTGGGGCTATAAACTCTTCTGGTGTATTTGTAGTAACACATACAAGTGGTACTCCTTCTTATACTATAGTAGCTACAACTGATTCATTAGGATTAGCGGATAGTTCAGTAGTTACTAAGAATATCGTACTTTCAGTGGCTATGACAGCACCTAGTTTAGACGCACCTGCTGATTCAGATACTGCAACGTCAGTAACTTACACTATTTCAAGCATTAATGCTAACGCTACTAAGGTTATATTTGACACTCAAAGTTCTAACTTTACTTATGGTTCAGTAGGCTCAGGCTCAGGCTCAAAGGTAGGTAACACCGTTGAAATTACTGGTTGGAGTGGTACTTCTGTCACAGTTACTTTAACTTATACTACTGCTGCAACCTACTCTAATAGAGCTAAGGTGCAATCTACTGCTGCTGCTTATACTGATTCTGCTTACAGTTCAACAGACAGTATTGTTATCAGTACTCCTGGTGTAGCGGCAACGGGTGGAACAATAGTGACATCAGGAGGCTATAAGTATCATACGTTTACTTCTTCAGGCTCTTTTATAGTTAGTGTTGGTGGTGATGTTGAATACCTTATTGTAGCTGGTGGTGGTGGTTCAGGAACTGGTGGCGGCGGTGCTGGCGGATATTTAGCAGCAACAGGTTTAACTCTTTCAGCAGCTACTACTTACGGAATAGTGGTAGGAGGTGGAGGTGCAGGTGGAAGTTCATCTACTCGTGGTACTAATGGTGTAGATACAACATTTAATTCGTTAACAGCTATTGGCGGCGGCGGAGGCTCTAGAAATGACCGTTGTGGTGGTTCAGAAGGCGCACAATCTGGAGGTTCAGGTGGTGGTGGCGGTGCAACTTCTACGGTATCTGGTTGTGGTGGTTCAGGAACTACTGGTCAAGGTAACGCAGGTGGTACGAGTTCAACAAGTTTTCCACATCCTGGTTCTGGCGGTGGTGGAGCAGGTGCTGCTGGTGTAGGAGGCTCTGGAAATATCGGTGCTGGTGGTATTGGTAGTAATGCACATTCATCTTGGGCAACTGCAACTTCTACAGGAGATAGTGGTTATTATGCTGGTGGAGGTGCAGGTGGATATACCAATTCTGGTGCATTAGGTGCATCAGGTGGTACTGGTGGTGGTGGAGATACAGGCGGTAATGCAGGTACTGCTAATACAGGTGGCGGAGGTGGCGGAGACTCTAGTGCTGGTGGTGCTGGTGGTTCAGGTATCGTTATTATTCGCTACGCAGTTTAAGGAGAACAATATGGCACATTATGCAAAAGTAGAAAATAGTTTAGTAACACAAGTAATAGTAGCAGAGCCTGAGTTCTTCGGCACATTCGTAGATACATCGCCTGGTGAGTGGATTCAAACTTCTTATGATGGAAGTATTAGAAAGAACTACGCAGGTATAGGCTACACATACGATTCCACTCGTGATGCTTTCATAGCACCCCAACCATTTAACTCGTGGACTTTAAATGAAGACACTTGTCAATGGGAATCGCCTACACCTTATCCAACAGATGATAAGGATTACGCTTGGGATGAAGATATAACTAATTGGGTAGCGGCTGTTGAATAATGGCGACTAACTTAAATGTATCAGAGCTAGACTTTGATAAGATTCAGACAAATCTAAAGACGCATCTTCAAGCTCAAACTGAGTTTCAAGACTATAACTTCGATGGCTCAAATCTTGCAACTCTTGTAGATGCACTGGCGTATGCAACACACTATAATGGTGTGTATGCAAATGCTGCTGTCAATGAATCATTTTTAGATTCTGCTCAGGTTCGTAACTCCGTAGTTTCTCATGCGAAGTCTATTGGTTATACACCGAGTTCTGTTACATCACCTTCTGCTACGATTAGGTTAGTATTTAATACCGCCACTAGCGCGGTATCTATTGACAAGGGAACTAAATTCTCCGGCACATATCAAGGTACTTCATATAATTTTGTGACTACCGATGCTTACACAGTAACTAACGATACTGGTACATACACTATTGATATACTTATATCGCAAGGTGAATACTTCTCAAAGACATATACTTGGGTGGATAATACCAATCAAAGCTTTGTTTTAAATGAAGTCGATATTGATCGCAGTTCAATTGATGTAGCGGTGAATGGTGATTATTGGATTCTAAATGAAGATGATATATCTAATTTAGATGCTAACTCTAAGATTTTCTTTGTTCAAGAAAATCAAGATAATCAAACTGAAATTTATTTTGGCCCAGATTCTGGTTTGTTTGGTGCACATCCCAGTAATAATATAGCAATAAATATTAATTATGTACGTACTAAAGGTGCCGACTCTAATGGTTGCTCTACTTTCTCTATTCCTGGCCTTGTAGGTGGATTTGACGCTACTGATATTACAATTTCAACAGTAGATGCAGCCTCTTTAGGTTCAGATGCTGAGACTATTGAGGATATTAGATTTAGAGCACCTAAAAATTATGAAAGACAAGGTAGAGCAGTTACATCGAGTGATTATAAAGCAATTATCTCAGATAGATTTGGTGATGTAGAAGCTATCAATGTGTGGGGTGGAGAAGAAAATGATCCACCTAAGTATGGAAAAGTTCTTATTTCAATTAAACCTACGGTTGGTGATGAATTAAGCCCTATCACAAAAGCTAGAATTATAGATGAGATTCTAAAGCCTTATAATATTGTAGCAATCACACCGGAGATACTATCTCCAGACTATCTTTATGTGCTCGTTAAATCTAATATTAAGTACAATAAAGCACTAACTAGTAAGAGTGCTGGTGAGATATCGGCCGTAGTTGAGGACGCTATCACTGCACAGTTTACTGCTGACCTTAAAGAGTTTGGTTCAGTGTTACGTTATTCGAGATTAATCTCGGCGATTGATAGTTCCGAAGATGCAATATCTTCTAATATCACTACGGTGGAGATGAGTAGAAGATTCAGACAAGAAGAAGCTAATACTTCTGGTATTTATGAACTACCATATTACAATGCATTGATTCCTGGTACTATTGTATCAAGCACTATTGTTAAAACTGGTGGGAATGAATTCGCGCTAATGGACGATGGTCTCGGTAAAATGACATTATATAACATTACAACTTCTGGTTTTGAAAATACAGACATAGGTGAAGTTGATTATACTTCTGGTAAAGTAAGTCTTGCGGGATTTACAACAGATATTGATGATAACTTGGTTATCAGTATGTACGGTGCTCCTGTTGATACTGATATATCATCAAATAAGAACTTATTAGTATTATTCGATTCTGCTGTGATTGAAACTACGGCAATCTAATGGACAATAAATTATCGATATTAATTGATCGAACTCTACCGGAATTTATACGAGACGAGCATCCAACCTTCACCGACTTCATTAAAGCTTGGCTTGATTATTTAGATGATGAGGAAAATGGTGCGCACTATCACATAACTAACATTAAAGATTATGTTAACCCGGACGATACTTCCGCAGCATTAATCGGTATTCTGAAGAAGGCATATATGGTGTCTTATCCAGAGATACCGTTGGGTAATGTACTCGCGACCGATAATCGATTCCTAGTAAAGCAGTTAAGAACTATATACGCTAAGAAGGGCGCAGAAGATGCGTATAACTTCTTCTTTAGAGCACAGTTCAATGAAAATATTAAAATCAATTATCCTAAAGAGTATATCTTTAGGGCATCTGATGGTAAATGGTTTATTCCAAAGTATATTACATTTACTTCTGTATCAAGCGATATTGCAAAATTCTTTAATAAGAAGATAAGAGGACTTTCCTCCGGTGCAACTGCATTCGTAGATGTTGAAGAAGATGTAGATCCAAGCAACATTATAGCTACTAGTAAATTACCAGTTACTGATGTGCGAGGCTCATTTATATTGAATGAAACTATTGAGGTTGTGGTGTGAGTGATACTCTCGTAATAACCTCCGTTGGTGTAATAGAAGAAACTGGTTATTACTTAAATACAGACGGGCATTTATCGTCTGACATGAAGTTACAGGATAATCATTATTATCAAGACTTCTCATATGAAATTGAATCTGGTGTTTCTATAGATCAATATAGAACTACAGCTAGTGATGTATTACATCCAGTTGGTACTAAGATGTTTGGTAGATATGTTTGGTCGACAGAGATTGCCGTCATGCCGAGTCTTCCACCCTCTGAAATTAGATGGGACTATCATCAAGATGGTGCATTCGCATTTAATACAAGCGCTAATTTTACAGGCGTTGGAGTAAGACAATTATATGGTGTGCCGATGGTAACGGTGGGTACAGTGGCGGACATTCAATTAGAGAATGACGATGACCTAATCTCAGAGGATGGTCTATATACATTAGAATATCAGGGCAGGAATGTTGGTGGTAGAGCGAATGTTGAACCCGCGGAGTTTATGTGGGGAGATATCATATGTGAGAATGGAGATTATCTTACATTAGAGAATGGTGTAGATACATATATTCTCAATAACCAAACCATTACAATCGGTAGGACGGGCAATGGTACATTCACCGTCAATAGTATGATGGGTACTACGAATGTTCAGATTAATATTGACGCATCATTGATTAACTCCCACCCATTGAATGCTAGAACTGTTGCGGAGGATTGGAGAGAGGGTATATGTACACATGACGGATTTATTCTTACAACTAGACCTACACCACAATACTCAAGAATTATTGGATAAAACTATATAAATATAA
>Ga0209264_1001256_pt1 | contig 14676 bp, 16 predicted proteins | sample SaaInlV_DNA_150m_FD_184687 | JGI IMG/M metagenome (GOLD analysis project Ga0209264, IMG submission 184687) | Marine microbial communities from expanding oxygen minimum zones in the Saanich Inlet - SI075_LV_DNA_150m (SPAdes) (version 2) | ecosystem: Environmental > Aquatic > Marine > Unclassified... | reverse complement strand
GTTGAAGCAAAGGAAGAGGAAAACATAGCTGAAGGAAAACTTGAAATAGATGACCCTATTAATATTGAAAAAGACCCATCAGAAGAAAGTGGCGATGAGTCTGATGAAAAAAATAAACTAAGTGAGGAAAAGGATAAAAAAAAAGAAACTAAGTTTAAATTCAAAAGATATAAAATACAAGAAGTCATAAAACCAAATCAAGTTATCTTAGTACAAGTCATAAAAGATGAGCGAGGACAAAAAGGTGCAGCGCTTAGTACATTTATTTCAATCGCTGGAAAATATATTGTCTTAATGCCAAACACTTCAAAGGGTGGAGGAATATCTCGTAAAATATTTAATCCAACAGATAGAAAAAAGATAAGAACTATTTTGAACGAAATTGAAATCCCAAAAGAAATGGGTTTAATCGTAAGGACTGCAGGTAGTAATAAAACTAAAAATGAAATCAATAATGATTTGGAAACTCTTATCAAAACATGGAGTCAAATCAAAGATACTGCCCTCAATTCTATAGCGCCATCATTAATTCACCAAGAAAGTGAAATTATAAAAAGGACTTTAAGAGATATGTTTGATGATAGTACTCAGAACATAATAGTTGAAGGTAACGAGGGTTATAAAAAAGCACAAACTTTCATGAAAATGATTATGCCATTAAGTGTCAAAAAGATAAAAAAATATAGAGGAAAGGTTCCGCTATTTATTGAGGAAAATATTGAACAAAAATTAAACCAGATATTTGACTCAGAGATAAAACTAAAATCAGGAGGATATTTAGTAATTAACCCAACAGAAGCACTTGTGTCGATTGATATAAATTCTGGAAGCTCTATTAAAGGCAAAAATGTAGAAAGTACAGCATTAGACACAAATATTGAAGCAGCTGAAGAAATTGCAAGACAGATTAAGATAAGAGATTTGTCTGGTCTAATTATAATCGACTTTATTGATATGCTAAGTTATGGAAATAGAAGATTAGTTGAAAGAAAACTCAAAGAAAAATGTAGAACTGATAGAGCAAGAATCCAAATTGGGAGAATAAGTAATTTTGGCCTTCTTGAAATGTCTAGACAAAGGTTGAGGGAAAGTGCAATAAAATGGAAAGTGACCCTTACTGATGAGTCGTTTGCTCAAAAATTACTTAAAACGGTTGAATTAAAGGCAGTTATAAATAAAGCTAAATTTGTTGAACTTAGAGTTTGTAAAAAAATTTCAGACTTCTTAAAAGAGAATTTTGTTGATGACTTAACTTATTTTGAAAAGAAAAATAAAATGACAATAGATATTGTTAGTGATCCAACACTTATTATCCCAGAATATATTATTGATATTCAAAATAAATCTAAAAAAACAATTGAGCTAATCGAACATTTTGAAAAATTAATAAACTTAGAAATTCAAATTAAAAAAGATAAAATTATTGATAAGAAAGAAGCTAAAAAATTTCACAAAAAACCTTTTAAAAAGAAACCTTATTTTAAAAAAAAGTTTGTTAAAAAAACAACAGCTATTAAATAATTCCTGTTTTTGGCGAAGATGCATTTCCGTATAAATATTTATTAATACGTCCAGCTAAGAAAGATTGTCTACCAGCAACCACAGCATTCTTAAATGCAAGTGCCATATCAAATGGTTTTTTTGCTTTAGCAATTGCAGTATTAACCAAAACACCATCACAACCTAGCTCCATTGCAATTGCTGCATCTGATGCTTGACCTAAACCTGCGTCTATAATTAATGGTAACTTAGTTTGCTTCCTAATAATTTGAATATTTATTTTGTTTAGAATACCTAGACCTGAACCAATAGGTGCAGCTAATGGCATTATCGCATCTGCTCCTGAGTTTTCCAATCTCTTTGCCATTAATGGATCATCATTACAATAAACCATAACCTTAAAACCTTCTCTAGCTAAAATCTCTGTTGATTTTAAAGTTTCAATCATGTCTGGAAATAAATTTTGCTTATCTCCTAAAACTTCCAATTTAACCAATTTCCAACCACCTATTTCTCTTGCTAACCGAAGTGTTCTTAAAGCTTCTTCTGAATTAAAACATCCGGCAGTGTTGGGTAAATAAGTAATTTTCTTAGGATCAATATAATCCATAAGAAGTGGTTTTTTTTTATCGGTTATGTTTACTCTTCTAACTGCAACTGTGACTATTTCAGCTCCAGAAAGTTTAATTGCTTTTGCACACTCGGACATGCTTCTATACTTGCCAGTGCCAACGATTAATCGAGAGTTAAATTTCTTATTAGCAATAACTATTTTATCATTTTTCATTTAACCACCTCCAATAAAATGAACTATTTCAATTTTGTCATTTTTTTTTATACAAATTTTACCAATATTTTTTTTTTCTATTATCTCTTGATTAAGTTCAATTGCCACTTTTTTTAAAGGAATTTTCAGATCTTTTACTAAATCTGAAATTTTTAAATTATCAGAAATAGATTTTAATTTACCATTTACTTTAATTTTTATTTTTTTTATTTTTTTCATCGTATATAAGTGTTGAATGAATAATAAAATTATTATTATCAATGGACCAAATCTTAATCTATTAGGTGAAAGAGAACAATCACAATATGGCTCAACTACTTTTGAACAATTAAAAGATAATTGTATAAAAAAATCAAATGAGATTGGTTTAGAATTAGAATTTGCTCAATCAAATATTGAAGGAGAACTGGTAAATTTAATTCAAGATGCCAGAAAAAAATATAACGGCATGATCATTAATGCTGCTGGTTTTACACATACTTCAGTTGCAATCAGAGATGCTCTTGATTTATTTAAAAAACCAATAATTGAATTACATATATCAAATATATATAAAAGAGAGGAATTTAGACACAAATCTCTTATAAGCAATATAGCAACAGGAGGAATTTTTGGTTTAGGAGTTGAAGGTTATATTTTGGCCATAATTTCAATAGAGAAGATCTTAAAAAATGAAAATAGATAAAAGTATAATTAAAGAATTAAGTGATTATTTAGAAGAGTTCAATCTCACTGAAATTGAGATTACTGAAAAAGATACTAAAATTAAAGTTTCTAAGAACAATGTATCTATTAGCAATCAACCAGTCGTTACAACGGCAACTGCACATGTTGAAAATGAAAATGTTTCTGAGAAATCTAGTACAAAATCAGGTACTGAAATTATCTCACCAATTATTGGAACTGCCTACCATGCTCCAGAACCTGGTGCAAAAAAATTTATTGAAATAGGTAAAAAAATTAAAAAAGGTGATACCATAATGATTGTTGAAGCAATGAAAACAATGAACCATGTGCCTTCAACGGCAGATGGTGTTGTGAAAGAAATTTGTATTGAAGACGGTCATCCTGTTGAGTTTGGTCAAACTATTATCATTCTAGAGTAAAATAATGTTTAAAAAAATCTTAATTGCAAACCGTGGGGAAATTGCAGTTAGAATTATTAGAGCCTGTAAAGAATGGGGAATTCCAACCGTAGCCGTTCATTCTGATGTTGATAGAGAAAGTATGCATGTGAGAATGGCAGATGAAAGTGTATGTATAGGATCTCACCAACCTGCAAATAGCTATTTAAATATTCCAAATTTAATGTCAGCAATTGAGCTTACTAATGCTGATGCAGTGCATCCTGGTTATGGATTTTTATCTGAAAATGCTAACTTTGCAAAAATTCTTGAAGAAAATAAAATAGGTTTTATTGGTGCATCATCAAAACATATAGAAATGATGGGTGATAAGATCCAAGCAAAAAGAATTGCTAAAGAGAATGGTTTACCAGTAATTGAAGGTTCTGAGGGTGGTGTTACTGATATAGCTCAAGCTAAAGAACTATGTAAAACAATTGGGTTTCCAGTTTTAATTAAAGCATCAGGTGGTGGTGGTGGAAAAGGTATGAAAATTGTTTACAAAGAAGAAGAGTTTGAAACTTTGTTTTCTACTGCAAAATCAGAAGCACAAAAATACTTTGGTAATGATGAAGTGTATATTGAAAAGTTTTTTCAAAATCCAAGACATATAGAAGTTCAAATTTTAGCTGGTAAAAATAATGTTGTTCATCTTCATGAAAGAGATTGTTCAGTTCAAAGAAGACATCAAAAATTAATTGAAGAAACACCAAGTCCAGTTCTTAACGATGAAATAAGAAAAGATTTATTTGAAAGAACGGTAAAGATGGTTGAAAAAATTGGTTATTTGGGAGCTGGAACTGTAGAGTTTATTTATGAAGATGGAAAATTTTATTTTCTGGAGATGAATACGAGAGTTCAAGTTGAGCATCCTGTAACAGAAATGGTAACTGGGGTTGACATTATAAAAGAACAGATTTGGATTGCTTTTTCTGGAGAAACAGCTCTTAAACAGAGCGATATCAACCCAAGAGGTCATGCAATTGAATGCAGAATAAATGCAGAAGATGCAAGTAAAAATTTTCAGCCATCGCCCGGGACAATTGGTATGTGTCATCAACCTTCAGGTTTCAGAACAAGAGTAGATGGAGCAATTTTTCAAGGATACAAAGTTACCCCTTATTATGACAGTATGGTTTGCAAACTAATTTGTCACGGAAGAAATAGAACTGAGGCAATTCAGAGAATGAATAGATCTCTAGACGAATTTATAATAGAAGGAATTACAACAACTATTCCCTTACATAAAAAGCTACTGAGCCACAAAAAATTTATTAATTCTGATTTCAATGTAAGTTGGTTAGATAAAGATACTATAGTCTAATAACATTTAATAAGCCAAACATCATAAACTGGATGATCAAAAGGAGTTATTGATGGGCTTGATGAAAACATCCATCCATTAAATACAAAAACCTCATTATTATTATCATCAGTCAGATCTTTAACTTGTACATACGCTGTAATTTCTGGATTATCGTCAAATTCTGAATTTTTGCATTTTAAACTCTTTATAGAAAGATCTTTAAATGTAATTAACTCTCCATTTTTTAATTTCACTAAAGTATTTTTTGAGCTAATTTTATCTAAAATTTTTAAATCTGTAAAAGATCCTTCTGTGTTATTATTTGCAAATGAGTGATTTACTAAAAAAAAATAAACTAAAAAAATAGAGATAAATAAATTAAATTTATTGTTTCCAGCTAGAATATTTCTTTTTGATTCCATCTTTATCTTTATTTGGATAATAAGCCTTTTCTGTACCAGTTAAATTAGATTGATGAGGTTTTTGCCATTCATATTTTTCAAGATCATGGGTATTTTCTATTTTATTGGGGGTAAAATGTATCCACGAATACCACTCAACTGGTATTTTAGATGCATCAATAGTATTCGCATAAATAATCCATCTCTTTCCATTTTTACTCTGGTAATATTTATTTCCAAGTTCATCACTGCCAACTAATTTTCCAAATAAAATTGTTTTTAATCTAGTGCCAAATGTATCTTGATTCCACCAGGTGAAAATTTTTTTTAATAGTGTCAACATAAAATTTATTTATTTATTCAATTAAAAATTGTATAATTTAAATTAGACTAAAATATGAATTTGTATATAAATTAATTAATTCAATATTCAAATTAAAATTTAAATTGGAGTTAAATGGCAAAATATTTAGTTGAGACTTACTATACATGTACGTTTAAAGTTAATCATTATCTAGATGATATAAATGAAACAGAGTTAAAAAATCTTGAAAAAAGAGATGATGGAAAATTTGAGGTCCTAGATGTAAAACTTGATAATCGTAAAACAAAAAGTCTTGACCCTAACAACAATAAAGTTGTTGAAAGCAAAAAAGTTGAAGTGGTTGCTGACACAAGTCAAACAACCTCACAAAATAAAGAGAGTATTATTTCAAGCTTTAATAAAACTTCTGAAAGAGGTGGTAAAAGATTTGGAATGCCTGATAGAAGAAAAGGATACATCCAAAAAGCAACTATTGGTGACCATAAAGTTTATCTACATACTGGTGAATATGAAGACGGTAAAATTGGTGAAATTTTTATTGATACAAGTAAAGAAGGAGAGTTAGTTAAAGCTTTAATGAATAATTTTGCTATAGCTGTATCTCTAGGTCTTCAGTATGGTGTTCCTTTAGATGAATTCATAAGTGCATTTGTTGGCACTAAATTTGAACCTTCTGGAAAAGTGCATGGTAACGACAGAATACTTAGCGCAAGTTCAATTTTAGATTATATTTTTAGAGAATTAGCAATATCTTACCAAAATAGAGAAGATTTAGCACATACACCTTCTATTGGTGGTAATGAAAATCCTTTAAATGAAGAAACTCAATCAGATGACCAAAACCAGTTATTAAAGATTGTAAAAGATATAACAAGCAAAGGTTTTGTAAGAAATAACTATAAAAAGAATTTAGTAGATCTTTCTGACGTTAAAATAAATTTAAAAGGTAAAAAATAATTTTTATTTTTTATGTTTTATTGCAAGACTAAGCTCTTTTAATTGTTCCTCACTAATATCAGATGGGGCTTTCATCATCAAATCTTGCGCATTTTGGTTCATTGGAAACATTGTTACTTCTCTGATATTTTTTTCATTTGCTAATAACATTACAATTCTATCAATACCAGGGGCTATTCCTCCATGTGGTGGTGCCCCATAACTTAGTGCATTAATCATTCCACTAAATTTTTCATCTACTTGTTTTTTATCATAACCTGCTATTGAAAACAGTTTATACATAAGTTCTGGCTTATGATTCCTAATTGCTCCTGAGGAAAGCTCAATACCATTGCATACAATATCGTATTGATATGCCAATATATCTAGGGGGCTTTCAAAATTTTTTTCGGTTAAGTTACCCTGTGGCATAGAAAAAGGGTTATGACTGAATTCAATCTTGTTATTTGTCTCATCTTTTTCAAACATTGGATAATCAACTATCCAACAAAATGCAAATACATCGTCATCAATTAAATCTAAATCTTTTGCTATTTTATCTCTAGCAAGTGCAGTAATTTTTTCTAAATCATTTTGTTTTCCGCACGCCATGAAAATACTGTCCCCAACTTCTGAGTTAGTTTTATTCATTATTTCTTCTAAAGCTTCTTTCGAAAAAAACTTCCCTATAGGTCCTTTTGCTGAAAGTTGTTCACCCTTTTCAAAAGTAAAATATGCTAATCCTGAGGCACCTTCTTCTTTGGCCCACTTATCGATATTATCAAAAAAACTTCGAGGTTTGTCTTTTGTATTCTTAGTTGAAATACACCTGACTTTAGAACCAGATTTTACAAGTTTTTTAAAAATCTCAAATGAAACATCTTCTCTAGTAAATATTTCTGTAATATCATTTATAAGCAATGGGTTTCTTAAATCAGGCTTGTCACTTCCATAATTTAACATTGCATTAGCATATGAAATTTTTGGAAATTTATCATACATTAATTTTTTATTTGAGAATTTTTTAAAAGTATTAACCATTAAAGATTCAACAACGTTAAAAACATCTTCTTGTTCCACAAATGACATCTCTAGATCAAGTTGATAAAATTCTCCTGGACTTCTGTCAGCTCTAGCGTCTTCATCTCTAAAACAAGGAGCAATTTGAAAATATTTATCAAAACCAGAAACCATTATTAATTGTTTAAATTGTTGAGGTGCTTGTGGTAATGCATAAAATTTTCCAGGGTTAAGTCTACTTGGAACTAAAAAATCTCTCGCACCTTCTGGGCTTGATGAGGTTAATATTGGCGTTTGAAATTCTAAAAAACCCAGTTTAGTCATTTCATTTCTAATATATGAAATCACTTTTGACCTTAAGATTATATTTTCATGAATTTTTTTTCTTCTTAAATCTAAAAATCTATATTTTAATCTAATTTCTTCAGCATATTCCTGGTCACTAAAAACTGGCATTGGTAATTCTTTGCAAGTACCTAGTATTTCAAATTCATTTATAACAACTTCAATTTCACCCGTTTCAATATCTTTATTAATCGTCTCATCAGAACGATTCACAACTTTTCCACTAATTTTTATAACTGTTTCAAGTTGAGTTTTTTCTAACTCTGAAAAATTTTTATTTTCTTTATCTATAATACATTGAGTAATTCCGTAATTATCCCTTAGATCAATAAATAAGAGGTTCCCATGATCTCTTTTTTTATTAATCCATCCAGATATTGAAATATCTTTGTCTAAATCATCTCTTCTTAATTCGTTGCAATTATGTGTTCTATACTTATTCAATTACTCTCCTAAAACTTCTTTTATAATTTTAAAGTCGATTGGTTTTTTTCGTTTTAAACTAATTTTGTCGATTTTATATATGAAATCAAAAATTTTGCCATACGATCTATCAATTCTTTTAATAATAAAATCTATTAATTTCTTATCTATAGATATTTGACGATCAGATAAGCTTTTTAGTATAAGTGCAAACATCAAATCATCTCCTGGTTTTTCTATATTACATAATAAAAAATTTTTAGATCTTGAGTTTAAATCATCTAATTTAAAAAAAAATTTAACAATCGGAGTTTTTGAAGTTAAAATTAGATATTTATTATCCTGATCAACAATATTTAATAGAGTAAAAAATAAACTTTCATCAATTCTATCATTAAAATTTTCAATAATTATATTTTCAAAAATCTTAATTTTTTTTAAAAAATCATTGTTTATATCATTGGCTTCTATCTTAATTCCTCTAAACTTATGTAAAAAAATATTTACTAAATGTGTTTTACCTGAAAACTTTTCTCCAATTAGATTTACAAAATTTTTTTCCCACTTCGGCCAGCTATTTAATAGTTTAAATGCAAATTCATTACTTTTTGAAACATAAAAATCTTGATCTTTAAAATTTTGATCATAATCAAAATTTAATATTAATTGATTTAAATCATTCATTTAATGATCCATATCTGATTTTGAATATCAAATTTATAGTTTTTATTTTTCATAATTTTAATAAAGTGCTCTGGTGATCCATTAAATATGATTTTATAAAAACTATCTTTATTATCAAATTTATAAATACTAAAATCATATACTAAATCCATATCATTTAATATTTCTTCGAATTTTGAAATTTTTGAATTATCATTATTATTAATTGAGATAGTTAAAGATATCTTTACTGATGTATTAATTTCATTCTCACTCTTCCAATAATTTTCATAAATAATTTTTAAACTTTCAATCAATTTATTTGCTTCTTGATCATTATCTATATTAAGATTTTGAAAGCTTATATTTTTGAAATTCTCTTGTTGATTAAAATTTATTTTATTCAAAACTTTAATCATATTATTTTCTTTAAAGATGATTGCTATAATATATTCATCAAGATTATATTTTTTAATGATTTCACTAAAGTTATAGCTTTCTAAATATTTTGAATTTCTTTTTATTAAATTAAAATCTTCAAGATCCTCAGTGGGTAAAATATATCTTAATAAATGATACTTTTGATTATTAGAATTCCAATTATTAAAAATATAGTTTTCAGAAAAAATTGAAATATCATCACTATCTCTATCTACGATAATTGGTAAAAAAAAAATATTTTTTTCCACAGGAGGAGAAGGAAAAATATTTTTTTTCTCCATTAAATTTAATATCTTTTTTTTGTTAAAGGATACATTTAAAGATAAATAATAAATCTCATCAATAAATTTTTCTTCTTTAATAGAAAAGGTTTCAATCATACCTTTAATCAAACTAAGGGGTGTTTTGTTAAGTTTTTTTTGGTCTTTAGTTTGAACGATGGATAAAACCAACATATCAAATGCTTGTAAAAACCCTTCATCAATTATGTTGTTTTTATCAAAATCAATCTCAAAAGGAGTAGATATTTCTATATCATTGATTAAAAAAGTCTTTGCTTGAATATTTTCTGTGGAAAAAAAAATATTTAACAAAGCAAGAAAGCAAAAATGAATATATAATCTCTTAAAATTAAATAGTTTAATATTAAATTTCATAAAACATATTAATGAATAATAAATTAATTACCTATAAAAAAAGTGGAGTTAACATTAATGCAGCAGATAAATTTGTTAATTTCATTTCATCTGTTTCATCAAAAAAAAGGGGCAAAAAAAAGTTTTCCAATATAGGTGGTTTTGGTTCTATATCAGATATTCCAAATCAAATAAAACAACCTAAAATTGTTGCTTGTACAGACGGTGTTGGTACTAAAGTTGAAATTGCAAACATTCTCAATAAGTACGACACAATTGGGATCGACTTAGTTGCAATGAGTGTAAATGATTTAATTGTACAAGGTGCTAAACCTCTATTATTTCTTGATTACATATCCATAAATAAAATAGATTTAAAAAAACTAAAGTCAATCATTAAAGGGATCGCAAAAGGATGTAAACAATCTGAGTGTGAATTGGTTGGAGGAGAAACTGCTGAAATGCCTGGCACTTATGAGAAAGGTAAATTTGATATTGCAGGTTTTGCAGTTGGTGTAGTTAGTAAAAATAAAATTTTAAGTAAAAATAAAATTAAGAATAATGATTTAATTTTAGCTGTTCCTTCAAGTGGTCTACACTCAAATGGATATTCTTTAGTACGCTACCTTCTAAAACAAAAAAAAATAAATATTAAAAAGAATAAATTTTTAAAAAAAGAATTAATGAAACCCACTAAAATATATGTAAGTGAAGTTTTAAAGTTATTAAAAAAAGATTTAATCAATGGATGTGCAAACATTACAGGAGGTGGTTTAGCGGATAATATCAAAAGAGTGATTCCTGATAATTTTGTAGCAGAGGTGAATTTAGATCAAGTAAAAACTTCCAAAATTTTCAAATGGCTACATAAAGAAGGCATATCCGATAAAGAGATGCTTAAAACATTCAACTGTGGTGTAGGTTTTTGTTTAATAATAAACCCAAAAAAATTTGATAAAATCAAAAAATATTTTACAAAAGATTTTGAACCGTATGTCATTGGAAAAATCTCTAAAAATTTTAAAGACAAAATTAAACTACATGGCTCAATCAATTGGATCTAATAAGGTAAAAACAGCTGTTTTTATTTCTGGTAAAGGTAGCAATTTAAAATCACTTATAAAATTTTCAAAAGTTAAAAACTCTCCAATAATTATAAGTATGATTATTTCTAATAATGCTAAATCGAAAGGTTTAAACTATGGAAAGATGTATAAAATAAAAAAAAAAGTATTTGATTTTAAAAATACTTTATCTGAGAACAAAGTTATTAATGAGTTGGAAAAAAATAAGATTAATTTAATTTGTCTTGCTGGTTTTATGAAAATTTTATCCAAAAATTTTATTAAAAACTTTAATGGAAAAATTATAAATATTCATCCATCACTTCTTCCAAAGTATAAGGGACTAAATACTCATGAAAAAGCAATTAAAAATAAAGACAAATATTCAGGATGCACTGTTCATTTCGTAAGTTCCAGACTTGATTCTGGTAAAATTATTAATCAAAAAAAAGTAAGGATTATTAAATCCGAAACTCCTAAAACTTTAGCTAAAAAAATTTTAATCCAAGAGCACAAGCTTTATCCTAAAGCTATTACAAAAATACTTAGTCTTTAAAAAAGAAATCTATTTCAATTTTTGCGTTTTCAACACTATCAGATCCGTGTACAGAATTTTTATCAATAGATATTCCATATTTTTTTCTAATAGTCCCTTCTTCTGCATCATTAGGATTTGTGGCACCCATCAATTCTCTATTACCTAATACTGCATTTTCTTTTTCAAGTATCATTACCACAATTGGTCCAGAAGAAAGATAAGCACAAAGATCATTATAAAATGGCTTTGTTTCATGAACTTTGTAAAATTTTTCAGCTTCTAATTTTTCAATTTGAATTTTTTTTTCTTTTACAATTGAAAATCCTTTATTTTTAAACATTTCTTTTATTTCATTATCCAAATTTCTTTCAACTGCATCTGGTTTGATAATTGATAATGTTTGTTCAGTATTACTCATAATCATCCTCTATTAGTTTATTTAATAATCTTACTCCATAACCCGTTGCTCCGCCTGAATTTAATGCTCCTCCATATTTTGAAAAAGCCATTCCAGCTATGTCTAAGTGTGCCCAAGGGGTTTTGTTTAAAACAAATCTTTGTAAAAATTGTGCTGCTGTAGTTGATCCTGCTCCACCAACATAATTGATATTCTGCATATCAGCATTTTTTGAATTTATTAATTTATCAAAATTTTTATGTAATGGCATTCTCCATAATTTTTCTTCTACCTTATCTCCAGCTTCCAATAATTGTTTTGATAATTTGTCATCGTTTGAAAAAAGACCTGCATATTCTGAACCAAGAGAAACTATAATTGCACCTGTAAGAGTTGCTAAATCAACCATAAATTTTGGCTTAAATTTCTTCTCAGTGAAAGTAAGAGCATCAGCTAAAACTAATCTTCCTTCTGCATCTGTATTCAATATTTCAATTGTTTTACCACTATAAGATTTTACAATATCCCCTGGTCTTTGAGCATTACCACCAATCATATTTTCCACTAAACCAACCACTCCAACAGCATTAATTTTTGCTTTTCTTAATGCTAATGTTTTCATTAATCCTACAACTGTAGCAGAACCAGCCATATCATAGGTCATATCTTCCATAAATTTTGCTGGTTTTAATGAAATACCACCCGTATCAAAACAAACACCTTTACCAACAAATGCTAGAGGTTTAGATTTATTTTTAGAACCATTCCATTCCATCGTAACTAAATATGAGCCTCTAATACTTCCTTGTCCAACACCAAGTAAAGCATTCATACCCAGTTTTTTTAATTTTTTATCATCATATATATTTATCTTTAAACCAAATTTTTTTAACGATTTTATTCTTTTCGCATATTCATCGGGGTGTAAAATATTTCCTGGTTCAGAAACTAAATCTCTCGCAAAAAAGGTTCCCTCTTCTATCGCTTTAAACCTTAATTGATTTTGAGCAGACGTAACTTTTTTATTTCCAATAACATTGATGGAAATATTTTTTTTATTCTTTTTAGATTTATAAATACTAAAATCATAAGACTTTAATTTTAATCCATGAAGAAAATGGCCTAAGAAATTTTCAATCTTACTATTTATAGTATCAGAATTTACAAAATAATCCTTTACTTTGTCAAAATTTATAAAACTATGAAATTTAGCTCCTAAACTTTCTATATCTGACATTTTAATATTTTTTTTTATGGATATTATAAATATTGTTTTTTTTGAACTAATCTCAAAAAAAAGTATGTCTTTTTTTAAATCACTAGTTTTTAATAAATCAGATATGTAAGAATATTCAGAAGTTGAAATATACTTTTTTAAACCACTTATACCGAAATTTTCATCTACAAATAATATGAGATTAGTTGAATTCGGTTTAAAGCTATTTTTTTTATAATTAATTTGAATGGACATAAATTTTATACAATCTAAACGAGTTGAGTGCTATATATGAATAAAAATATCATATTTCAATGAAAAAAATTTTATTTAGAAAATTCTTATATGATTGTTTAGTTTTCTTTATGATTGCATTGATAAGTACCAGTGTAATAATTTGGGTTTTTCAAGCAGTTAATTACTTAGATCTTGTAATTGATGATGGTCGTGATTATTTGATTTACTTAAATTATACGTTTTTAAATTTTCCTAAAATTTTAAGTAAAATATTGCCTTTTGCCTTTTTTTTTAGCTTTTCTTATGTGATTGCAAAATATGAACTAAATAATGAATTATTAATTTATTGGAATTTTGGAATAAATAAAATTACCTTTGTTAATTATTTTTTATTTTTTTCTATCTTTTTATTATTTATTCAAATTATTTTAACAGCAATAATAGTTCCTAGCACACAAAGTGCAGCAAGAGGCTTACTAAGAGACTCGGATTATAATTTTATTAATAATTTTATCAAAATTAAGAAGTTTAATGCTGCTGTCAATAATCTGACAATCTATACCGAAAGCAAAGAAACGGATGGTAGCTTTAATAATATTTATATAAAAAAAAATACTGGTTCAAATAATTTTCAAGTAACTTATGCAAAAAAAGGTGTTATTAAAAGTTATAAAGACTTTGCAGTTCTTGAATTATATAATGGTGAAAATATAAATTTGATTGATAATAATTTAACAAGTTTTAGTTTTTCAAAGTCTGAATTTAATTTATCAATGTTTTCAACAAACACAATTCTGGTTACAAAAACTCAAGAACATAAAACTGTAGAACTAGTAGCGTGTGTATTCAGCTTAACCGATAGAGATATAAAAGATAAAAAAAAGATTAAAGAAAAGGTTCGAAATTGCGAAGTCAAAAATTTAGATAATATTATTGCTGAAATATATAAAAGGTTAACAATCCCATTTTATATACCCGCTCTTATGCTGGTATCCTTGATGTTGATAATCCACTCTAAAGAAAAAGTTAACTACTCAAATTACAGAATAATTATTTTTTTAATAGGTTTTTTAATTATAGTTTTTTCTGAAACAACCTTGAGATTTATCAATGACTCTTTCTATAATAATTTAATAATCAGTATGATTCCAATTATGGTAACTATATTATTTTACTTTTACTTTATTATGAAATTTAATTTTAAAAGATCTAAATAATGAAAACTTATATTAAATTTTTAACAAATAATTTTTTAAAATCTTTTCTTTTTATTATTTCAATAATATTTTGTTTAGTACTCTTAATAAATATTTTAACA
>Ga0209264_1001252_pt1 | contig 14739 bp, 14 predicted proteins | sample SaaInlV_DNA_150m_FD_184687 | JGI IMG/M metagenome (GOLD analysis project Ga0209264, IMG submission 184687) | Marine microbial communities from expanding oxygen minimum zones in the Saanich Inlet - SI075_LV_DNA_150m (SPAdes) (version 2) | ecosystem: Environmental > Aquatic > Marine > Unclassified... | reverse complement strand
TATAGTTGTTTCATCGATTAATATTTTATTGGTTCTATTTTTCAAAAGATAAATTGTACCTTGTTTTTTAATTTTATATGATTGTTCTAAATATTCTTCAATGAAATATGCCTTTTTCGAATCTTCCTCTGAAAGTTCATTCGAGTGACTTCTTTTTTCAATATTTATTTCCATTAAAAACGATCGATATATTATTTTACCATAACTAACATATTACACACTTGAATATTTAATACATAGGATGCAATATAGTTTAAACTATAATTGCGTATTTAATATAGATCATTTTTAGATATGCCTTCATTTAAGCATAAAACAAATAAGAAAATTACGCTTGATGAAAAAAGTATAGTTACGCTTGACAGCAAGCACAAAGAAATAGAGTCTGAATTTTATGATAATAATAATAAAACTATTCCTGAACTTAGGGCATTAAAGAGATATTATAAGACTCGCTTGGAAACTGAAGTTGATAAAATTATTCGCATAGAAATGAATGATCGCATAAAAGATATTACTTTAAAAATTCGCACTGAAAATAAAAAACAAAAGGATTATTATCTGCAAAACAATAATCTGATTTTCGATTATTTTGAAGCAAAAAAGGAAATTTCTACTGGAAGCGCGAGTGAAAATAAGAGCATTTTGAATGATTTCTTCAAAATAAAAGATAATGAAACCATCATAAAACAGCAATATGTGAATAATAGTGTCAAGAAATACTTGGTCAACATTGACGATGAGTTTATGGATGTAAATAATTATGTCGTGTGTAATGTGGAAACGTGTTCAGCGTGTAATAAAGGGGAGTTGATACCAGTAGATAGTGATGGTATTATGATTTGCAACGTATGTTTTAGTAATTTTCCCTACTTGATTGAAAATGAAAAAACGTCATATAAAGAGCCGCCCAAAGAGGCGTGTTTTTATGCATATAAACGTATTAATCATTTCCGGGAAATTTTGGCACAATTTCAAGCAAAAGAAACGACGCAGATTCCAGAAATAATATTCGAGGACATTAAGAATCAAATAAAAAAAGAACGTATCTCAGTGGAGCAACTTACGAATAAAAAGGCAAAGGACATTTTGAAGAAATTGGGTTATAATAAATTTTATGAACATATTCCGTTTATAAAACATAAATTAGGAATTAAACCACCCGTTATGACACAGCAACTCGAAGAAGTATTGTGTAATTTATTCATGGATATTCAAGGACCGTATGCAAAATTTTGCCCAGATGATCGTGTGAATTTTCTTAATTATTATTATACGATATATAAGCTGTGTGAATTATTAGACCAAAAACAATTTTTGCCGTATTTTCCCATGTTGAAAGATCGTGAAAAGAGAATTGAGCAAGATGATATTTGGAAGAAAATATGCGCAGAATTAGATTGGGCATTTATTCCAACAATTTAAAGTTTCGTCGTTTAGTGCAAAAACGTTGAATTTTATAACAAACGTTGAATTTTTATATATAATATTTTTATATTATATATGAATGACTTGGCCTATTCAGTACACGTATATGAACCGGAATCGGTTTTCTCGTCATGGTTGAGCCTTTCGTATATTTTACTAACTACTGGTTTATTATTTTATCACATGTCAAATCTTAAGACGATAAAGGCATCTCCTCGTGTTTCAGCAACCATTGCTATATCGTTGGTGTTAATTTCTACCATGTATATGATATATTCAGTTGGTCCTTATACATTGCGAATGAACCATGTAATACATATGTGTGAAAACGATAATAAATGTTCCAAACAACAAGTAAAGCATTTACGAATTATAAAAAATTCGTATGTTGGTCTCGGTGTTATAACATCTGTTGTTCAATTAATCATTATATACTTAATTGGCAACGAACTTTATAAAAAATTATAATTCTATCAATTCTTTATAAAAGATGGCATTGTATATTTACAGCAGATTTACAGCAGATTTACAGCATTTTATTTGGGAAGTCAACAAGATTTGCTCCAATACCAAATCCTGCTCCGGAACGAGCACCCATGGCAAGAGAAGGCACGTATGTGTCTAAAATGCTAAATGTAGCAGCGGCTGTAAGAGCAATCATAAGAATCTCTGACATATTAAGACGTTTGTTTGGGATAGCAAAGGCAGCAAGAGCAACCATGATACCTTCAATAATGTATTTAAGTGCGCGACGCAAAACATCGCCCATATTCAAGTGTAAACCGTCCATTTTATACTATATAAAAAGATTATTATTCTTATATAATTAAATTATATCTATCGATTTTGTTAAAATACTATTTCATTAAAAATCACTTAAACTAATTGCGATATTTAGTATTATATAAAATGGAAGTACCTAAACCTAAAGGAGTTCTTCTAAAAAATAATACCAACTATGTGGATTTGTTGGATGAGGATAAACCAATTGCTGGGCAGAAGTTCGCATGTTTATCATTTATTTCACCTGAAGATATCATTAAGCAGCGCGAAATGTTTTTTTTTGAGAACTTTGTAAAGCATTGGGACTTTCACAAGTCAATGGATAAATATAGACAATTTATGAGCTTTTTGAGTTTTAAATACAAGATTGATTTTGATAAAGTGACTGCCGACTTGAATGAGTTTTGTGAGACTGAGCGGGACAAGCTTATAAACACGACATTTATTGATGAATATAAAACGTTTGTGGATGCAAAGGAGGAGGAATTGAGTGCGGAATTTGATAAGCGCCACGAATTTCAGACAAGCATTCGCGGAATTAAAGTTCGTGGCGTGTTTCCATCACAAGAGGAGGCGGAACTAAGGTGTAAGTTTTTACGCAATGCTGATCCCAACCACGACGTGTATGTCGGTGAAGTAGGTCTATGGATGCCTTTCCATCCAGAGGCATACAAGACTGGTCGCGTAGAATACATGGAGGATACATTGAATCAATTGATGAGTGAGAAGAAGACCAATGAAGCGGAAGCCAAAGTGGAATTCGATAAACGAGTCAGAGAGACCAAGGAGAAGGCAATTCTTGATAATATTAACAAGGCAGAGGCGTCGGGAAACAAGCTCACGCAGACAATTAATGACCAAGGAAATCTGGTAAATGTTGCAACCGCGGATGGTGCATCAAGCACGTTCGGAATTCCATCCAAGGAGGATTCAATTTTAACAAGTGATGATATTCATAATTCAATATTCGAGGTCGATAATGTTATTACAGATAATAATAATAATGACCATGGATTGTCTTCCATGTCGAAATCAGAAGTGCTAAATGTATCTCCGAGTACGAGCACTGACATGGATGTGGCTGCAGATGATGATGCAATGGAAGTGGGTTCAGTTGATTAATATATATATTCATATAAACATGAAATAATGCTTATATGAAATAATGCTTATATGAAATAATTCTTATATGAAATAATGCTTATATGAAATGATTACCAAGTATTTTTGCGCACATTTATTTTTGGACCAGCACCCTTTTTTTTCGACGAGGTAGGATCATATGGGTCGTCATCGTCATCATCAGAATCCAATCCCTTTGATATTTCCCAAAATTCATTCGACCCGAGTCTAAAACTTTTATGACTTTGTGCTTTATACCAATAAATTTGATCCTGTAATTTATTCGATTTGCAATTATTGTCAATTACCAGACATTCAAAATTTTCGGTACATTGATCCATTACTTGAGAAAATGATTCATATGTGGGAAACATACCTGCATAATTTTCCCATATTCGTCTTCTATTCGCAATATAAGGTTCTCTCAAAATAAAAACATAATCAATATTCGTTCTTAGATTAGGTGGGATACCTAACGGATATTGCATCGTGATAACAAGCATTATTTTCCAATGACGCCCATTCATAAAAAGTAGTCTCATCATTTTGTCTTTTGCCCATTTATTATCATATAAACAATCATCCAATATAACAAATGCTCTTGGGTCAATATTCGATTTTTTATAGGCTTCCTTCTCTTTTTTAACTTGCTTCAAAACACTTTTTTGTCGCTTCAATATATTCTCGATAATTGCAGTATTGTATTCATCGTGAATAAACAATTTCGGTACATGATCGCTAAAAAAACCATTGCCTGCTTCAGTTCCAGATATAACTGTACCTATGGGAATATCTTGATGATAATAGAGAAGATCCCTCACTAAGAAACTTTTGCCCGTATCACGTCGACCTATCAATACAATAACAGGCCCCTTGTTTTCATCGGGGTGAAAGCTAATATTTTTCATATCAAATTTTTTCAAATCCAGAGTCATTCTTTTGCTAAACGGAGACACAATTTTAATAATCATAAAACGCAATATTACTAAAATATTCATCCAGATAATAATTACTCTAATTTTAGCATTAATTTTAGCATTAATTTTAGCTTTAATTTTAGCATTATTTCAGCTTTAATTTTAGGTTTAATCGGCTATAATTTTTCATGCTATTAAAGTAATGACTTTTTCAATTTACTATAGGAAGAAGAAAAACCAACACCTTTTCCAATCTTTAGAGAAATCTGACTTAGGATTAACAAAAATGCAAAACTATATACCCATATATGACCGATTCTTCTCACTTAACGAGACAAATAAAAATCTAATTAATTTAAATTCACATAATTATATTACACATTTTCATAAAACGATTGACAATCATATTATTCATGCGAAAATCATGAATTCAAAAACAGAAAAGGATAAAGATTGTGAAATTTTCATTAAATATGGTCCACTATTGGATCCATTAAAATACTTGGCTGGGAAATATGTAGGTGAAGACATATCTACTTTGCCAAGTGTTGAAACCAATAGTGAAATCGATAAAATAAACGACCATAATAACTCGGCATATGTAGATTCTTTTATGACATACCTAACCAGCAATTTACTTCACCATAATAGTTTTTTTCATGGACTGGACTTTTATGGAAGTTTTCTTGGGATAAAGAAGGGATTCGAGTATGATATAGTCGATGATATGGAGGCCATTCACAACAATAGTTTTTTTCATAAAAATAACAAAAAATTATTTGATCTACCCGACAATATTGATACCAATTATTTTGATAATTCTTCTCGCAACTATAAAAATCGATTAACTATTGGTGATTGTGATTCAGTGTTAAGTATATCGTCTTTTGAAAGTGATGTATTGGATGTGTTTAAAACCGTAAAACCGTCAGGTGTTATTGAACCTTCTCCTATTATAAGCGAGGAGTATGAAAATATTTATGAATCAGAACAAAACGTTTTCAAAATTAAAAGTGAAGGCTGTGATGATGATGACGATTCGTCATCCACCTCGTCCACATCTATAAACGATGATTCTGATAATATGGATGGATATGAAGAAAACGATTGTTCGGATGACGAATATACGGATTGTAGTTCAAGTTCGGGAGACGATGACCCATTAATTGTGCGCATTAATGAATTTCCATGCCAAGCTATATTTTTAGAAAAATGCCACGATACATTGGATACACTTATGATGTCTGGCGATTTAAGCGAACCTGAGTGGATATCGGTATTATTTCAAATAAATATAATGTTATACACATATCAGAAATGTTTTCAAATGACACACAATGATTTACACACGAATAATGTCATGTATATTAATACCGAAAAGAAGTTTTTGTATTATTGTGTCGAAGGCGTTCATTATAAAGTCCCAACTTATGGAAGAATATATAAGATTATCGATTTTGGGCGAGCTATTTACAAGTTCGAAGACAAAATAATATGCAGTGATAGTTATCACCCAGACGGAGATGCTGCGACTCAATACAACTGTGAGCCATATTTTAATAAGAATAAACCTCGATTGGACCCTAATATGAGTTTTGATTTATCGCGTCTCGCGTGTAGTATTTTTGACTTTTTCATCGAAGATATGGATGATGTGGATAAAATCAAGAAGATGAGTCCCACTTTTTCTATTATAAATGATTGGGTTACTGATGACAAGGGAAGAAATATATTATATAAGCAGGGAGGTGAAGAGAGATATCCTGATTTTAAATTATATAAAATGATTGCGAGGACAGTACATAATCATTGCCCAAAAGATCAGTTTACGCGCCCTCAATTTGAAAAATTTAAAATCGCGAAAAAGAAAATTAACAAAAAATCAAATATTATGAATATCGATAAAATGCCTGTTTATTACAAGTGATGTTGAGTTATTTCATATACGACGAGGAGTTATTTCATATACGACGAGGAGTTATTTCATATACGATATTATATAATATTTTGTATATGAAAATTTATTTCAAGTGTGGTTTACACCATTTAATATTTAAAAATCTGGCTTGTTTACAAAGGCATTTGTTGCTGTGTGGCCGATTGATGGGAAAAATTGTCCATAAATCATTGCACCAATAATATAGCATACATATACAATTACCGAGTCCTTAACAATATGCTTTAATGGCTTCTCAGTAGTTTCCTCGTTGACAAACTTTAATTCGATCATTTTGATCGCGAAAAACATCATCGCAACTAAAATGGCATTAGTGTAAATGGATTCCATAATAATAAATCATTAAATTATATTATTATGCGTTTAACGAATTTATGTGTTTATTGAATTATGCTAAAGGCAAAATCTCGATTTCATCCCAAACGCCTTCCTTTTTTAATTCGGTTGGTCCTGGAATAACAGAATGTACGTCTAACTCTGTTAAATCAATATCATTTCCAATTTTAATCTTTTCGTCTTCATTTTCTTCGGACTCATCTTCCTTTCTTCGTTGATTATTTTCTAAACTTATCTTTTCTAAATTGGCAACTGATTTTGGAACAATATTCGTCGACACATTTTTTTCAGAATCAATTGTATTATCTATATCTGAGAATTGTATTTTTTGTGAATCTGGTGTAGGTTTTGCTACATCAGTTGTGATTGTTGCGGCAGATGTGCTTGCTCTTGCTGCGTCAGTAGTGCTTGCTGCGGTAGTAGTGCTTGCCGCTTCAGTAGTGCTTGCCGCTTCAGTAGTGCTTGCTGCTTCAGTAGTGCTTGCTGCTTCAGTAGTGCTTGCTGCTTCAGTAGTGCTTGCTGCGTCGGCATCATCCAAAACCGGTTCTTCTGATATTATTTCTTCAGTTTCTTCGACTTGCACATCTTCTTCCACGCTATCATCCATATAAACTTTAAGTATTTCTTCTACAGGAATATTATCTCTAATTGTATCAAGAACACATTCTTTTGTCATTATCTCAAGCTCTCTATTATTTCGCTGAATATTTAAAGGCATAATATTCTGCTCAAATAAATAAACATTTGTATACAATTTTCGCGCAACATTGATATATACCTTGTGTATAAAATCGTTTAATTGAGGAATATTAATGTCAACCTTTTTATGTGTATTTCCGACACGCATGCAAGTTAGACTTTTTAATTGAATAATATGCACACATGTGATTAAGTCTTCCAGGTAGCCACACTTACTATTGTCGATAATACGTTTTGTTTCAGTATCAATAATGGAAGCATTCCACTTGGGTACACGAGAAAGAAAGTTTTGAAATGTCATTAAATACTTGTCGTGTTCGTCATTTTCAGAACATAACTGTATTGCTTCTTTAAAAATTGATCTGAAACCTTGAATTACCAAGGGTGTGAGAATATGAACCAATCTTGCGCCCCACTCGTTGCGTGATTCTTGAAGACTCGCCATTGAATAATCGTCCATTTACATATTTCCTATATTTTCTAAAGTGTCTTCAATACGTATTAACATATAATTCAATACTATCAACATACATAATTGTTCATCTCTAAATTCCTTCTTAATTTGTTGAAATAAAATCAATAATCTATATTTTCTACTGAATGTTATGTTTAATTCTTCATGAGAAAGTGATTCAAATAATGTGATAATATCTAAACCGCTAAATCCTTTGTTATATAATTGGGAGGTCAGTTTCATAATATCATTGGCACTTGTATTAGCACTTGTATTAGTAATTATATTAGAACCCGGTTTATCAAAAATAAGCTTCCGCAGTTTTTGTAAACGTTTTTTTCCTTCTTGTTCAATCTTATACTGTTTATTTAATGCAAATGCATACAAGTTCGTTTCATGACCATTTATAATTGGTATGGGAACATGAATTTCACAAAATCGAGATATAATGGGTTTTAAAAGGCGGAACTTGTCTTCTACAACAATAAAGAATCTCGTTGAGTGACTAAACAATTCTATACATCGACGAAGAGCTGATTGCGCATCAATTGTTAACTTGTCGGCATTTTGCAAGATGATCGTTTTAAAAGTGTTTCCCTCCATATTGTTCATATTTGTCCTTGCAAAAAATTTCAGTTCTTCGCGAACGAATTTAATACCTTTTCCTTGGGCACAATTCACATTGATGACATATTTATTAATTATACTTTTATCACTATTGTATATCAAGTCAATAAAATTATATAGTAAATATTTTTTACCAGAAGCATGACTGCCGTGAAAAATAATATTGGGAATCTTGCCTACTTTATGAAAGTGATGCAGACGACTAATAATATCATTGTGAATACTAAGTTCCATAATGATATTAATACAATTGATTTATTTAACTTGATTTCTAATAATAACTATTTAGACTTTGGGTATAAGGATTTTGTTTAAACGCGTTTAATAATTCGGGTTGAATGCGATCACATCCTTGACTATTGTTATAATATTGCGGCATGTTCATTTTACCATGTGTTTCAACTGTTGGTATTGCTGAGGCGGACACCCCTCCGCTCGGAACCCACATACGATTATTGTCTCTATCATGATCCTTCTTATCAATGTGAACGTTTTCCTCATTATTGAGTATCGCCATACCTCCTTGATTGGGACGATTTTTGTATGTTTTATTAACATTGTTGCGCTGATTGTAAGCCGCATTGTAAGTTGCCGCACCAGTATTGGAAGCTACTGCATTACCCGTATATTCGACATTCGTTGTATCACGTTCATTGGTAATGGGTGTTTGTTTCGATACATTATATGCACCGTCGCGCTGTCCCTCAATATTTAAATGATTCATGCCGATTTTTCCCTCCGTGGTTTCACGAATAGTTGTGGGTGTTCTATCGGCTGGGTTGTATACAGATGGCTTAGGTACAGTTGATCCAGCATCACCATAAATACGACAATTTCCTACAACATTTTCCTTTCGTGTAGGTCTTAGCATGTCTAAAATGGGCGCCATGGCTGATTTAAATGCACCACCAACACCTCCTAAACGATTCGAATTAGAACATGTGCGATTATTCTTCAATATTTTATATCCATCACGGCCATAATCACCACTCGAAGCAGCATTATGTTTTGATAAATTGGCTGGACCCAATGCTTCCTCACCCAATTGTTGTTTTTTAGAACCTTCATGATGTCCATCAACATAATAGGCTGTACCTTCTGTATTGCTGCCTGTACCAAAATATTCTTCTGTTGTAGTTGTACGATTTACATTTTTTTGGACTTGCTCAGCTCGAGATGTCTGCCCCTTTTCAAGACCAGTTGTTGTAAGCCATCTATCGGGCGTATTTAAGAAATAGGTGTCTGGTAAATATTTCTCAACGCGACCTTGTGTCTCCACCGTAGGTGCCGTTTTGATATAATTATACGCCGGTCCCTGGTGATTTTCCAATCCATAGGTAACCTTGGGGTTCGTCCTTACACGAAGTTCATCTACCGTTTTATCAGCCCATTTATCTCGTGCGTCCATTCCCGAGTTGAAACCACCAGAACCCCTATTGTCATACCCTTTGTCTAAACCTGGCCCAACACGTTGTTCTTCAAAAGGTTTTACATTTGCCATATTCATACTTGGGTTTACTCTCGATTCATAAAAATCTGTCATGTTTGGTGCACCGTGTGCGAATTGCATATTCGCCTGAGGTTTAAATAACGGGGCTTGTTCTTGTTTAGACTTGTTCTGTGATCCAGTGCCAGTCATACTGTCTAAAATACTCTCTGATATATCTGCATCCACTGTGCGGCCTTTTATTTTGGCGCCGAAATAAGGTGTCATATTATTGTGCTTAAAAGCGTCCTTGTCCATAGTGTTTCCACTTATAGATGAGAATTGTTGTTCCTTACTGGTGTTTCCGAATTGATCGGGGCCATTTTTATATTTATTATAGATTGACGGCTTAAAAAACTTGTCCGTCGTCGCGTTCGGTTGACTATATTTCTCCACATTTTCCTTGGAAACATGCGATAGGGTCGGATAATTTACGGGAGGAACATTGGTATTAGGAAGCAGTTGATTAGACATTCCCTCAATCAATTGTTCATCATTATCCTCATCATTTTCTTTATTTGAATATACAAAGAATCCTCCCAATGCTAATAGTGGTATTGCTAATTCCATTCTTATATATAACTTTTATATTTTTTTGATAAACATAAACGTTATAATATTTTCATACTTCTACTATTTTATTTTTTCGATACTTTTCCACATGTTAAATCTCTCGAACATATGGTATTGGGTGGATTACCTGTACCTGAATATGGTTGAGTAGATATAGAATATCGGTTATTATCCGTCGGTATGCATTCGACTTTGGCCACGAAATGATCTTTTTCTAAAATACGTGTGCTTAGATTATTCTCGAATGGAATACAAGTGTTTTCTTGGGGATTCAATGGAAGAATTTTCCAGGCAACTTGTTCTAAATCTCTCACTTCCCATGCCGGATGAGTTGCGCGACTTTGTTCCGTAAACGGATTGCACGTCGGGTATTTTTTCTCTTGTGATTTCTCGGCATGTTGTGCATAATTATTTTTATTCACATAATCGCGATTTATGGAGCGAGTCATTCCACGCAAGTCGTCTTCAACGCCAATAACGTTTGTGTGTAAATTGGCGCCCCATTTTTGCATTCGCATATAAGGGTCTGCCATAAAACATGGTTCTAATCCATTACCGGGGACATCCAACATATATCGACCAGGGTCAGTAGATTCTTGCAATTCCTTTTTTATTCTACACGGATCGTCGTGAAATCTGGTAAATGACATTTCTAATATATATTATAAATATTATAAAAACATGGGTATACGTAATAAATAAATAAACACTAAATGTTCGATAATAAATCATTGTGCTTAAATATGATTGTGAAAAATGAAGGCGATTTTATTGAGAAAACACTGAAAAATCTATGTTTGCATTTCACATTCGATTATTGGGTTATTGCGGATACTGGTTCCATGGATGGTACTCAATTGAAAATCCAACAGTTCTTTGATACTAAAAATATTCCAGGAGAACTGGTGGAACATACCTGGAGAGATTTTGGATTTAATAGGAATAAGGCATTAGAATTAGCATTTAATAAAACAGATTATATTTTATTGTGGAATGCTGGTGAAAAAATAAAGGGAAATATTGACATACCAGACACGATTGATAAAAAAATGTATTATTTGAAACATGATGATAAAGGAACTAATTATCAGCCACGATTATTGTCTAATAGAAACGAATGGAGATATATTGGTATCTTGTATGAATATTTAATTCATTTAACTGAAATCTCTCCATGTGATAAAGAAGAACTTGGGGGAGACTATTTCATTCAACGTGATGCGTTTGGTATTCGACAGAATGACATTGGTAAATATGAAAAACATGCTCAATTGTTGGAAAAAGAAATGGAAACGGAAAAAGATGATTTATTATTTTCCCGATATGCTTTTTATTGTGCTCAAAGTTATAATACTTGTGGTAATGACGAAAAGGCAATTCAATGGTACAAACATATTGTAAGCGACGATAGAACTTGTAAACAAGAGATATATTACAGTTTTTTACAGTTAGGGGTTTTGTGTTATAAAAATGGCTCTACAATAGACGCGTTGATGTATTTAGAAATTGGCATGGGGGTGGATGAAGAGAGACCAGAATGCATTTCTTATTTAATGGAATTTTATTATGATCATGAAATGTACAGCAGTGTAATGGCGTTGTTCTATTATTTTAAAGAAAAGCATATGGACATTAAAATGCAATATATGACATTGGGTGATAAATTATTGTTGGATGAAGGAAGAATACATTATATATATTATTATGTTAGTATATGTGCTTATCAAGATGAAGATTCGGTAAACAGAGAGAAGGCTATTAAATACTTGTCGAGTAAAAAAAACGAGATTCCATCCTTTATGCGAGATTATATCAACAACAATACATAATCTGTTGCATGCATTGGCTATGTGGGTGTGTTAATGTGCGTACATCCAAAAAAAAATGACACACGTAATCATATATATAGATATGATATCAAATTACGCGCGAAAAGAATCTATCAACATGAATTCGAATACTGATTGTTATCCTTCGGGACCACCCGGATTGACTCGCACCATGTCTGTGGCTCCACCCACATTGACTCGCAGCATGTCTGTGGCTCCACCCACATTGACTCGCACCATGTCCAATGCTCCACCCGCACTGTCTCGCAGCATGTCTGTTGCGCCTTCGGGTGATACAGATATGCAACTGGATATGGGAGAAGATGATGATGAGGAATATGATACTATGAGAGACATATATAGGATGAAACAAGCAGGAAATGCAGCTTTATTGGAAGTAGAAGAGATTCGTATGTTTAAGAACTATATTGTGCGACAGAAGAGGTTGTTGTTAGATCAATATGCAGTTGTGAGTGATAAATTGGATGAGTTGGGTGAGAGAGGTTGGTTAATTCAGAATCCACCCACATTGACTCGCACCATGTCTGTTGCTCCTTCATTCGTCCCAGAAGAAGAGCATATTTACCGTAATCCACCCACATTGACTCGCACCATGTCTGTTGCTCCTTCATTCGCCCCAGAAGAAGAGCATATTTACCGTAATCCACCCACATTGACTCGCACCATGTCTATTGCTCCTTCAAATGATATGGATATACACTTGGACCTGGGTGAAGGGGGTGAATATGATACTATGAGAGACATAGGTGGCATGAAACAATTGGGCCTTGCATCACGTGATGAAATTAATATATTTAATGATTATGTTGCTCAAATGAAGAGTCAATTGTTAGATCATTATGCGGACATGAGTAATATATTGGAAGAGTTGGGTGAGAGAGGTTGGTTAATTCAGAATTTACACGAATTGCTTGGCGAATATACACATCGTAATCGATTAGTCCCCACAGATTTTGAAGCTGAACAACCACTCGTGGATATTTGTCCACCTGGATTGACCCGCAGTATAACAATTTCAATTCCATCTGCTATGGATGTGGATCAATTGAAAGGTCCAGTTGCATTGACACGCTCAATTAATACAGCGAATGATATATTTGGATTCACTGAGATGGCAAGCCCTTTCGAACCGAATCGCGACATAGACATGAATTGAAGAAGAATAAGCAAGGCTATTTCAAAAATAAAAACAAAATAAATACATAAAAACAAAATAAACAACTAAAACTAAAACTAAAATAAAAAGTGCCTAATGGCTTTTTTTATGTATATGATAAATAATAATTTACATTTTTATAATCCAAATTATTATTATTATTATTATTATTATTATTTCATTATTTTTCCACCATATATATACCATATTTATACCACATAAGAATGGATAATATACTACCGATAACTAATCCAGTACCAATGGAATTGGCATTTTTACCTACTAAATGATATGCTATCATAGGTCCCGCGACATAAGAGAGAAACATATAAAATACCATAATCATAGCTACCATTTTCATATTCAAGGAAGAGGCGTTTTTTGACATTATATAATACGATTACATTTTAAAATTAGTTCTCAATATTAGTGGTAGTCATGGTAAGTCTTACGTTTGAGATATCATATACTTTACCACCTGGTGCACCCATTATTTCTAACCTAACGTTTAAATTATTGGCTATATCAATATCTTTGTAATAATTATCGTCATTTGTCGTATAATAACTAACAGGACCAAAAACAAGTTTTTCATATGTGAGACCTGATATAGATCGCGCATCTATTTTCAATTGGTTTGCACCATTTTCAAGAACACAACGTAAACCATTTGAAATGGAATTAAAAGAACAATCCAATGATACTGAAAATTCCATGATACTATTCTTAAAAAAATCAGTATTAGTTATAATATTATGACTTGCGTCTGAAAAAGTGTCAGGTGGGTAGTTTGAGTAATGTGTAATAGGAGGAGGAGGATCAATCGCAGGACAATTCAAAAGTGTACTGGTATTAGCATTATTAAGAGTTGTAGATCCAGGTTCCATTTTTATAACGGCTTTTGCTGTGCCAAAATTAGTATAAGTTCCAAAAGTAGTACCTCTATCTACAAGAGGATTTTTATTAAAAATAATATCATTGTGAACATGGAGATTATTAACAGAAATGTCATTCGCACTTAAATCTTGAATAAAAGCAAAGGTGTTTACATGCATGTCGTCGACACTCAGGTCTTCAACACTTAAATCAGAAACAGTAAGTAGGTTATTAATATCAATATTATTAACGGAAATGTCATTCGCACTTAAATCTTGAATAAAAGCAAAGGTGTTTACATGCATGCCGTCGACACTCAGGTCTTCAACACTTAACTCAGAAACCGTAAGTAGGCTATTAATATCAATATTATTAACGGAAATGTCATTCGCACTTAAATCTTGAATAAAAGCAAAGGTGTTTACATGCATGCCGTCGACACTCAGGTCTTCAACACTTAAATCAGAAACAGTAA
>Ga0209264_1001242_pt1 | contig 14796 bp, 20 predicted proteins | sample SaaInlV_DNA_150m_FD_184687 | JGI IMG/M metagenome (GOLD analysis project Ga0209264, IMG submission 184687) | Marine microbial communities from expanding oxygen minimum zones in the Saanich Inlet - SI075_LV_DNA_150m (SPAdes) (version 2) | ecosystem: Environmental > Aquatic > Marine > Unclassified... | reverse complement strand
TGGATTGTTATTTTTATTTAATGCATCTTTTAGTAAATTATATACTGGAAAAGATAAAATTTCATTATTGGTTAAGTTAGGATAAACTGTTTTTCCAACACCACAATCCGCAAACCAATATATTGTATCTGTTTCAGTAAGAGTTGTTTTATTAACCTTGGAAGGTTTTAAATTTCCATTGCAATCATTAATTACAAAAGCAATTAATGCACTAATCCATCTCAAGTCAAAAACCGCTAATGGAGAAGGAGTTAAATAAGATAATGGTTCCAATGCATTTAATGTATTAACTCTGTTGTTATCAATTAATCTACTTACAGAAGTTTTAAATATATTGAATTTTAAAATATTCGGCAAGTATTTATTTTTTTTAATAGTTTTTATTAAGTGTAATCCTACTAATATATCGAATTCCATATTTGTTTCAGTTAATATATCATCGCCTATTTTTTCAAGATTTTCTTTAACATGGTCAAGATTGATTACATCTAAAAAATGTTGGTAAGAAGGAAGAATTATATCATCGATTTCATCATCTTTAAAATAACTTATAACAGTATTAGTACTTGGGGATGTCATTATATAAATACATTATATATTAATAATTGTATTTTTGGCCATATAAAATGGTTCGAACGCATTTAATTTCTAAATAGTGTCATATGTGCGAAATATCCGTCCAGTTTAAACAAAATTAACCAGGTTGGATCGAATAAGTCTACTATAATAAAAAATTGATTATTATAATTAAGATGAATTCATATTATCAACAACAATAATAATATGAATGAAATGGAAATACACGAGCGCTGCTTAATGGACTACGAAGATAGTTTAATGTATATTATTAACCAAGTGGAATATGGACATTTAGAGGTATGTCAGAATTGTGGAAATATATGGGATGGACATGCTCAATGTAATTGTTGGCAATGGAATGATATATTAGAAGATGATGATATGGGTATTGCATTATCAATAGAAACTGATCCTCCTATGTATACAGGGTTAACGGATACAGGGTTAACGGATACAGGGTTAACAGATACAGGGTTAACGGATACAGGGTTAACAGATACAGGGTTAACAGATACAGGGTTAACGGATACAGAATCAATAGACAGCGACGATGATTTCGATCCAGTTATATATGGAGGGGATCCAATTACATGAAATTTAATAATTACAGGATTTATAAAAAACGGGAAATGGTATAACGTCTTTAATATTCGTCATACCCGTCATTAACATGAGAAGTCTATCAAAACCCATACCAAAACCTCCATGTGGACAAGTTCCATATTTACGCAAGTCAATATAAAATTGCATACTATTATCCGGAACCTTTTTTGTCTTCATTCCATCTAATAACTTTTGATAATCGTCTTCTCTCTGCGACGCACCGATTAATTCACCAATACCATGTGGCATCAATAAATCGAAACTTTCACACGTTCCATCATCACATTGTTTCATATAAAAACTTTTAATTTCAAAAGGCCAATGTGTAATGAAAACCGGTCCATTGAAATTATCTACGATATAGTTCTCATGTTCTGAACCGAGATCATCTCCATATGTAATGTTCGATATATTGGTTTTTTTACTCAAAATATCCTGTTGAATTAATAAAATAGCTTCCGCATATGTCATGTGTTTAAATTCAGTTTTTTCCAACGTTTCTAATCGATCGATTAAACCTTTGCTTACGAATTTATTCAGATTTTCCAGCTCGTCTTTATTGCGGGCAAAGATTTCTCTTATACAATATCGCACCATTTCTTCACCTACATCCATCAAGTCGTTCAATGTATTGTTCACGATTTCAATTTCTAAATGGGTAAATTCTGAAACGTGCTTACTTGTGCAAGAATGCTCGCTTCGAAAACTTTTATTCATTGTATATACATTGCCCAATGAACACGCCATTGCTTCTAATTGTAATTGAGACGATACAGTCAAGTAGGCTGGTTTACAAAAATGGTCTTTGTTCCAATCATATGTATCTTCCTTTGTTTTATTGAGTGTAGAGAGATTTGTTATATTATTTTCTGTAATCTGAAAAACACCCGCTCCACCTTCACACTCATTTACAGTAATAATATTTGGATCTAAATGTAAATAACCCTTGCTATGGTAAAAATCATGTAAAATTTTTGTGAGAGATGACCGAATCCTGAAAACACTGCCAAAAGTATTGGTACGTGCTCTAAAGTGAATGTGATTTCTTAATGTGTCAATATTCATTTTAGATTTACAAAGAGGATAATTTTCATCTACATGCATGCTAACATTGAATTCTTTCACCAATAATTCGTAGTCCTGACCCTTTGCTGGAGAAGGAACAATGGTACCAACACATGACAAAAAAGCACCTAATTTAATATTTTCTAAGAATGATTTCACTTCTGATTCCTCCATATTTTCATCACTTATAATCAGTTGCATGCCGTCAATATTGGATCCATCATTAATATTACAGAATCCAAGCGATGAACTGGATTCACGCAGTGTTCTTACCCAACCATGACATACACTTAATGGATTTTCATTTTCCACACTTTGAGTATTTCTATCGTCAATCAACTGACGAATAGTATCCATAATATAATTATATTTTACGAATAAATTTTAAATCATTTGCTTATAATTTATACATGTAATATAACAAAGATGAATGAATTGTTGAAATTATATCAACGTAAACTGTACTTTTTAGGTAGACTATTCGCATTGTTTATATTTGGTCCATACTTGGTTTACTGTGGAAGAAAATATAATGATGTTTCATTGATAATATTAGGAGTATTATTGATATTATGGGATGGAATAAAAATATTTTTTCAAGTATATTATAATGATTATTCTTATTGATGTTTATGTTTTGAACTCCGATTACTGTTATTTGAAAACAATCTAAAAATAACTTTGTTGTTTTATATAATAATGGGAATAGATTGGTATAAAGTTTATGGCTCACTTGAAAGATTTATTATTACGCTTACATTGCCACAATTGATAGATGATGATGATGATGATGATATAGACAATGACTCTGACACAGACACTGAATCTGATATAGACAATGATACGTGGGCGGAAGGAGCCCGTATTATAACGGAAATCGAAACTGATATACGCAATTATATTGAAAAATATAAACTATAATAATATGTGAATGAAATATATACAATTGATATGTTTGTGGTAGGAGATGAAATATATAAAATGAAATATTTTGGAAATGACTTGCGGGCGGATAAATCAAAGAGTTATGTAATAATAGAAATAGTGTCGATAAATAAAAACCCGCACATGGGAGTGCCAATAAAGAATACCACCCGCATGGGAGTGCCAAGCCCACTGGTAGTCTATTTAGATGACAATACGAGATTTATAATAGAAGATTGTGGAACAATATATGGAGAGAAATTGATTGGAAAGAGTTGCCTATGTATGTAAGGTATGTATGAAAGAGAGATCCAAAATGAAAAAATCGGAGGGTACTGAGTGATGCCCACGTGGTATTCCATTAAAAAGTAATTTCGTCAAAACAATCATATATAAATGGTGTACGTATGTATGATTCAAGAAGTAAATATTTCATATCTTTCTATCATATCGCTGACTACTAATCTGGGATTCGAGCGTATATCAATTAGAATATCGTCTGAATGTTGAATGTTGTTAGTTTTCGGGTTATATCTTTTTAGAACATAGAAAATACAATATGGGTTATCATTGTCAATACATTTTTTTCTCAAGTGTAAATGAATGTGATTATCATAGTTATCTTTTTTCGTAAAAGATAGATAATAATCACCTACAAAGGTTGGTGGTTTCTCGTCCTTTTTAATATATCCATTATTTGTTTGAATCTTCCATTCATCAAGAATACGTTTAACGAATAATTCTTTACTATAATAGTTTTTCATATATATAAATATTAACGAGACAACAACTCCAAACAAACAGACTAAAGTATATAAACGATTCATATACTATTTATATATATCTAAAAATCTATATAAAACTCTTGTAATACGTACCATCACCCCCGCACGGGAGTGCCGAGAAATTGATTGGAAAAAGTTGTCTATGTATGTAAGTATGTATGTAAGAAGAATATTTAAAGGGATACTACTACTAATAATTAAAAATATGGATATAAGTTTTGAGAAATTATTGTCAGGAGTGCAAAAGATAAAGATGGATTTATTGGAATTGACACATGAAATAAAGACAGTGGAGAAGGAAGTAAAGAAGGGAATGAAGGCATATGATAAGTTGCAAAAGCCGAAGGCGAAGACGGGAAATAGGAAGCCATCGGGCTTTGCAGAGCCAGTGAGAGTGTCAAAAGAGTTGCAAGAGTTTATGAAATTGAACGAGGATGATAAAGTAGCGCGCACAGAGGTAACCAAGTACTTGTCAAGCTACATCAAAGAGCACAAGCTAAAAAGCCCAGAGAACGGACGTGTAATCGTCCCGAACCCAGAGTTAAGTGCTTTGCTTGATGCAAAAGAAGAAGACACAATTACGTATTTCAATCTGCAAAGATTTATGAATAAGCATTTTGTCTCAAGTAGCAATACATTACATTAGAATAGGTTTAAAAATATTACCATAGTAAAGATTATAATGGTAAAATTAGTAAGAACGCATACTTATTTTATGACTTTTAAAGAATATAAGAAGAAATTCTTGAAAAATCCTGCAGATGAAAAAAAAATGCGTTTAAATGAAACTGACATCAAAACGCGTACACACATTATTTTTCAGTCGAGATGATAATATAATTTAGTAATATTTATTTTTATATGTATAATTATATATAATGCCATTTACTTCTGATGAAATAAAAAGTCTGACTCCTGAGCAAATAAAAGCTCTTAGCAATAAAGAGATAAAATCTATTAAAGTTGAACAGCTACGATTATTCACCAGAGTTCAATTACGAGATTTTACCAGTGTTCAGCTACGATTATTCACCAGAATTCAAATACGAGCTTTTACCATTAAACAATTAAATGCCCTAATAAGTAATCGAATAAAAGCTCTTACTGATGATCAAATAAAAGCTCTTAGAATTGATCAATTACAATCTCTTAGCATTAAAGACATAAAAGCTCTTACAGGTGAGCAAAGAAAAGCTCTTACAGGTGAGCAAAGAAAAGCTCTTACAGGTGAGCAAAGAAAAGCTTTAAACGGTGATAGTGTGGACGCCGAAGTAGAGGATGTTGATGCAATCCGGTATGAGAATCTTGACCAAAAAGAACCTAATTCACTTTTACCTCCATCCAAGTGTCCTTATCCGTCCAGTGGTAGATTTTTAGAATTTCTATATAATTTATAACGTAAAAATATTATCATCCTAAGAAAGAATGTTAATATTAGAGTAATTTTGCCGGCCCTTGTGGGAGTGTTAAATATCATCATCCCAATTGTCCAAGTCTTCATTGGGAAGACTAACAGCATGATTTTTAACATGTGGAAGTTTTTCTCTTTGTGCTTCAATGTCTTTTTCTAATTGTGCCTCTTTTTTATCCCATGCATTAATCTTGACGCGATTGGAATAATTAAGTTCTCTATTTTTAATATAATATTTGTTGCGACTTTTAGAATCCATAATGATTTCATATTCGGTACATAGTGTTTGTTTAACTTCAATAAGTTCAGCGTATTCAGTGTCCATATCTTCTACAATGATATTCCATTGTTCCAACTTAGCGGAAGGATCTTGATGCTCCCACAACTCCTTCCAAGTCCAGGGGCCAAGTACATCCATGCGAAATTCGATTTTGTTATGGAGTGTGGCATATTTTTCTCGCAAGTTGTGTATACGTTCCTTTTGTTCATCCATCTTTAAATACTTGGATACAGAGAGAATAAGAGAAATATACGTAGAAATACTAATAGAAGAAACAGTAACAATGGAATTGTCAGTGTTAAAAAATTCTTTCGTGGCTTGTAAAAAGCCTGAAATAGTTGAGAAAAAAATGACAGATGTTTGAATCATGTTAATTTGATTGTTTAAATCATCATACTTAAGATCGAGAAGACGTTTATTCTCCTTGCTCTCTTTTAAAATAACAATATTATTGCGCTTCATACTTTGAAATTGATTTTTAAAGATAACATACTCTTTTTGTGTATACCAATCATCCTTTGTATCTGGAGAGCGAGTAGCGAGTTCCGTAGTTTTTGGAATACTATCCTTTTCCTTAATAGTTGTTGTAATTTTATTTTTATCGGCAGGAATATTCATATTCATTTATATTTTTATAAGAAAAAAATGTTTATAATATCAACTTGATTAAACTCTTAATCTCTCTATAATTGAATATGATATCTAAATTGGGTATATGTTTAACCGGGTACATGGTTAGGATTAGCATGTATTAGGGGAAGCGGGTCAATTAAGAAATACAGATTATTAGAAAACTTATCTTAAAATGATTAAACCTCTAATCTCTCTATAATTGAATATGATATCTAAATAGAGGATATGTTTAATAGTGTACATGTATAGGATTAGCGTGGTATTAGGGCAGTTGGTCTAAAAGAAAAAAATGATGGTGTGTTATACCTAAATACTGAAGTATATATAATGGGTTGCTGTGTGTCTTATCAATTGTATTATGCATTGCAGAAACAAGACAATGACATAGCATACTTTTCTTTTGCCGGAGTAAAAACAATGGCTAAAGTGGTGAATATTTACGACGGTGATACGTGTAGTATTGTATTTAAACACAAAGGGCATTGGATAAAATATAGAACGCGTGGTCTTGGATATGATACAAGCGAATTGCATCCTCGTAAGAATATAGATTTTCGTGAAATAGAAGTGGCGAATGCGCAGCGTCAAAAGGCGGCGTTTCAAGATTTGCTGCATTATAACAATGGTATAATCGACGTGGAACTAAAGGGATTCGATAAATATGGTCGTATTTTGGCAGTGTATTTTGGGAAAGATAAAAGCACATCCATCAATGATATAATGATATCGTCGCATGGCGGTAAGCCTTACGACGGTGGTCATAAGGTGTAGTGGGTCGCGAAAAAAATTGAAGCACGATTTAAAATAAATAGATAAGTACTATAGGTTAAAGATGAAGGTGAATGTTTTAAAACTGTTAAATGGGTTAAGTGATCGTGGTGTTCTATCATTAAATTTCACGGATGCTAAACTACTTGAAGAATGTATATCCCTTTTGAATGGGGAATATGCTAACGCAGTGGGTGCTAACACGGATGTATTAATTAATTCAAAACTTGGCATGATGGGTGTAGGCATAGAATCTCCCCCTGCCTCCCTACCATTAAAGAAGCGAGGGCGTCCGCGCAAAGAAAAGTCGGTTGTGTCATCAACGTCAGATCGCGGAGATGATTTAATAGCGAGTCTTGTTGCAGAAGCGCAGCGATCTAAGCAAAATAAAGATTCAGATGATGGAGTACTTGTTCCTGAGCCAGTGGATACTGAGGAAGCGATAACAGTGAAAAAGATGGAATATGATGGTGAGACGTATCTGATATCTGGTACGAATGTGATCTTTAGTTTTTCGGATCATGAAGAGATAGGAATGTTTAAAGATGGACGCATCATATTAAACTAAATAAAAAGAAAATAAAAAGAAAATAAAAAGAAAATATTTTTTTCGTGAAATAAAAAATGACGTACTAATTTTGCTATATATGTAGAGTATCAACTAAAAGAAGTCATTTAATAATGAATACAGTACCAACTTTTGTAGAGGCGAATATGCCTAATGGGTGTGAGGGAGTGAGTGTGAGGCTTGCAGGAATTTACCTTCGACTAATGTTGGAGGGTGAGTTGAGTGAGCGTGTTTTGAGTGGTACAATCAACAAGCTTGTCTGGAAGAAGTTGTATCTATCCTTTATGCGTAAGAATTGTGTAGATATAGCGATCGATAGACATGCGTTCCAAGTGTTGTATGCATTGAGTCGTCATTACAATATGTGTCGCGTAGACAAGACAAGTATTACATGGACTTCCAACACAGCAATGGCTGCTCACGCGAACCTAACGATTGGAGAATTGCGAGGAGAACTGTCTTGGGCCTATACGGAATTGCGTAGATTGGAGCAAGAGCTAAACGCAAAAGAAGAGAAGCCCGATGTCGATGATACAGAGATTGCTCGCCCTCAAAAGAGAATGAGACGCGAATTCATCGACGAAGAGGAAGGAGAATGTGATGTAGAAGGGGACGTGAGTAATATGACACGTAATGAATTGCGCGGAGAACTGGCGGGTGCCTATACGAAATTGTGTAGACTGGAGGAGCTAAATGATGTAGAAGGGGACATGAGTAAGATGACACTGAGTGAGTTGGCAGTCTAATGTTTATAAAAAGAAATAAATATAAAAAGAAATAAATATAAAAATGGCCCTATATGTGGTCTTTTTTAATGACTCATTTCCAGTTTCCCTACTCATTTCCCAGTTGCCCACTCATTTCCAGTTTCCCCACTCATTTCCAGTTTTGCCCATATTGTTTGAATACTTAGAAAAGATGGTATAAACCCGTTTAAAGGGAATGTGTGTAGATATAGTGTGTAGTTAGTGATACACTGCTGCACGGAGCTCTTATAGTGTAGTGGTTATCACTCATGACTTTGAATCATGAAACCCGAGTTCGAATCTCGGTAAGAGCTTTTTATATTTGTATATATGGTTGTATATATTTTCCCACATAGTCTAACGGTTAGGATATATCCCTTTCAAGGATGGGGTCGGGGTTCGATTCCCCGTGTGGGAATTGATAAAATGAATATTTACCGTAAACCCAGTTAGCTCAGTTGGTAGAGCGCACGCCTTTTACAATAGTTAAGGTAAGCGTGTGGTCGAGGGTTCGAGCCCCTCACTGGGTGAAGTTATGCAATTATAGCTCAGTTGGTTAGAGCATCGGTCTTATGAGCCGAAGGTCTGCGGTTCGAGCCCGCATCTTTGCAATAGGACCTGAATATAGTCCTGAAACTGTTCATGGGTGTAGTATGACGAAGCTGGTCATGTGGAAGATGAGAATGAGGATTCCGATCGAACCACAATGTGTTTTGTGTATTTCATATGAATAAAAAATACTCATGGGTGTTGGCTTTCTGCATCGATGTCCGAGTGGTCTAAGGAGCCAGACTTAAGACCTGGTAGCGTAAGCTGCGTGGGTTCGAACCCCACTCGATGCACATGGGATACTATTAGTTCTACCTCCACGTGGTGTATCCTGGTTAATACGAAAAGAACTACTTTATCGGGGTGGCGCAGAGGCAGCGTGTCTGGCTCATAACCAGAAGGTCGGATGATCGAAACATTCTCCCGATATATATTTTGTTTTCTTCCATAGCTCAGTTGGTTAGAGCGTGCGACTGTTAATCGCGAGGTCAGAGGTTCGACCCCTCTTGGAAGAGAAATGGGGTAGGGGTTCCACTTGGTACCCTTACGCCCCCTGCGACGGGTTAAGGTGTGGGTAGGGGTTCCACTTGGTACCCTTACGCCCCCTGCGACGGTGTGGGTTAATGTGGGGGTTAAGGTTGTGTAAGTGTAAGTGGAATGGGTCGGCGCCGCGGAAAGACCGCCATAGAGGAAATGGAGAGACATAACTCCAAAAACGGTGTCTCACAATCATAAGCGAGAAAATAGGAGAGACGGGGGCTTATGGTCGACATAACTGTCGTAAAAAAGTGGAATGGGTCGGCGCCATGGAAAGACCGCCATCGAGGTAAGAAACATATTCCGACTTGTTCGGTTTAGACACTGACTATATTACAAAATGAAACCGCTGAGCTCTGACAAGTTTTGAGTTTTATAGCAGGAGTGAGTGTTTCGCCGTCTTAATGCGAGGACTGGGGGCTTAAGACATAGAGGAAATGGAGGGACCAGGGTAAGTTGTAAACATTTCGTTATTAAACGAATATGGGGTCTCACAGTTATAAGCGAGGTATCGGGGGCTTTTAACACTTTTTGTGTATATGTATTTTTGAATACTTATTAATTATAATAAATTGTACATGTTTTATTATAATTTAATTCGAATACTTTTTAATGAAGGGAATAAACTTGTAATCTCTCTAACTCTACATTTTCAATTTAGTTTGATAGACTTGCTTTGACATGAATGAGTGTATAGGACTTGTGTTGACATGGGAGTATCCAAAACTAAAACAATTTCTTACAAGTAGAGAGATATGAGTTTAATCTAATTCAACGGCTATATATTTCAACGGCTCTATAATGCAACATGCACACTTAACTTAAAAAAACGTACTACATTTTTTCATTATTTCGCAAATTTTTTCTGATTTCTAAAAAAAAAATGAAGCACTTTTTTTCTGATAGATTTAGGGTATCAATTCAACAAGTAAGACGTAAAGTTTTCAAAGTATTCAAAGTATTCAAAGTAATCATGTCAGCACCCAATACCCCCACAACTATCCAGACAGTTTCCATGCCCACGACCCCTGTCAAGGCAAAGAAAGTCTTGAGTCCCGAGAAACAGGCAATCAAAGAAGCCTTGGCCGCCACCAAAGCTGCTGCCAAGGCCATCGAGAAGGAAGCCAAGCTCGAAGAGAAGGAAGCAATCAAGCAAGCCAAGCTCGAAGAGAAGGAAGCAATCAAGCAAGCCAAGCTCGACGAGAAGGAAGCAGCCAAGCAAGCCAAGCTTGAAGAGCAGAACATGGCCAAGCAAGCCAAGATCGACGAGAAGGAAGCAGCCAAGCAAGCCAAGATCGACGAGAAGAACATGGCTAAGCAATCCAAAATCGACGAGAAGAACATGGCTAAGCAAGCCAAAATCGACGAGAAGGAAGCCGCTAAGCAATCCAAAATCGACGAGAAGGAAGCCGCTAAGCAATCCAAAATCGACGAGAAGAACATGGCTAAGCAATCCAAGATCGACGAGAAGGAAGCCGCTAAGCAATCCAAGATCGCTGAGAAGGAAGCCGCTAAGCAATCCAAGCTCGCTGAGAAGGAAGTCGCTACGCAGGCCAAGCTCGAAGAGAAGGAAGCAGCCAAGCAGGCCAAGCTCGAAGAGAAGGCGACCGCCAAGCAGGCCAAGATCGAAGAGAAGGAGGCGGCCAAGCAGGCCAAGCTCCAGGAGAAGGAAGCAGCCAAGCTCCTGAAGAAGGATGCAGCCAAGCTCCTCAAGAAGGAGGCATTGTTAACTCTTACAGTAGAGGAGAGGAGCGATGTCGCGATTGTCAAAAAGAAAAAGGCAGCCATGACAAAGGCCAAGAAGTCCATTGTCAAGCCCAATGCGAACGGAGACCTATTGGTCGATCTGCTTATGGCCTAAGTATATAGTAATAGAAAGTTTCATGTAATTTAATAAAAAAATAAAAAATAAAAACCAACGTGTTTTTTATTGAAACAAAAAATGAAGAACTGACAGCAGTTGTCGTAAGAGTTATTATACGATGCTACCGACGCATAGAATCTGCTGTAAAAGCAATTTCAAGTTGCACTGTTTTGTGTGCGATGGAACCATAAATCGTGGAGACGAAATAAGCCAAGTATTGGAGTCTGGTGGAATGGAAATGCGGCGCGTACCCTATTCGGGTTCAAGATGGGTACATAACACATGCTTCCCTATAGACGGAACAATGTATTATTTAGAGTTAATAGCTCATATGCAAAAAATGAAACCGAACATGTCGTATAAGAATGTGGTTAAACTTGTAGAAAGTGCGCCGAATGTAATATTGGAAGCATGATTTTAAATAGAAAAATGCCTTATTTTTTATTACTCATTTACCGTTTTCCTACTCATTTCCGGGTTGCCAATAGAGTCTTGTTAGATGGAGTGGCATTGTGTTAATTTTCTTATTCTAACCACTGCATCACAATATTCTTATTCTCGCACTCTGTGCCGCACCCAAGCTTTGCTTGCTTCACCGAAAACTTACTAACTGCATTGGCAACCACTCTCGCAACACGTTTACCATTATCAACCTTTTTTCCAGCACATTTATGAGCATCGGAAACTTGCAATTCGTCGTCTATTACATCAACCAATATTTTAGCTAAAGCAAAAAGAAACCTTCCGGAACCTTGTACCCCAGAAGAAGTTTTCTCATCCACACCGACTGTTGGCTCTTGGACATCATCAGTATATTGTCGTTTACCCATTGTTTATACTATAACGCAATATAAAAAAAATCTGTTCAATATTACTTTCCATTAAAAAGGGAATATTGATTTTATTACTCATAATTCGTTTTCCTACTCATTTCCGGGTTGCCAATAGAGTCTTATTAGATGGAGTGGCATTGTGTTAATTGTTTTATATTAAAACACGTTAAATGGGGCTTACCCCGGGCAGCCTCTCGACCAGCCTTTAGTTAGCCAGTTGCACCCAAGCCTTCTTTGTCCACTCACATTAGAAGCCTTACTACTTGCACTTGCAACCGCTCTCACAACACGTTTACCCATATCAACCGTTTTTCCAGCACATTTATGAGCATCGGAAACTTGCAATTCGTCGTCTATTACATCAACAATTATTTTAGCTAAAGCAAAGAAAAACCTTCCGGAACCTTTCACCTCGGAAGTTTTCTTGTCGGAGCCCACATCGAGGTTTCTTCTTTCAGGAATCGTATCAAAAGATTCAGCTTGTCGTTTACCCATTGTTTATACTATAACGCACGATAAAAAAGTCTGTTCAATATTACTTTCCATTAAAAAGGGAATATTGATTTTATTACTCATAATTCGTTTTCCTACTCATTTCCGGGTTGCCATGGATTGGATTACTTATTGTGCACCATGTATAGTATTCGAATTGTTATTATCGTACTTATTAAACATCTAAGTACACCCATGAATGATATCCTCGGCGAAATGGCCATTGAAGACATCTGCGCAAGCATCACCCAATTCAGGTGCAAGAGGAGCATTTTTTTCGATTTTGTTTACTGAAAAATCTACACTTCGCCATCCATTACTATATGTTTTGAATCTAATATAGTTATAAGGTAATTGATCCTCATTTTTCGCTGATCCAGCAAAAACACCTTTAGTGGGTATGGTGCCCAATACAATAGAGTCCTTTGGCCAAAAACCATCTGAATCGGCGAGTCCGTATAACGTACCAGATACTGACTTGTATCCGAGATTAATTGTAAACGTGGAATAATTTTCTTGACCTTGTGTTGCATTTAGGATTGAATCATTCTCAATATATGTCTCAAAAAAATTAATACCAGAGTTAGGTATTATATTTCCATCTCTGGCATTATACACTTGACGATAAGTTGAATATGTGTTTATAGATGTTTGTCCAAGTTCTTGTTCAGGTGTCTTGTCTGGAAAATTGGTTATGGGTTTAGGTCCATAATACCAAATAGTAAATTGGTCTTTCGGAGCGTCTTTACCCTCATCGTTAATCTTTTCAATAGCCTCCTGATTTTCTTCAGCGAGTTTCTTAATATTCGCAATAGCAGTACTCTGCTTCTTTTCCTGCTCATCCGAAGACTTATTGTCGATACCAAATAGTTTTCCCAAACTTAGTGCTAAAGAATTAGAAGAAGACATGTTTATACTATAACGCACGATAAAAAAGTCTGTTCAATATTACTTTCCATTAAAAAGGGAATATTGATTTTATTACTCATAATTCGTTTTCCTAAAAATCAACACAATCTTTTGGATCAAAAAAAAAATCACACACCCCAAGTTTTCCTTGCGCTTGCTTCACCGAAAACTTACTAACTGCACTGGTAGCCACTCTCCCAACACGTTTACCATTATCAACCTTTTTTCCAGCACATTTATGAGCATCGGAAACTTGCAATTCGTCGTCTATTACATCAACCAATATTTTAGCTAACGCAAAGAAAAACCTTCCGGAACCTTTCACCTCGGAAGTTTTCACTTGCACCTCGGGACCTTGTATCTCAAGAGCCTCTTTATTCAAAACTTCATCAGCTGGTATTTTGTGTCTACTCATATTTATACTATAACGCAAGATAAAAATATCTGTTCAATATTACTTTCCATTAAAAAGGGAATATTGATTTTATTACTCATTTACCGTTTTCCTACTCATTTCCGGGTTGCCATGGATTGGATTACTTATTGTGTACCATGCATAGTATTCGAAACGTCATTATCGTACTTATTAAACATCTAAGAACAAAAACCTGTTGCGTCAACTGCATCACCAAAGACATCTGCGCAAGTATTACCCAAATCAGGTGCAAGTTCATCTATTTTTCCGATTTTGTTTACTGAAAAATCTACACTTCGCAATCCACCGCTATATGTTTTGAATCTAATATAGTTATAAGGTAATAGATCATCGTTCTTTACTGATTCACTCAGGAAAACACTTTTATTGGGTATGGTGCCCAATACAATAGCGTCCTTTGGCCAAAAACCCTTTTTATCAGCGAGTCCGTATAACGTACCAGATACTGACCGGTTTCCGATATTAATTGTAAACGTGGAATAATTTTCTTGACCTGGTGTTGCATTTAGGATTGAATCATTCTCAATATATGTCTCAAAAAATTTAATACCAGAGTTAGTTAGTGGTTTTTTTGAATCCAAAGATTCTCTGGAACGATATATTGGACGATAAGTTGAATATGTGTTTATATATGAGTCCCCCTTTTCATTATTGTCTTTAAAATTGGTTATGGCTCCATGTGCAGAATACCAAATAGTAATATCTTTCTTATCATCTTTACCCTCATCGTTAATCTTTTCAATAGCCTCCTGATTTTCTTCAGCGAGTTTCTTAATATTCGCAATAGCAGTACTCTGCTTCTTTTCCTGCTCAT
>Ga0209264_1001235_pt1 | contig 14834 bp, 17 predicted proteins | sample SaaInlV_DNA_150m_FD_184687 | JGI IMG/M metagenome (GOLD analysis project Ga0209264, IMG submission 184687) | Marine microbial communities from expanding oxygen minimum zones in the Saanich Inlet - SI075_LV_DNA_150m (SPAdes) (version 2) | ecosystem: Environmental > Aquatic > Marine > Unclassified... | reverse complement strand
CTCCGCGTTTTACTGACATGATTGTCTACTTGTTTGCTTTCAATTGATACATATCCTGTATTGATAAACCATTCGTCATTTTTTTTTACACTGGAATATTTATTATTAAAAATTTAAAATCACAAACTAAAAAAGGGCGTCCCCTTATCTTCTTTTTTTTATCTGCTTCCATCCAAGCACCGCGGTCATAGGTTTTATTAACAAACTCTACGACACCCATTTATAATTTAATTCAATCAGAGTAGAAGACTTAACCTCTGACTAATAGCATCTACATAAACATGGTTTCCAAGTGGTTTTATCAAAATTAACGTGATCAGCGCAATCAATCATCAAACACACCCGTTCATATATTCACGTTTCCCCACTGTATTAACAGGCTTTACCTTAACCTGGATACGCAGCGAGACTTACTTTACTTTACTTTTTTGCAAAAGTAATTTGTGCCAAGTAAGAAGCACATATTCCTCTCTCACCCAACCTCTACACTACCGAGTTACCAGCTTACTCCTTCGTGGAAATGGCTCTCTTAGTCATAGTATAAAGATACTGGAATACTTCTGGGCCATGAGCTTTCCGGCCCCATCCCTTGGGGGAATTTACCCTTAGGATGGTATGGGAATGCTACATAAGTATGCACGGCCGGTTAAGGATATGCATACCCCCTGCTTGGATTTTTAAGCAGGATTCAGGACAGTTTAATGACCTATCCAGGTCAAGTCATCGTGTAATATCACGTATCACCCGATGTCGGGCTTGAACCGACGACCACACGCTTACTTTAACAGATGTAAAAGGCGTGCGCTCTACCAACTGAGCTAACCGGGTTTTGAAACTTTTTATGTGGTTTCATCACGAATGCACGAAGCTCTTGTAAAACTGTCCTACTTGACCGTGTTTACGACGTACATATATACCATAACATCGTGTGTCATTTTTTTTTTGGCCTGGGTATGTGTTTTGTTAAAAACTGGATTTCACAAACATTAGTCGTATTTTCTGTAAAAACTGAAACTAAGATCATCTGGAATCAATTGCATATCTATTAATTGGCAATTCAATTTATAAGCTTCTGTTGCTCCTTCGCAATTATCCAATGCCTTTGAAAACAATTCTCTGTCATTGTAATATTTCTCCACTGTTTTAATGCCAACCTTTTTATTTTTGAAAACCTGTGAAATATTATCGCTTTTGTCTCCTAACACAATCTTGCAAAACAGGTTCTTCGCAGCATCGTCGTAAGCAGTTTTACTGGTGGATACATCCTTATATTTGAGATCATATAGTTTCACCTTGTCCGAAATTAATTGCAAATAATCATGATCACTTGCAATAATAAAACACTTAATTTGTGGTTCTACTTCCATATGCTTCTTGATTGCCAAGTAAATACAATCGTCTGCTTCGAGATACTCGTGTTCGTAAATTAATTCCACACCCGCCTTTTCGAATAAATTTTGCTCATATGCAATGCGGAAAAATGCTGAAATATGCACTTCTTTATTTTTGGTCTGATCGCGACCTTGTTTATATTCAGGAAACAATTTCATGCGCCATATTGTACTTTGCTTGCAATCTCGTGCCACGAAAATTTTATATGGTTTCTTCTTAATACCTAATTTCTTGGGAATTTCTTTAATCTTATCTATAAATGTGGAACAAAACTTTTCTAAAAATTCGTCGTTCAATGATGGTTCAATTAGGGGATCGTCTTTCTTCGCATTGCGCCACCATACACATAGTGCAAAAACACGATAAAATATAAAGTAGCTCGCGTCAATATATATGTGGTTCATTACAGGAGTTGTCATTACGGGAGTTGTCATTACGGGAGTTGTCATTCTTCTATTTCAATTCATTCAATGTAAAAATCTAAATCATTTTTAATTATAAGTGAATTATTATAATTAAAAATTGAGAATATATTAGAATCTATTAACATTTAAACAATTGAACACTAATACACTACTATGAATAAATTCATTAATAAAACTCGATTCTTTACGAAATATTGTTATTTACGTGCAGCATATGTAAAAGACGGTGCATGCAATTGCAAAGATGCATGTAAAATGGCAATCCATTGTGGAATGACAAATAAACCTCGAAAATTCGATGATTGCAGTTGTATGCATCATTGTAGTGCTGAAAAAAATGACTTGCAGCACTACTTTGAATCTTTTAAAAAATTGTGATTTATTAATTTTTCTTCATTACCAAGGGTGTAAAACGTTTATTCGATATACAACTAAGTTTCATAATATATTATCATGATTATATATTATCATGATTATATATTATCATGTTATAATGATATAATAATTATTCATATTATTATTATATATATGCCATACCCAGTATTTTATAAACTTACGTTTCAAGACACCAGTAATTTTTATAAACTTCCTATTGAAACAATACACCATGGTGTATGGGAGAAAGAGTATACTTTCGACGAAAAAAGATGTTTACCCATGCTTGACTGTACACAAGATAATATTATCTCCAAAAAGGTGTTTCGTTTTTTTGATACACCACCTTATAGAGAAGTTCGTGATGAAGAAGAAGAGTATAATTCTATTATGAGTCGCCATTACATTGTTTTGAGTGATGATTGTCATCATATTGAATCGCTTTATTATGATAATAAATTATTGACTTCATTGGAAGAAGATGATATTGATGTAGATATGCGATTGTTGATTACAATATTGATAAAATAAAAAATTGAATCCATTTTTTATCGATGTAGAATCATTATACTATACACGCGAATATGGATCCTCAAGTGCAAAATATGATGAACTCGATTCACAAGTTAGGTCTTGTGAATTATGTGAAACATTTCGATGATGAGAATGGGTTTATGTGGACAAGTGATTCGCGTACATATGATATCGGAAATGATGTATTAAGCGATGGACATAGTGGATGTTCTTTTGCTTGTTGTCTGAGAGAGTGTCAATACTTTCTGAACAATCCGAATGAAATTCCAAGTGAGAAAAACGATGATGTTCACCATAATGAACCGGACACTATTTCTGTATCGGTTATTCAGAATGAAGTGAATCACATAGTTCAGGAACTTGCACCGGAACTTGCACCTGAACAGGAACTTGCACCTGAACAGGAACTTGCACCTGAACAGGAACTTGCACCTGAACAGGAACTTGCATCGGAATCTCCATTTAGCCCTCCGAATCCACATGAAAATGAACATTCATGCACAGCTTCTCTAAAGGGTTCTGGGAGCGAATATATGTTTTATGAATCAATGGATCAAAATAATAAAAATGCAGTTGATGTCATGGCTTCACAAGGAATGGACAAGGCTGTGGAATTTATGACAAAGGGTATGACCAATGGAACAATGTCCTATGGAGAAATGCGTCATATGTTTGGTTAAACGATGTAAAATATTATATATATATATCTATAATGAATGAAAAAATTATTAAATTTATAAGGGGACCTTTTCCAAAAAAATATACAGCATTTATTAAAAATAGAAAAACAAAAAAAATAAGAAAAATTCATTTTGGAGATAAAAGATATCAACAATATAGAGATCGTACACCGTTAAAATTATATAAAAATAAAGATCATGGTACAAGAAAACGCATGCAAAACTATTATTCCAGACATTCGGGAACAAAAAGTCGTAATAAAGCTATTAAACAAGAAAAGGGAAAAAGTAAAGGGCTATATAATGCCAAAATTTTGAGTCATGAATATTTATGGTAAATTGTATAAGTCCCATATTAAATATTCGATTATGTAAACTGAGAGTAAATCATCCAAAATATATAATAAAAATTCCACATTTTTTATTATACACAGATGAAGAGTTGAATCACCAATATTCTTAAATATCTAAACTAACAGTGTTCTTCTCAGATCGAGGTCTGCGTTTACTCTTTGTAGGCATTTTTTCATTCTGCATCTCTTTTAATTCGGAAATGCTGATTGTACTACTTTTATCTTCCGGTGCCGATTTTTGAATATTTACGCTTTTGGATTTGATTCCGGACAAAATTCCTGAAATATCACTTGGAGCCTTCATTTCCGGACGAAGATTGCGAGTTGTTTGGGGTGCTGGCTCATCTATATCGAGTTCTTCGACGCGAGCACGTTGAATATCGGGTCTCAATGGAATATTTCCAGCTCGGCGGGGTGGTGGAACTGAATTGGGACCCTGTGTAGCCATTGGGGTTGGTGGGGAACCAAAGTTCATAGATGGGGAGGGCATTGGTCTTTGCTGTTGTTGCTGTTGCTGCTGTTGCCCTTGCCCTTGCCCTTGCCCTCTCTGCTGCTGTTGTTGTCCCATCATATCTCCCATGAAATTACCGAAAGGAGCGCTATCATTTCCCATAGTGTTAACCGCTGCTTGAGTAAATTGTTGCATTAAATCAGGATTTTGGCGCATAATGTCATCCATACCAGGTAATGCGGACTTGAACATTGTATTCGTCATATGCACCATTAACGCACTTCCACCTAATTGAAACAATAATTTTAGCTCAGGAGCCATTGTCGCCTTGGATTTATATTTTTCATGCAACTCTGAAAAAATATCATCATAATCATTAATATTCTCATTTAATTGTTCTGACCAACCATCCAATTTTACATCGAATGGATCGAACTTGTTATTTAAAAATTCCATACCTGTAATACATGCCATGAGCATTTTCCCCTGAAACTTCACACTGTTCTTCTTCTCTCTTTCAGACACATGTGTCTCATATTCTCCCTTCATTTCAAGTATAGACGATTCCATAGTATATTTCTTACTAAGGTTAATGCCCTTACTTTCCAACTCTTCCAACATATGTAGGTACTTGAATTTTTCACGCAACATATCTTCTTTGCTTAATTGAGGCTCAGTAGGAACTTGCTTATCTGGTTGAATGGGAATGTCGTTAAATTTACCATAGCCATCCCATGTTTTTTTACCCGATTCACTATCAGCCATACTCTTACCAACCTTTGCTTCATTAATCAGAATATCATCGTCGTTATCATCAACTGATTTATTATTATCACCACTTATGTCGTCGGTATTTAGTCGAATTGGCTTTGAAAATAGATCAGATTGTAATTCTTTCTTAGATGTATTCGATCGTGAATTATAGGAATGTGAATTATGAGATGATTCAGAGGGATCATCCACTAAATCATTTAGTTCATTTTCTAAATTATTCAAGTCATCTATATTTATATCACCACTATCGGATCGCTTTTTTGAGCCTTCTCTGTGCTTATCATTCATAAGAAGTTCTATGCCGCCCCCGAAATTAGAAGATTTTGATTTGGATGGAATTGATATATCTTCGATAATGTCTAAATCTCCAATATCAATAATTTCACCTTGGTTCATTATGAATAATATAGAACATATATTTTTAAGTTTATCGCATTATAGTTTACTTAGTATATATTTGCCATGGCGGTAATATGTTTCGAAAATGAACATAATACAATAGTTGTAAAAAACAATCGGCCAAATCATCCTTTTTTCCATTTTTGTCTAAATATTTATTATATACCGAGAATTGTGTGAAATTATTTAATAATTGCTTACTAATAACTACGGCTGCTTTTTTTCGGTCCCCATACGTTTCTATTTTTTCATCTGTAAAAGTATTTAGTTTATTAGAAGCCGATATGAATTGTATATGAGAGGTTGGATTGCGCATTATATAATGGTATGCAATCATTCCCTGCACAGTTTTCATTCGACTTGCGATGGGACTTATCTGATTTTCTATAACCACATGATCATATGGTTCGAAACATTGTAGGTGTTGTTCCAGTGATTTCTTCAATTCTTTCCCAACACTAATAAGATCCATATCCGATGCTTTTTTTTCAGATGGGATAGGAATTAAATAATTGTCCTTAACAAACTGTTCAATCATAGAAAGGAGCATTTTTTTAGTAATCGGTTTCTTGGGCTCTAATCCGATTGATTCGGCCATGGAAAACAGTTCTTTTTGTGTGTTCTTTTTCAACTTGGATAAAACCATTTCTTCGGGTACAATTTTATGATCATTCGTATTTTTTTTTCCGTGTCGCGTACAATAATAATGCTCTTCGTTATGAAACATATGTTTGACTTTATTATTACATGAATCATTGGAACAAGGTGGATATACGGTTGGATTTGTTAAATTCAAAACATCCCAAAAAAGTATTTCAAAATCAATCGAACTTTTTACGTCCAATACACAACATGCTAAATTTTTGATTCCAACATCAAAACTTATTATTCTCATTGTAATAATAAGTTTCTTATTTTTAAATATATTTTAATTAGGATTAGGATATTGTTGCGTTAAATATTGCTCCTGGGTTAATATCGGTGCATTCATGCGACATTGTAGTTGTTGTGATGTTAAATAGGCCTTTTTTAAGTCGCTATTTTCATATCCGAATGGCATATTATTTTCCACACAACTTTGATAAGTATAGGGTGTATTCGACGACTTGGGTGAGTGTGATACATTGCAACATCCACAATCATTACATGCATCTTGTTGATTTAATTTAATAATCTGATCCGCGTTTTGTACTAAATAACTGCGGTATTGCCAATTGGATTTAATATTGTTTTCCTTTCGCAGTGTTTTGTTAATTTCTGCACCAGGTTGCCATGAAGCAAAATTGCGACCATCGCTCATAATTGGTGGAAAATCAAAATGAATATTGTTAGAGCCTGCATAACATGTACCCCAACTCATTATTTAATATACATAGAGAAATTATTGTTGCTGCAAAAGCACAATTAATTCCGCCTTTTTAACTTTTGATGCGTCTGCAATGAGTCCACGTTCAAGAACCATTTTCCTTAAATCACCCACTTTTAATGCTTTAAGAGAAGTTTTCGCTAAATTGTTGCCACTGACACTACTATTTACTGTGTTAGTATCATCGTCGTCATCATCATCATCGTCAATATTCGTATCTGTCATTGATGTTAAATCGTCCAATATAATTTCTTCGTTGTCTAAATGATGAATTGTATTTTTGTCAATATTAATTACCTTTACGTTATCGTGTAATTCCTCAATTGAATTTTCATCAATATCGTTTATGTTATTATTTAGATATACGACTTCTTTGATATCATTATTTTCCTCCTCTTCGTCAGAATCTGCTTCTTCGTCAGAATCTGCTTCTTCGTCAGAATCTGCTTCTTCATCAGAATCTGCCTCTTCGTCAGAATTGTCATCATCACCTTCACTTTCATCATCGGAATCAGCATCGGAATCAGCATCGGAATCAGCATCCTCACCATCAGATACATCTATTAAATTACATTCACCTATACCCATACCCATACCCATACTTGCCATAGGACGTGGGCAGGTATCCATATCACCACTTTCCGTAGGGGCTATACTATCCACCGGACCCATACTTGCACCAGGACCCGTGTTTGCACCAGGGCCCATACTTGTCCCGGAACCGATACCACTATTTAAAGACATAATTATGGATTGTAATATTTTTGCCTGTTCCATTTGCGCTTCCTCTAAATGAAGGATATGTTTTTTCACATAAAAAAATAATACTCCCGATAAAATAAACGTTATGCCTAAATATAACATTGTTTCGCTGGTAAGTTCAAGTCCTAACATTATTACTATTCGACCATATTAAATATACTAAATATAAACGTATATGCGCCACTAAATAAGCTTGTCTGAAATATTTATTATCGTATCCAACAATTCTTCAGGATAGTCTAAATCTTTCAATACTTTAAATCCTCCCTTCACTTGAGAAATACCACTTGCCAATTTATATGTATAATTAAAAGTATAATTATTGTCAAGACATTCTATTTTCATATGTTTATTCACTGTATTCGGTTCACTATCCATGAGTTTACATAAATTGCCATAATGCGTGGTAATCATAAAATTTATATTCGACCTTTTATTGATATATTTCAAAAATCCATAAGCACTCCCGACTGCTTCATATGGGTTCGTACCTGAATATAATTCGTCGAAAATACAAAAGTGTCGCTGGGAACTATTATTGTTAAACTCTTGGATTATTTCCTTACATCTGCGCGCCTCTGCTTGAAAAAGACTATCTCTTCCAGATGTATCTGGTATATTCAAATAACTATGAATATGATCATAAGGATTGATTGTAGCCTTTTTATAAAATCCATACCCAATCTGTTGTGAAAATATTATATTAATTACTGCCGTTTTTATGAGCGTTGTTTTACCTGCAGCATTCGGCCCCGTTATAATCATATTCTTTTTAAAGTCTATATCATTGGGTACCACTTTTTCGCCAATTAATTTTGCATCCATTAATTTTGCATAATACCCCTTTTTCATTTTTGTAATCTTTCCAAAAGTACATTTATTCAACTTTTTCAAAGTGATCAATCCCTTTACGCTCGACATGTAATCCATATAACCATTTATGTGAAAAGAATAATCAATCATCTGTTGAACAGTTCCATCACTATAAAACATGTGGAATTTTTTCATGATATACCCCAATTGTGTTCCTTTTGAAAATGTTAATTTAAGCGGTGTTATCACGTCTAATTCATTAATAAACTCATCAACATCATTCTTATATTGCACCATTTTTATCACAAATTCATTATAAGTCTTTTGTGTTCCATATAACGCTTCTATTTTTTGTATATTATTTCGCGTTTCAACTAAAAACTCTTTTATTGTAAAAATGTCTTCGTGAATCTTGTGCATGTTTTTATAATAATTAACACATGATATCACGTTTTGATACATTTGGAAAATATAAAACCCTACTGAAAATGCAACATATGCGGCAGTACCCCAGTTAATTTCTTTATAATTCGTATTCAATAACATGCCCAATGTGTGATTCTTCAACACCTTTTTCAAAAGAGATACATACGAATTTAATGACACATCTAATTGTTTATACTTCAGTATAAAAAAAGGAACTAATAACATAACTATTGGAACGATAAAAAACATAATAGGTGAGGATAAATTATAAATACTAAGTAGTTGTAAAAACATGGATGAATTATTTAGTTTATCGAAATATTTCATATCGACATATTTATACTTGCTTATGAAATTCTCATCGTTTATAATTGAATACCAACAATTGGCCACTTTATCGTGAAGCTCTACATTCTGATCAATTGATGGAAACTTTTGCAATATTTTTTGAGTTTCCTTTAAAAATTTCGTGTCTGTTGTGGTGTAATGACATATATCGGTAATGCATTTTTTGCCAAAAATTGTTTTGGGTGCGATGACATGCTCGATAATCCCCTGCTTTGTCTCTTCTACATTGTTAAATTTTATTAACTCAAGATCTTCCATAACATCCTTTTTCAATTCTGTTTTTTTTTCTATATATTCTATTGGATAACGAAAATTGTATTCATGTTTTGTCATTTATAACAAAACAAGAATTTTTTAAAAGTCCTAAAACGTATTACTTCCCATATTCGACAACACTCGATGGCATTTCTTCTATCTGTGTACTATAGAAACCTTCAATCTCCTTCAACATTTTTATATCAAATCGACTTACAAAGTTGATTCCCATACCTTTTCTACCCCATCTTCCAGATCGTCCAATACGGTGTAGATAAGAATGCACGTCTCTTGGAATATCAAAGTTGATTACCGTACTTACTTGCTGAACATCAATTCCTCTTGCGGTTAAATTGGATGATATTAATACTCGCGTGGCTCCAGTCTTGAAACCTTGGAATGATTCGGCGCGTTCTTCTGGTGTCATCTTACCATGAATATATGATACTGCAAACCCGTCTTCTATCATGGCATGGGCCAAGTCTTCCACTCGACGAATACTATTGCAATAAATTATCGATTGTGCCGCCGAGATACAATTATATAAATCTTTCAATGTGTCATACTTTATCGCATCACTCTCAACCGCAATATAGTATTGTTTAATACCTTCAAGTGTCAGGGCTTCGGATTTTACAAGAATCTTTTCCGGATCTCGCATAAACTTGCTTGATAAGTCCTGAACTTCGGTTGGAAGTGTCGCACTAAATAAGGCGACCTGGACACTGCTTTTCAAGCATTGAAAAATATTATATACTTGTTCCTTAAACCCAGACGACAACATTTCGTCCGCTTCATCAATAATAAGTAGATCAATATTTGATGCATTTATCTTATTGCGTCGTATCATATCATGAACTCGCCCTGGACATCCAACAATAATATGTGGTTGCTCTTTGAGAGCAATTGTATCAGCATCTATTGAATTTCCTCCAATCAATAAATGCGTTTTCAGATTATCCATATGCGAACCCATCCTATTTAATACGGTAAACGATTGTGTACTTAATTCGCGAGTAGGGCTCATAATGAGTATTTGCGTACGCTTTTCATCTGTATTTACAAGCTGAAGTGCAGAAATAGTAAAGGCACCCGTTTTACCAGTACCCGACTGTGCTTGCGCAATAAGATCTTTTTTTTCAAGTGCCGGGAGGATTGCCTTCCTCTGAATTGGACTTGGATTTTCAAAACCATATGCATATATTCCTCTTAATAGTTCGGGCTTTATATTTTCAATGTCATTCCAAGAATTTATTTCCTTTCGCTCCATTGTATGTTTTATCATCACGAATTGTATTTAAGTTATAATACATTAAATTAAAATTGATATAAAAATATAATATATACTATTAGTAATATCGTTATGACAGCAGTTTATAAAACATATGACATTTCCTTTTTTGAAACAACTCTTTGGGATGGATTTCATTTTGAGGTTCCCCCGACTGCAATGAAACTTATATCCGAGTTGGCAGATAAAGTAGGTGCACCGAATTATGTAAAAACACCCATTTTCACAAAGTCGACTAATGCATTGCAGCAAAAACGTCGAAAAAATGATGGTGGTAAACATCAGGATATTAATGAGGAGGACTGGATGGCTATACGGAACTTTAAGGCAACCAATATAGCAAAAAGTGAAGGCGTGCAAAAAACGATTGACGATGCCAGAGGATTTTTGAATAAGATGTCTGAAAAGAATTATGCTACAATGTCGGAAAAAATTCTTGACATTATTAAGGAAAATGAAAGCGGTGGTACGTTTTCGCAAGAAGACACATTTAAATTAATCAGTTATATATTTAATACTGCGAGTGGTAATACGTTTTGTTCTGAATTATATGCCAAGTTGATCGTGGATTTACTTGCGCATTCACCGACCATTAAAGAGATGTTTCATAAGAACAAAATCGATTTTGTAAATCGTTTTGACGATATTATATCGGTCAATCCAGAGGAAGATTATGACAAGTTTTGTGAAAATAATATTTTAAATGAAAAACGCAAGGCCTCCAGTATGTTTTTGATAAACCTTATGAAATTGGGTGTTATTATTCCACAAGAAATCATTAATATTATTCATACATTGCAAGAGCACTTGTTGGAAGTTTTAGAACAGGATAATAAATGTGAAGTCGCCGAGGAAATAACCGAAAATCTATTTATTCTTATGAAAGGTGGTTATAGTTATATTTCAAAATTGGGTGATTGGAATGTGGTGATAAATCGGGTTGAAGTCATTTCTAAAATGAAGTCAAATAGTAAACCCAGTCTACGACACAAGTGTATATTCAAACATATGGATATTGTGGATGCTATCAAAAAATGAAGCGCTAAAATATAATAATAAAAAAAGAGATAAATATAAATTTTTTTTATTATTAATGAACGTTGTAATCGAAAATGTACCGACTTGTGTAAAAGCTCTTTCTGATGCAATGAATTGTGATTCTGGTGCAATGAATTGTGATTCTGGTGCAATGAATTGTGATTCTCAGAATGGCGTCGATTTTATGCTTGCATCAGAAATGGACTATACTGATAATTATACTGTCAAGTCATTAAAACATATAGCCGCTTATTATGGGTTTAAATCCATGTCTCGGATAAAAAAAAATGATATTATTCAGTTTATTTTACAATTTGAAAACGATGACTTGAATATTGAACTCGTGCAACAGCGCAAAAATATGTGGTTTTATATGAGCGAATTAAAAGATGATCATTACTTACATCAATTTGTTATAGACATGGATTAACGTTTCAATTGTGTAGGGTATATATTATGCTTTTTTAATATAAGTGCAATCATAACGTCCTCATATATATGATATTTTTTAATAGATTGCAAGTTTTTAAAATGATATGTGGTACTAATCTTCTCCATTGAATGTCTACTTAAAACATATCCTTTCCCTCCATCTGACCAATTTACATAGGGTCCATTATATAGATTGTGTTCCCAATATGAACCCGGGCTACATTTTTCAAAATGCCATGAGCGACAAGGCTTATCTGAAGGTATAACATTAAATCCCATATAATGTTGATTACCTGTTCGATGAATGACCTTGTTTATATATTCGGTATTCAATGTTTTCACTATCATGTCATTATCGTCAATTTTGAAAATATGAGTAATATTGGTGAATAATTGTATTTGCAACACTGCATTAATCATAGCAATCATTTTCTCGGGTAGTCCCTCATAATAATCATTACACTTTAGTGTAAGAATTCGCGTTTCTTCATCGTAATGATAATTTTCTTCCAAGTCTGGATTTCCATAAAACAATATGGCTTTTGGATTTCTAACTAATATATCATTCCATTTCGATCTATGTTTTTCGCAAGAAACAATTGTTACAAGTACATTCATAATATTTATAATATATATATATTGTTTCTATAGTATTTTTTATATATATATATATTGATTAAATAAAATAAAAATTGACTTTAATAAAATATTAAAATATGTGTTATTAAAGTAAATCATTATGAAGGAGTTTTTATACAACGAAGAAACTATTGTTAAAGTTGGTAGCAATGCCAAAGAAAATTGGACATTGGTAGATTCGAAAAAAGACTATACATGGCTCCATTTAAATGCTTATCCATCATGTCATGTTGTTATTGAAACCGATGATCCTACGCAAGAGGAAATTATTTTTGCAGCTCAGTTGTGCAAAGAAAATACAAAATATAAGAATTTACGTAATCTTAAAGTATGTTATACAACATGTGGGAACTTAAAAAAGGGTAAGGAAGCCGGAAGTGTTATTTATAAAAGTAAGCGCAAAGTCAATCATATTGTTGTGTAATCATTTTGTTCAATTATGCATTGTCATATCGGTAATTGACACATGTTTTCCTATATTTTTTATCACTTTATTCGTGGATTTACTATCACTTGCAATATTTTGGGTTATAGAAGAGACAATATTCATATATTCTTCCTGTCCTGATTCACTATTCATATAGGTAGGGTTCGCATTTTCCCATATACCAATATTTTGTATCTGTTTATCAGCAATATTACCTAATGCGAGTTTTAATTTGTCATTGTTTTCGTCCTTCTCCCAATTATCATTGTCTTTGATATACATGACATCTCTCTTCATATCGGTGCAATGTATGGGTCTTTTATATATCTCCATCTGTTGAAGCTGCTTTATAATTTGGTGATTCACACTTTCCAATAGTCCCTTGTCTTTTGTTAAATCATAATCCTCCAATGATATTTGAAGCGATGAAACAAAGTCGGCGATATTAACAGCGTCTTTACATTTTTCACTTAGAAAAACATTTACGTTGAATTTATTCGTGGTATTATTATTACCCATTTTTGGTATCATTTCGTTTATTTGTTGTTGTTTTTCGTGCATTGATTCATAATGATCCTTTTGCTGCTCAATTAAAAGTGCTTGCATATCTTTATTTTGCTGTAATAATGAGATAACCATATTTTGCGATACCATTTTGGTGTCATTAACGTTGCACGTCTCGTCGATTTCGATAGGTTTACATGTGCGGGCATGTTTCCAAAGTCCCGAGCGAGTTTTATATAATTTCTTACACGTTTTGCACGATATAGCAACAGGAAACTTGGGTTTCCTGGGGTTTCCATTTTTGGAGTCAGTGTCGGTGCATTGCTGTTGGTGGTGCTTCCACAGACCACTTTTCGTCTTAAAATTAATGCCGCAATTTTCGCACGAAAAAATCGGTTTCCAAATGTTTCCAAATGTTTCCATTTTGTTTGTCAGTGTCATTTTTCCCTCGTTCATGTAATGTTTCAATTGATATATAATAAGAAAAAGTTTTTAAATATTTTACTCAAAAAAGGTGTTTCCATTTTGTTTCCATTTGGAAACACTTTTTGGAAACGCTAAATTAACTGGTTTTTATGAAAAAAAGCTTATGCTAACAAATAATTCAATGTTAAATAGGTAAACGCTACATAATGGTCTAAGTGGTATTTTGGCATTTTTTTACTATTTGAAATTTGGGGAAGGTAGTTTTGGACATGAAAAGTATGTCCAAAATCGATTTCCCCAGAATAGAATTGGAAAAAAACGCCAAAACACGCTTACTTACATAAATGTAGGTAAGTGGTTTTTCAATATTGATGAACTTTATGTAGGGCATGTAAGAGAGCAAAATAAAAATGCTTACATACATGTAGTATCGTGTTTATTGTGTAATATATTGCCCATGTAGTAGAATGTAGGTAAAAGTATGTTTTTATGCGGAGAATAAATTTTCTATAATGTTAATATTATTATTATTCTCTTTTACTTCTCGCATTTTTGAGTTTAATAAACGATTAATTATCGATATTAAATTTACAAAGTGTTTCTTATTTATGTCGATATTATTCGCATCCTTCTCGATATAATCAATCAATTCATCTATAAAGTGTACATCTTCGTATGATGCCATCAATTCTGTCTCGTGTGTTTTTTCGCTTATAATATGAAC
>Ga0209264_1001231_pt1 | contig 14881 bp, 18 predicted proteins | sample SaaInlV_DNA_150m_FD_184687 | JGI IMG/M metagenome (GOLD analysis project Ga0209264, IMG submission 184687) | Marine microbial communities from expanding oxygen minimum zones in the Saanich Inlet - SI075_LV_DNA_150m (SPAdes) (version 2) | ecosystem: Environmental > Aquatic > Marine > Unclassified... | reverse complement strand
GGACTCTCTTAATGCTGGTCTTAGTTCTATAGGTGATGATGCCCTTCGCGTGGATAAACTTAATGCAGAGAGAGATAAACAAAGGACTAAGTATCAGTATGATGCTGCTTTAGAACAAATTAAGAATGGTAACAAAAGAGAAGGTCCTTTCACTGGTAAACCTCAATACGTTAACATTGGTACTTATAAAGATCCTATTAAAGTTTCTCTTGGACAGCATAAGGATGGTACGCAAGTTGTAAGATATAAGGGTAAATTAATACCAGTTAATAGTCAACAGTATACTGATTGGTATACCCCTGAACAGCAGAGAGTAGCTTTCAATGATAATGTTAGTAGACTTAAGAAAGAAGTTGCAGGTAAGATTAAAGAAATGGTAGGTAAGCAAGAGGATAAGAAGTTTAATGAAGGATTCTCTGCTCAATTAGCAGGGGGTAATCAAATTAGAGAGGCACTTAATGTATATGGAGATGCTGGTATCAATGTAGAAACTGGTATGAGTCGTTCTGTTTCACAAGCTATTGCTATGATAGCTGAAGACTTTATGAATTACAAACGTGTTAATCCTAATGGTAAGAAAAGAATGGCTGAATTTGCTAGAGAGCATATGATTCAAGCTGATGTTGCTAGTACTGGCTCACTGCCAGATTCTTATATGAGAGTTCCTGTAGACGCGTTCATACTACCTAGGCCTGGCTCCTTTGATTATAAAATAGGTGAGATGCCAGATAAAGCATTTGCAAATGCTCAATATGGTTTGAATTCTTATATCTTAACTCAAGGAAGAATGGAAGGTAAGGAGAGTTTACTTAAGATGAATAATTCTCAGAAACTTTCATTAGCTTATAAAGCCTTCTCTACTGTTGAAGATAAAGAAACACAAGCAGCTTTAGAAGCGGGTTATACTCCATTTATGTGGTGGTTAATAACTAAAAAATAACAGGAGGTAAATATGCCAGGTGATATTACTAAAGAAATGTTAGAGACAGTGAGAGACGATACTGTTGGGGATAATATTTTATTTTTAGACTATGATACGATAAAAAGTGATGGTAAAAGATATCGTATTTCTGGCTTAACTGCTCCTGAGGTTCAAAACTTAACTTCAGAAGGTCCAAAGGTAGGACAGCCAGGAGGTAAACTAGCCGCTAGTCAGGCGGCAGAGTTAGCAAGACTAGGTGGTTTCAAGAATATCAATAAGCTCGGTGAAGAAGATAATTATGGTCGTGAGATTATTACCTTTACCAACGATAAGGGGGAAGATTGGACTGATATGACTTACCTTAAGGGTGTTCTAACTCCTTCTACTTTTACTAATGATAGAGAAAGAAAGCTATATAGGATGGGGCAAAACTCTAGGGCACTTAATGAGGCTAGAGGGGTAGTGGAAGATATCAATGACCCTTGGGTAAAGGCTAGAATTGAAAGAGAAAATGTTGCTGTAAAAAACTCTTCTTTATTCACTGACTCTAATAGGTTTAAGAAGACAGCCTTAGATGAAGCAGAATTCGCTATGGCTCAGACCTTGGTTGGAGATTTTAATCCTTATACTAGTTCTGGTGTTAGGTACCACACGCCAGGTGCTAGAATGGATAACACTGCATTCAGCCCTACCTCTGCTGGTTGGGATCAAGCAGTATTAGGTATCAGTAGTGGCATTGATAGTATGAGAGCAGCCTACTATGACTTAATTGATGATGAAGAAGGGTATAGATTAAATACTAGTAGGGCTAAGATAGTTGATTGGAATACTAATCAATTACCTACTTTTGTTAATAATGTCGGTGAAATAAAAAGCTTTACAGATTTTGGAAATTATACTGCTGGATTAGTAGGTAGCGCTGCTCCTTACTTACTTGGTCTTATGGGTTCTACAGCTACTGCTGCTTTACTATTAGGTGGCGGTGCATTAGCAACTGCTATCGGTGCACTCCCTGCTGCATTAGTGTATGCAGGCCAAACATATAATGATATGGAAGGCACTATGGAAGAGAAGAATGCTGGTATAGCGTTTACTGTAGGTGCTGGTATGTCTGCGTTAGATATGTTAGGTCTGAAAGGTATATTAAAGCCTGCAGACTTTCTTAAAAGCAACGCTGAAGAACAAATAGCTAAAGCCTTAATGAAGAAGTATAACTCTCAGAATGTCTCTAAGAAGATGACTGAAGAGAGAGCACGGAAAATCGTTAAGAAAGCTATGGTAGATTCTACTTCAAAATTAACTGAAGGATTAGCAGGATTAGTTAATCTCACTCTATCTAAGAAAGCCATCGCTAAACAGATGATTTCAGACATCAGAGAGGGTGGTATAAGAGAAGGAATAACTGAAGTAGGTCAAGAAACCTTGGGCTATGGTGGTGCTATCTTAGGTTCGAATAAAGAGTTTAACTCTAGTGAATTTATGGATATGGCAGTTAACTCTCTTATCGGTGGTACTTTAATCGGTGGTGGAATATCACCTGTATTAGGTACAGGTAGGGCTGTCCAAGACTTTAGAAGAACTAAAACTGATTTTGAAATTAGTGGTGATCAAAATATTGAATTGGCAGAACAAAATTCTGAAAGCGTTCTTAATAATATGTTAGCTAATCCTGTTGCCGTTAAATTTTCAGATGCAGTAGGTAAAGAAGCTGATGAACATTATGAAGCTAATAAAATGAGTAACAAGGGTGTAATACAATGGATTAAAGATATACCTAAGAACTTTATATCTAGGCCTCTTAATTGGTATTGGAAAAGCCCTATGGGTAAAAAGACCAATGAGTATGCTGAATCCTTAATATCTTTTTTCGCACCTACTAATAAAGATAGAGTAAGTGGTGAGGCTATATATGAGAAAGAAGTTAGAGACTTTAACCAGGCTAGTCAAAATATCAAGGACGTCTATACGCGTGTCCGAACAATATTTGACCTGAAAGATAATAGGAAAGACAGAGGAAAAGCTACTGAGTTTGTAGACGAATTGTTTCAAAGGAGAAGTAATGAAGAAAGTCTTTCATCAGCAGAGAGAGGTGTATTACACTACATAGATGGTATAGCTAAAAGCCTTAATAGTAGATTAGAAGAAATTACAGGTAAAGCTTCTAATATTACGGGGGAACAACTGTTTAATAATGGGCAACCTTCTAGGAAAAAAATTAGAGAGAATGAGGATGCAGTAAGAAAGCAGCTACTAGATAATGGTTACACTCTGGAAGAAGTTAACGAAATCATAGACGCTATTGAGAACTCTCCTGAAGGAGCATCTTTAGAAGACGCTAAACAAAAAAACTTAAACGATGTTATACCAAGGAACTTAAGGTTACAAGGAAATCCCTTCAATGAAGAAGGAATGTCAAAATTTAAGTCTGATGATGGTATAAGGTCTATGGAAGATACAATGAGAAGTTTAATTCACGGTGCTTATATGAATAAATATATAGGTAAGGGAGGTATTAACCTAAAGAGTATGATAGCTCAGGCTAAAGAAGAAGCAGGTACAAATTGGGATCCTAAGTTTGCTTCAGATATCCTTTCATCTGCTGAGATATGGTTAGGGGTTTATAATCCTATTGAGAGTAAAAGGCTTAGAGCTTTACAAACTAATATAACTAGTTTTAACTTAGTAACTTTATTAGGTACAGGTGGCCCTGCGCAGTTACCAGAATTAATGTCTGCTTTCTTAGGTAGAATATCTTCTGGTGAAGGCGGTAGAGCGTTGTTAGAAGATTTAAGAAGACTAGCTGGTAAGATAGGTAAACATTACTTACAATCAGGTGGAGAAGTAATGTCTAGATACTGGAAAGGGTCTGGACTAAATCCTTCTTCATCTTGGGAAGCTGGTAGAAGAAGATTTAACTCAGCTGGTTTTAGTGGTGTTAAGTATGGTGCTATCGGTCAAACAGGTATTAGTTCAGATGAAATTAAAGCAGGTAGGTTACGACAAGCAGTAGCTAATATCTTTATTACTATTTCATTAATCAAACCTGCTACAGATATTTCTCGTATTATATCTGATGGTATTGCTAATGATGCTGTGATTAACTATCTAGATGTATTAGATACTTTCTACAATCAAAATAAACCTATGACTAGGAGAGTTAAAGAAGCTTATGATATGCTTCAATCAACTAGAGTGCCGCCTCTTAGAATGTTAGATCTTCACAAGAAGTTTAAAGATGATGTGATAAAGAAGTTTGGTAATGTAGATTTGAGTGAATCTGATAATTATGACCAGTTATCTAAGTGGATGTCTAAAAATCATAGTGAATACGCTATGTTATTAGATATATCTAGAAAGCAATGGGTAGATAATTCGTTAGCTAACCCTAGTCCTGGTAGTAGGTCCAGAGCGTCTCAAGACCCTCATCTAGCCTTATTGTTTCAGTTTAGAGGTTATATCTTAACCTTCGCTGCAGCTATCTTACCTAGATTAGTTAAGAGAGCTACTAGTGGTAATCCAAACCAAGATGTACAAGCTATTACTATAATGGCTGGTATGATTGCTATGGGTTTCTTAGGACAAGTACTAAAAGACGAATGGAAAACAGAAGGACGACCTTACTGGTTGGATGATGCGGAGTATGTACAACGTGGCTTCCAAGCATCAGGTCTTATGGGTCCGTTTGATTTCTTATTAGATGCTATTAACCCTATCTATGGTGAGGCTAGTTTGACTAGTGCTGCCCAAGGTTTAATGGGCCCTACATGGGGTAATATACAGCAAGGTGGTAGAGTATTAGGCGCAGCTATGTCAGGAGAGGGTGAGAAATCCTTAACTGCAGCTGCTAAATGGGTTCCTATCGCAGGACATAAAAAAGAATTCCAACGGAATGTTGGTAGTATTTTAGGAGATTAAAGATGGCTTACACAAAGTATGGTGGAAAGAACGTTCAACCTGTATATGAGTTCGATCAAGAAAAGATGGATAGGATTAACGCTCGTCTATCAGGTATAGCACCATTAGAGGTAGCTGGTGATACAGTAGTTGATGAAGAAAGAGAGACCCTAACTGAAGTAAGAGGAAGGGTTAACCCTATTGAAGAAGCCAGGGGGCCTGTAAAAGAAGGAGACATCGATCCTAGATGGTTAGATACATCAGGGGAAATAGACCCTACTATGGGCGATAAGCTAGTATCTGATTTAAATCCTAAGAGGGGTTTAATGGGGGAAGGTGCTTTTAATGTTGAAGAAGCTTATCAAGCTACCCAACCTAATGCTGGCACTACTAGTAGTAAGGCGGCTCCTTTCGGTACAGGTGTTAAGGCAGCTTATACAGCTGATACTCAAGAAGAATTCTCTCAGCCTATAGTGAGTATGCTTAATTCAGAATCTTCTGTAGAATATGCAGAAAGAATTAACCCTGAAACTGGTCTTAAAAATGTAGAAGAAGTAGCTACTAGAGTTAAGAGAGAACCTATAACTTTTGGAGAAGCGATAGACACAGTTAAAGCATGGGCTCCTATACAAGAGAAAGTATTTAATGAGAAGTTTGCCGATGTAATGCGTCTAATGAATCCTAATGATAGAGCTGAAATGCAGAGGTTTATGGCTACTCATCCTGGAATTAGAGCAGAAACATTCTCTCAACTGGCTTATTCTAAGTTAGCCCCTGCAGATCAGTTAATGCGTCAAGAGTCTGGTACGGGTTTAGCTGCTACTATGCAGTTAGCATATATGTATGATACATACCTTAGACAAAGAGCAGCATTCCACGCTAAAGAGGATATAGTTTTTCCTGTTGAAGATAAAAAGAAATTATCTAAAGAACAATTAAGACAGATACATCAATTAGAAAATTCTGCTTTCTTTAATGAGTTTAATCCAGATGGTACTAGTGCAGGTGCTCTTATAGCACAAGCAGGCGACTTAGAAACTGATGGTAATGAAAATGCTATGCTAGGTAAGATGGCTGATATGACTGTTCCTGAATCTTTGTCTAATTTATTTACGATAGAGCATATGGCAGACCTTAATGGTAACATAGTTACTAAGAAGATACTAACTAGAGAAGGTATGGACTGGGTAGGCAGTAATATGGACTTGTTTACTCATGCTCTTAAGTTAAAACATAAGATGCCTAGGCCTCATAAGAAATCTAAACCTGATAAGAAGCCTGACGTTAGGATGAAAGGTAAAACAGCTTTAGATATCTTTACTTCTAAGGAAGCAGAAGCCCTAGTAGCATCAGACTTATTATTGCTAGATAATACTCCTAACACTGTTTTAACTACTCAAACTATACTATTCAGTCTTCTAATGGGTGTTGATGGTGATACGATTATACCTAACGCTGTTACTAAAGAATTCGATCATGCTGAATACAAGGATATCTTACATAATAGGGCTAAGTTCATTACTAAGCCTGATTTAGATGGTAATATGGTTCAAGAAAGATATCGTGGTGATGAAGAAAAAGATATTAAAGCATCTATTAATTTAAGAGAAGCTGTTTCTTTAATTGGTCAACAGTATTATCTAGACCATTTCTTAGCTAGTAACTGGAGACCTCATGTAGAGTCTACAGTTCTTAATTATCAATCTGATCACTTATCTAGGTCTCTTTTAGGATTTGGTGTGTGGGTTCCTTATAATCTAAACTTAAAAGATGATATGCTTTTACTTAAAGCAGGCATTATGAAACGATCTGGACTTAAAGATAGGGATGGTCTTAAGTTTGAGGCTAAGGATTTCGCTACAGGTAAACAAGCCTTTGATAATAACATACAAGAATGGGTAGATAAATTTGGTGACTTAATTGAGGTTGTAGCCTCATGGGATAATTTATCTCCAGAACAACGAGTAGATTTAACTAATTCTTTTAAAGAGATTAATAATCCTTTTGCCTCTCAAGCACAAGCATTAGTAAAGTATGGACAAGAACATGACGGTTATGCTACAATTTCTTCTGTAGTTGAAGCTGTTAAATTACGTCTAGCAGAACAGAATAAAAATCATAAGTATTATTCATCTAACTTTTTAGCAGAGGTAGACGGGCTTACTAATGGTATGGCTCAGAACGCTATGTGGGTTGGTGCTGTAAAACTTGCGGCTGCTTCAGGCGTAACTCAGTTCTTAGTTGATTCACAAGGTCGTAAGGGTAATCTACTTACAGTAGACGATATGTATGTAAACCATGCTAATGTTACTTACAGTCGTATACATACTAATAACGATCCAAAGATTAAAGCCTTAGCAGGTATACTTAAACAATATGGTCTTGTAGGAAGAGGTAGTTCTAAGGGCCCTATTATGATTGCAGGTTATTCTGCAGGGGAAGCACTTATTAAAGAAGGTGCTACTGAAGTTATTAGGGCTATGATTTCTTCTGACCCAGCCTTCGTCAAGGAGCTGAGAAGTATAGGAGTAACCCCAGCACAAGCTGTTAAGACGCTAGAGGACGCTAGTGTCTTCGCTGTAACATCAACTATCGGAGCCCTTCAGGATTATAGTTCTTTATTATCTTCGTTTGTAGATGAGATGATTAAGCAGAAACAAGAGAATGAATCCTTACCCCCACCATCCGTGGTATTTCCCGAAGGTATTAGACAGGAATTTGGATTAATGGTTCCTTCTGCTACTGGCCCAGAAATGATTACACCTGATGGTGAACCGTTTAGGCGTGTTAGGAATGAAATGGTATATGATGCTATAGAAATCGATAAGAACACTGGTGAGTATAAGAAAAGTATGAAGGCCTTGTCCCAAGTTACTCCTAAGACTACCCAGTATGGTGACGCACTTATGGTTAGGCATTCTGCTAGAAGATCAGCTGAAGAAGGTGTAGGTAATAAGTATGCTCCTAAGGGTGAAGAGTATGGTAACATATTCCAACATGTCTTCGATGGATTCTTTATGCCACCTTCTCTTATGAGAGAGGCAGATGTTATTCTTAATGAAGAGTTCTTAAACTTAGGTAAGAGAGCAAGCAACCTTAGGTCGCTAATAAATACTGCTAAGAATGCTGGTTACAATATGAAAACAATTACAATGCAAAACCTTGTTGAAAGGATGAATACTGCCGCTAAGAACGGTAGGAAGTTTGTTGAATCGGTTAAAGATGTTAACCAGTTTATTGTTGATGGTACATATCGTAAAGGCATTATAAAAACTAAAGGAAATAACGATAGAAAATTTCCACCTAGTATAGCTAAAGGAGTAAATAGACCTACTCCAGGTATTAATGTAGGATTGACTTCTGAAGAAATTAATAGACAATTAGAAGCAGCTTACTCTCCTTATCGTAAGCCGAATATGACAGCCGCTGATTGGGAAAACATGACCTTTTAGATACGGTAGCGAAGACTTAAGATAAAAAAAAACCCCTAGAATATAATTAAATATTCCTGGGGTTTATTTTTTTTTTTCAGTAGCCTCTTTGTTTCTTTAACTTACTAAGACTCTTTTTACCTTCGTTAAGAAGCTTATCAGCAATACCTGTAGCTATTTTAAATGCTTCAGCTTGTGTCATTCCTTTATCCATTAGTGCTTTCTGTTCTGCACGAACGTTACCACTGTAAGCTATATCTAGCATCACATCGTTAATCTTAGGAGTGTAAGCTATAGCAGGGTCTAAATTATACTGCTTAACATACTCCATATCGTCCATACCATTTTCTGATAACATATTATAGTTCTTAGTACTCATCTTCTTTAATCTCCTTTGATTGTAAGGTATAAGCATTGTACTGCATTACCTTTTCGTTACCATCTATATCTTTAACCGTATAAAATGGGGACATGTTAAACATTACTTCTTCTATTCTTTGCATATCAGTATCAGTGATACCTATATGCTCTCTAATATCTTCTAAATGAAAGCCATCAGAGTACATAGAAGCTATCTTATCATAATGTGTTTCTAACTTATATAATAATTGCTGACTTAGGTTCTGCATCTTTATCCTCCTCATTTAAGTAAGCAACAAAGCTCTTCATCCAATCAGGATCAGTAAGAAGAAAAGAGTATTGAATAGTCTCCTGATGTACTGCCTTAGAATTATCATTATAAGCTATCGCTACTGTTAGTTGGCACATATCTTTATTATCAGCCATTATTTACTCTCCTTAACTTTATCATATCCGTATACAGCCATACTCTTAAGTAAAGATTGAACACAATCCTCAGCTGCAAACATAACCTCTTCCGAGGTATTCTTATTATCTAGTACTACCATAGCACTGTTTAACATTTCTGTTAGTTCTTCTGCTAGTGCCATCCGTTTCTCCCTTTAGCTCTTGCTCTATCAAAGATACTTCTGACTGATAGAGTAGTGAAGAAGATGTATACCTTAGTCACTAAGGGTAGTGGTAAGGAGAGACAAGAAGAACAGGTCTCTTTAAGATTCTTTATTATATTCATTTTAATTCCTTATTGATTAGGTAAAAGAGTATGAAGAAGAATAGTACCCAAGGGGTATCCTTAAAAATACTTTAAAACCGTTATATTATTATTAAATAGTATACAGGGGGGCGGGGGGGGAGTTGCCTTCGGCTTTCCCTATAAGGGTTACTTAGAGCTTTTCCTTACCCACCATAGGGTTCTAGTAATTAGACACTTCTTCAGGCGGTCTAAATTTAATACCTTGTGCGCTATTGTTGTGATACTTTTCAGACTCCAGAGCTCTTGTTGTCATGAGTTTTCTGGTCTCAGCATAGTGCAGGGATCCTGAACTTAAATAAGACTCCAGAACATTGAATATGAAACACTCAGTGCCATACTCTTTGATCTTCTTATTGAAAGAATTAGAAGAACCAGTATAGAATTTCCAATCAGATTCTTTCCAGCAATCTTCTCTCCACTTAGGATTACCCTTATCTTTAACAGGATTCTTCAATGACCTATACTTAGGTGGTTTCATCTTCCAAAAACATTTCCTACCTATGTAGGCTATGTCTTCCTTAGTACAGGTTATTTCATATAAGAACCCGAAATATTTTTTAGGATTAGGTGTCTCTCCTACCCAATGATGATTAACCTCTTCTGACATTTGCTAAACCCTTATCATTAAACTTAACTACTACACCATTACCTTTGAATGATTGAGAGCCTGCTATCTCAAGTAAAGCATCTCTAGCTACCTTAAGCTCATTAGATACGCTATCATGTTTACTCTTAATAGCTAACCATTCATTAGCTAACCTATTCCAGTCACTAGTATTAAGCGCTACTACATCTGTCTTAGCAGGCTTAGGTACTTCTTTGAAGTATAACTTCCAAGCGTCTAGTAGTTGCCTAGTTAAGTCAGGACTCTGTTTAAATAACCTATATCTACCCTGAGAGGTGTGAGCACAATACACCCAGAAGTGACACTCTTTTACGTCAGCTAGTAACATTTGTTGTGTCATCTGTAATTGGTATTGCATAGGTAAGGCTTCACCCCGCATCATAGTGTTCCATAGAGGACTCTCACAGCCTTTTAAAGGACACTTGATCTCAAGGATAGAGGCACCAGTAATTTGCTCCATACCATCAAGAGAGGCCATCAGAGGCATACCCTCTACCTCATTAGTAATACATAATGGTTCGAATATCTTATTCAATCTATCTTGCACTGCTACTCTAGCTTCTTCTTCATACTTATGACCATGAGCCATAGCAAAGTTCATATCGATCTTCATATTGCCTTGCTTAAGCTGGTATAGCTCATACCTATTCTTAGGCTTCCAAGGACTAATCTCACATGCCGCCGCAGCCTCACTAGCTGTACCATGATTCTTTCTAACTGCTAGCCATTCATCGCTACCCTGTGGTAGGTCGTATTCTAAGAAAATCTTTTTCATCTTCATTTCTCCTGTTTCAATAATCCTTTCATATAACTAATTTGTTCATCGAGTTGTTCAACACTACCCGAATACTCTAATCTAATACATCTCTTCTTCTCATACTCTAATGTTTCTATAACATCATTCTGCATTTCTTGTTCCCATCCTTCGCATTCGCAAGTATATCTATTGTTATTGTGAGAAGCATTTCTATTGAAACCGTGAGGTGCGTATGGGTGAGTAGAACAAGGTACTTCTGCTGTAGATTGTCCTGGTTGTTCATACTGTTTCATCTTCATTCTCCTTAAACGTATTAGCATTACTTAAATCAGTGTTGATACCCAAAGCATCAAACACATCTCCGTTGGTTACATCTTGTACGTTATCTTGTACGGCACTACCGTGTATCATACACCCACCACTCATAGCGTAGTAACCATAGGGGTAAGCATCGTTGTTATCCATAGCTGGACAACTACAAGCAGGAAAGTTCCAGAACTTAATCTTGTTATCATCTAAGTCAAATCCCCATAGGAACTGTAGGTCTCTCTCTAACTCCATCCACTCATCATACAACTCTTTAAAGATAGTAGGGTGTGCTTCCTTCTTGTACCCAGTCTTCATCATCTTCTCAACTGAGTTAAAGATGTCTCTGCGTGTATCGTGTATCTCATTAATGGCTACCTGATTAGGCTTAGGTACACCTAGTTCATCTGCTAGTTCCTTGTTAATCATCTTCATTCTCCTTTAATAAAATCACAGGTCTCTTAGAAAGGACAGGTTTCCACTTACCGTCTTCTTCATCGAACCATTCTGCTATTAATATATACATCAGTCATTCTCCTTCTGTTTAAGTATCAAATGTGAGCCCTTAACCTGGTATATAGGGCTAACGACTCTTATTTGTGTCATTAAGTGACACATTATGTACATCTAAAGTTCAACTTTCATATCACATACCCCTAAGCACTACCATCAAGCAGAGTATACGGTGTACACCTTACTGTGTATTGTATATCTCGATACGCAATCTAGAAATAAGGGGTAGTTTATCTAGATATAATGTCAAGTTTTATGTACACTTTACTTGACATTCTCCTACTTATCCCTCTATATATAACTAGATAATCCAAATATTACAGAGTAACTATCCAAATATTACACCACATATACCTTGTAAGTTTAACTAAACTCTGCAACATATATAAGGTTATAACCTATCCCAATCTCTGGCATAATTAAGTAAGAACTTTGTACCTTCATTCATACCCTTGTCCATCTTATCAACTAATATAGTCAGCTCCTTATTCTCAATCTCAAGAGCTTCTCTCTTTACTTTCTCTTCTGTGTATAGTTTGTGCCAGCACAGTGCCGAATCCTCTACCATCTTGTTGTACTTCTCTTGTCTGGTCCAGTAGTCTTCACTATGCTCACTCATCCTTGCTCCCTTTAGTACCTCTATAGCAGGCATTAGCCTTACACTCACCATCACTGACACCACACATATAAGCGACAACTATTCCTGCTATCATCGCTACTACTACAAAGATATCACCTGCCATCATTTGTACTTCCTCCACCAGATAACCTTACCGTTTCTCTTTATAGTCAGTGACTCACAGTATTGAGTAGCACCTCGTGCTTCCTGTTCCAGTGTATAGATATAACAAGCCTGAACACTAGGACATACCCACGTACCACCACCACCATTAGTCTTCTCAACGTCCATAGTTATCCTATCTTGATGTGGAAAACTATAGTAGTTATTACTAAGTGCACTAGCATTGGTACTAAATATTATTAAACAAGCCCATAGTGCTATCGCTATACCAAACCCTACTATCTTTGAGTCTTCTTTGTTCCAGTGTCTATCTTTCATACGCATCCTTTTGGTTGTGGTAGCCCACCATATTTAGATAAGTTCTTCATAGGACCTGAGCCACCGTGGTCCATAAAGAGTTCCTTCTTACCCTTACCATAATACTTAGCGAATGTTCTGATGGGTGGTACTACACCATTCTCATCATAGTATTCTCTAGTCTTCATAACCTGTTGTCTTATCTCAGGTGTCATATCAAACTCATCTTGTTCTGCCATATCGTACATTATATCAGAGTTCCATACTGTTGGGTCAACTAAATAACCATTACCATCTCTCTCAATCATCTTCACTCTCCTTAATGATAGCCATAACAGGTACTTCATTATCTTTCAGTAGGTGTTGTACCTCTCTCCATACTGGTCTGCTTCTAGTACCATAGTTAACTAAGTATCTCATTACATATCCGTCCATTTCTTAAGGAACACTTTAAAGTATACCCTCTTAAACAAACACCACACACATAAACTATCCCACTTCATACTAATAATACACCATACTTTCTTCATCTTATAAGTCTCCTAAATCAAAATCTTCATCTTTACTTAAATCAATAGCAGCTACATAGTTAACACTTTCAATCTCTTGTGGTGCTGACTTAACATTCGTACTGTCTAAGTAGTTGTCTATCCAAGGTAGAGGGTTCTCACCTACCTCTAAGCCTAATCTCTTAGGGTCAAGACCTATGTTAGTTAATCTAACTGCAAAGATGTAATCCATATACTGCTTAAGTATTTCTTCATTCATACCAATTAAAGGTGAGCCCTTAGAGAATAGGTATTCAACCCACTCCATCTCTTCCTTATAACCAGTAGCATACATCTCATACACCTCATCCTCTAGGTCCTTAGCTACCTCAGTGAATCCCTCACTTACGTCTGTGTTCAACATCTTGATGACTCGTTGGAATACATCTAGGTGTATCATCTCATCTCTAGCAATCAGTTTAAATACATTACTACTACCTGCCATTAGTTTCTCAGGTTGTTCAGAGAATGACCAGTTAGTAACAAAGGTACAGAAGAATCTAATACCTTCAAACATATTTAGTATTACTGCAGATTTATAAACAGCTTCTTTAACTTTCCTTCTGGTAACTTCTGGGTAAGGGACTCTGCCAGTAGGGTCAATAGAACGACTAAGACTGTTAGCGTCCATCCTATCAAAAATACTGGTAGCCCAATCGAAACCAGCAAGAATACTAGTAGCCCTTCTTTGAACGTACTCATCATCTATAATTCCTCCTATAAATTCATCTACATTATTATAGATAGCTCTCACCATCTCAGTATAGCTCTCACTATGTAGTAGCTCATTGTTCTGGTGGTTAGTAATATATAACTCCCACTCAGGGTTGTTACTAATACCACCATTATTAAACAACTGTAGTGGAGCACGACCAGCACAACTATCTAAACAAATAGCAAACTTAAGCCCACTCTCATAGATATGTCTACCAGCCTCATCTAAACTATCGAAGTCTCTCTTCTCCTTTGATAGGTCTATCTCTGATTTAGACCAGTTACCGATAGCTCTCATCTCTTCTGCGAAGTCCAGTATCCACGGGTACTTAGGTGCGTGGTACGTCTGAATGTTACGGTTACAAGAGTTCTCTCCTAAGAACAGTCGGGTGTTCTGACTTACTACTGTTTCGCCTAAGTTAAATATTTTACAAGACAATTTTATTCCCCTTACTTAAGTTATCTACTGCTGGGATAACATCCAGATTATATTCAACGTGAAGACCACATATGTTCTTACCTTGTAGAGGTATGACGTGGTCTACGTGATGTGGTTCTCCTAGCTTGTTAGTTAAGAAGTTAGATACCGTATACATTCTATCAATAGCTTCCTTGTCTGCCCAAGCAGGGGTAGCATTAAGCTTAGCAGCTCTTCTTCTAGCTGATATTGCGTTAACCTTATCCTTATTCTCAGTTGACCACTTCTTAATATATATTGCTCTGGACTCCTTACGCCTAACATATCTTTCTTTCTCGTACACAATGAGCCTTTCTTTATTCTTCTCTCTATACTCCTTTTGCCACTTAGCCATCTCGGCTTTGTTCTTTATCCTATACTCTTTTATATATGCATCCCTATCTTCTTTGTTCTTATATGGCACAAGCACCCCCATCACATCCTGCTGTAAGCACCTCGCTTGTGTTCTCTCTATCCAAGGTGCGGATATAATAGAGAGATTTTAATCCATATTTGTAAGCGGTTAATATGTCTCTTTTTACTCTGTTAGAGTCTAATACT
>Ga0209264_1001221_pt1 | contig 14959 bp, 14 predicted proteins | sample SaaInlV_DNA_150m_FD_184687 | JGI IMG/M metagenome (GOLD analysis project Ga0209264, IMG submission 184687) | Marine microbial communities from expanding oxygen minimum zones in the Saanich Inlet - SI075_LV_DNA_150m (SPAdes) (version 2) | ecosystem: Environmental > Aquatic > Marine > Unclassified... | reverse complement strand
CTCATACCTTGCATCATTTCAGGACTCATACCTTGCATCATTTCAGGATTCATACCTCCCATACCTTGCATCATTTCAGGACTCATACCTTGCATCATTTCAGGATTCATACCTCCCATACCTTGCATCATTTCAGGATTCATACCTCCCATACCTTGCATCATTTCAGGATTCATACCTTGCATCATTTCAGGATTCATACCTTGCATCATTTCAGGATTCATTCCTTCCATTCCTCCCATGCCTTGCATCATTTCAGGATTCATTCCCCCCATCATTTGGTTAAAATTTGTATTATCCTCTGTATCACTTGATTCATCTTCATCATGCCAATTATCCCAATTTACTTTAATATTATTTTTATAAGTATTATTTTTATTCAAATAATTCCAATATTTTTCATTACTTTCTTTTTCAATAATAATTCTTAAATATCTATCTGTTTCTTTAAATTCAATATTATTTACATCTTTGTAAAAATCAAATGATATTGCATAATTTTCATAATCAATACTAAAATTATTATCATCAATTTTAACAAGTTCCTTCTTTAATTTCTCAATATAAATATCTACTACAATATTTTCTTTTGTTTGATACCAAAAAATATTAGGTATTTTCTTTTCTTCTTTAATTTCTTGTTTTTCCATTTGTAAATCCATTTTATAATTATTAATAATAATATTCTTTTATATTATTTTATTTATAATATTTAAACATTTTTGTAAATCCAATTTGTATAATTTCCAACTTTTGTATATACTCCAGGATATCTATCAAGAGCACAATTTATACCCCAACTCGTTAAACCCATTAATATCATTGATCTATTTTTTCCATATCTACCAAAAAGAGGACCCCCTGAATCACCTTGACAAGTATCTTCATTATCATTTGGATTATTTATATCATTATAATCACCTGCTATCACCATATTTTTTGTAACCCAGTTTTTTGGAATATCAGTTTGAGATTGATCCATAATACGAATTAGAGATCCTTGTAAATTAAATGGTTGATTCCCTCCATAATTTTTAACACCATATCCTAATATAAACGCAAATTTATTTTTAAGATATATTTGTTTTGATAATTTCTCTGTAGGTAAATAAATTTGGTTTACATTATATTTAGAAGGTTTTTCATATAAATAAATTATAGCAATGTCATTATCCAGTGTTTTACTATTATATTGAGGATGAATTTTAATCTTTCTAATTTTAAAATAGATACCTTTGTCATTTAAATTATCCTTGTTAAATCGTGCAACTATTTGCGATTTATTAATTCCATCCACACAATGTGCAGCAGTTAAAATATGTCTATTTCCAATATAAGACCCCCCACAATAGGGTATATTTGAATTAATAGCTGTTAATGAACAAAGAAAATTAAATTTTTTTTTCATATAATTATTTAATAAATTACCATTAACTATTTTTGTAAAATGTTCAACATTTTCTCCATTGCTTATTTTTGATTCTTTCTCCATATAATTATTAATAATATTAAAAATTATATTTCTGGAAATTAAAAAATAAATGTTTTTTACTCTTTACTAAATGTAATAAAATAATAATAAGCAAATATAGCACCAATAATTTGTGATATAATATATGCACATAATTCTGTTGATGTTAATTGATTATTCATAAATAACATAAAAGATACAGCTGGATTAAAATTACCTCCAGATATTCCTCCAAATAGTACTATTGATATTGATAAAGCAAAACCAATTTTAAGCCAATTAGATACAGATGATTTATCATTGATGACGGTGATTATTACACCTAAAAATACGAAAGTTCCGAGCATTTCGGCAATAGATTTACTAATTAAACTATGATTCATTATATAGTATAATATGATAAAAATATATACACGTAATTCGAAAATAATTAATTATAAAAAATCATATTTTCAATAAAATTATATACATTTATAGTATGAAGTATAAAAAATCATTGAATATTATATATATTATTTATATTATATTAATTATATTTTCGATAATCATATTTTATAAATACTATATTAATAATACTAACACAGAAATTGAAAAATATACTAAACATGATGTAAATAAAAAACCTTATATATGGATGTTTTGGGAAACATTACCTGGATATAAAAAACCAGGATATATAGATTTATGTTATGAGTCTATTGTTCATAATTGTTCTGATTGTTTTAATATAATTTATCTTGATGAAAAAAAAATACGAAAATATATTCCAGATTTAGATAGTTATCAAATAAATCATCTAAAAATACAACATAAAGCTGATTTATATAGATATTTATTATTAGAAAAATATGGTGGTTTATGGGTGGATGCAGATATATTAGTATTAAAATGTTTATGCCCATATTATAAAAAATTAGAACATTATGATTATGTTGGATTTGGATGTGGTTATAATAACAAATCTTGTTCAAAAAGTTTATATGGTTATGGAAGTCCATTAAATTGGCTAATGGGTTCAAAACCTAATACGAAATATATGAAATGCATTGTATCCAATGTTAAAGATAAAATTAAAGATAATGCTAAAATTAATTATCATGATATTGGAAAAAAAGTTTTAAAACAATGTCATGACGAATTACATGATAAAGATAATTGGAACTATTATCATGTACCATCTAAATGCAATGAATACAATAACGACGGTACGAAATTAAATAATATATTTAAAGATTTTGATAATTCAAAATGCTCAAATGAACGATATTTTTTTCCATTTTATAATACAGCACCTGGATATCCTCAATGGTTTAAAGATTTAAACAGTGATGAATTAAAAAATATAGATTTACCTATAAAAAATATAATTAAAGAAGCGTTTTCTTCAAAAAAAAAATGTAAATATACTTAAAATTTAATATGTATAATATATAAGTTATGGATGATATAAATGAAAATGAAAATATAAATGAAAATATAAATGAAAATATAAATGAAAATATAAATGAAAATATAAATGATGATGTAAATGGATTACATGAATTACAAAAATATATGTTAATTAAAAGAGATACCAGAGAACTTAGACAAATTCTATTTGGGGAGAATGATATACATGGATGGGATAAACTTTTAATTCTTTATTCTATCATTTTAATGTACCAACATGTATATTTACTACACAAAACTATGATGAAAGTAACAAAGCACGAAGATTTTAATTTTAATAGAGATTTTAAAGATTTATTTATGTTCGTTTTTTTTATGTGTAATTTGAGAACATCATATTTATATTTAATAAAGACAACCTTAAAAGTTGATAAGAAGTTAGCAACAAATCTTCATTCAAATATGGGTGAATATTTTGAATTTTGATTTTTTAATTATAAAAAATAAAAACACTTATTAGTATAAAACTAAAAATATTAATATTAATATTTTTAGTTTAAATGTGTTCTATAAATCATGATTTAAAAGCATTATATATACATATACCAAAAACAGGTGGTTCATACATAAGTTCAATACTAAGTAAAAATTATGGATTTAAAAATTATTATTTAAAAAGACCCGATCATCAATATTTTTGTAAAATAATAGATAATAGTGTAGATAAACATGAAAATAAAATATTTGGAACTTATTTATATTATAAAACATCACCCCACTTAAATAAAATTATGAATATGAATGAGGATAAATGGAATAACTACAGAATATTTACATTTATAAGGGATCCAATTAAAAGACTTATTTCAGGTTATAAATATTGTATGGAAAAATCACAATATAAAAATATAAACTTTGAACTATTTTACAAGAATTCTGTGAAACTAAACTGTTGGTCTTATTGGCATTGTTTTATGCCTCAAATACGTCATATTGTTAATGAGAAGAACGAAAATATTTGTTGTTTTATAGGAAATCAAGAAAATATGGAAGAAGATTTATTAAAAATATTGTGTATGTTAAATATAAAAATAAATCATATATCATATAATAAAAATTCAACAAAGAATAATAGTAATTATAATTTATCATATGATAATGAATATTTAAAAAATATATTTGAAGAAGATTATAAAAGATTACAATTTTAATTACAATTTTAATTACAATTTTAATTACAATTTTAATTACAATTTTAATTACAATTTTAATTACAATTTTAATTACAATTTTAATTACAATTTTAATTAATTTTATTTTTATTCACTTATAATATTATAAATGGAGGAATATAATATTGATGATTATGACCTGTTTATATTTGATTTTGATGGTACTATAATGAATACAGAACCATATCACTATAAAACATATTTAAAAGCAATTAAAGAATATAATAATGAAATAAATTTAACACAGAATGAATATTTTAAATTAGTACACGATTTAGATAGAACTAATTTTGAAAAATTATTTAAAAATTTTACATCTGAAGTATATAAAAAAAAGAGTGAATATTACTATGATATTGTTAAAGATGAAAATACACGTATTGATTATATTGGTAATGTAGATAAATTTATAGAAAAAATTAAAAAAAAGAATAAGAAAGCAATAATTGTTACAAATAGTAGTATAATATCAATTAATATACTTAAAAATATATATCCATTATTAAATCAATTTGATGAAATATATACAAAAGAAGATTTTAATAACAAAAAACCAAATCCAGAATGTTATTTAAAAATTGCTGAAATTTATAAAAATAAAAGAATGATCGGATTTGAAGATAGTAATCCGGGTGTTCATGCATTAACATGTGTTAATTCTATAAAACCAATCCATATAAAATCACCAAATTATTATTATAATGATATTATAAAACAAAAATATAATATTGATGTAATTGATAGTTACGATTGTTTCGAATAAATCATATTCTTATAACATCTAATAAAAAATTATAAATCCAATAATGTACCCAAATATAATCCATGATAATAACTTGTAATACATTTCCAAATATTATTTTTATTATATTCAGCTAAACCTAACCATATAATAACAACAAGCATTTTATGAACTTTATTAAAATTATTATTTATAAATTCATCTGATACATTAATTGTTTTTATTGTAAAGTTTATTTCTTTTTCATTTATTGAATCAACGCAGAAATGATGATTATTGAAATTATCATAACCACTTATACCATATAATAATTTAGCATAATCATAATCAACTAACCCGAAAATTTCACTTTTAGAAAAATATCCTCTTGGATCAATAAATTTAATTTCTTCGTTATCAGGATTAATTAAAATATTAGAAAAATTTGTATCACCGTGAATAATAGAATATTCGTATTCATCCATTGTTTCATAAAAATCAAATAAATATTTCTGGATTTTAGTAATAATCGTCGTAAAATCATCTATATAAAGATTATTCACTTTTGTAAATTTAGGAAAATAATTGATAATATCTTCAATATTTTTTATTCTATTAATAATTTTATCATATATTTCTGCTTTTATATCATATAAAAACTGATTTTTACTTATTTTTTTTTTATTAAACATATGTAATGAATTTAATTTTTGAATAATATTTACTATTATTTTTTCATTGTTATTTTGTTTTTCATTGTTACTTTGTTCGTTATTGTTACTTTGTTCGTTATTGTTATTTAAATATTTATATAAATTAATATATTTTTTTTGATAAACCATGGAATATGCAGTATCATAAAAATTATTAATTTTTGGAAATAAATTTATTAATTCATTATTTGTTTCTAATAAATATTTATAAAAATTCATTTCATATTTAATTACTTCAACACCTTTTGGATTAATTGCCTTCTTTAATATATTATTATTTTTAATAGTAATTTCATTGAAACTTCGACATGTAATTTTATCACATGAATTTTGTAAATTAATAATAGATTTGTATTTATCTTCATCACCAAAATCGAGTAAATCTTTTAATTCATATTCATATATATTATTAAAATTATTTTGATTATTAAAATACTCGACAATATCTTTCCCCTTTTCAATATCTTTAATATTATATTCCAGATTTTCAATATAATAAATACCAATTATATTACCATTTTTATTTGCAACAATTTTGTTATCATCCAATAAATATCTACAATTATCTCCATACGTAAATACAAATAAATTATTTATATCTTTTTTATAATTCTTGAAATGATGTAAATTTAATTCTTCCTTTGGTAATATATCACACCATGTAATTAATAAATTTTTAATATTAAATTGCCTTAAATGATTCGTATATATATAATCTATTGTACATGCAGTTCCATCTTGCTCATTATAATTAAATATATGTATATTTTCTTTTAATTCAGTAAGAAAATGATCAATTACAAAATTTGTTAAAGTATTATAATTATCATCAATGACTAAAAAAAATCGATGTGCATATTTCTTCCAATAATTAATTATTGTTATTAATGCCGGATAATTATCAATATTTAATAAATATTTTGGTATATAATCCTTAGTATAATTAATTAATCTTGATGATTTACCTGATGCAACAATGAGAACATCCATTAATAAGAAATAATAATTTATTATTTAATATTAAACTCATAATAACTGTTCATAAAATTTTGGATCTATATCTTCACCTACGAAAGTTGTTGTTGTATGACCTTTATTCTTTTTTTTATTTTTATAGATTGATGAACCAATATTCATATGTTGAACCAATGATGGATAAGAAACACATATTTTGTTTATACGAAAAAAGTATTTTCGAATACTTTCCCTGAATCGAACATCAGGATTAAATTCAGCTGCATTATGCTGTTTATGAAACCATTCTTTTAATGGATATTTTATTAATTCAGGTTTAAATATAGTACAACATGTACCATAAAATTCATGTAATTTAGAATGACGAAAATTAATAAATTTACCAATTTGATAACTATTATATGGCACATATAATGATGAAAATAACGAGAAATTAGCACATTTCTTTATCCATGCATCAGCATTTTTTATAAAATTTTTACAAACAAATATATCGTCATCTAACCAAATTATGAAATCGATAGTTGCAAATGACATTTTACTAAGATATAGAAACATTCTAAATGTATTTGTGTTTCCATTTAACGCAAGATTTGATAAAATTACTTCAATCTTATTAGGGTATTTATCCTGATATTCTTTGATGAAATCTAAATAACTAACATCATTACTTCCAGATTCGAATAATATTATTTTAAAATTTATATCTGATTCAAACATTCCTGATTTTGTTAAACCATTAAATGTTTCATCAATTATATTTACTGCATTTCTTTCGTCTCGATTAACACATGGAATCACGATTAAATAGTTTAATTTTTCATTTTGGGGTATAACTTTATTCGTAATTATTTTATTTAATTGATTCATTTATTATAATTATAAATTCATTTCTTTATGTTGTCTTTGACATCAATTCTGTCCTTGGTAATTATTTTTATTTTAATTTTATTTTTTATTTTATCTTTTTTCTCTTCCTTCTTTTCCTTTTCGTTATTTTCATTATTTTCATTATTTTTTTCTTCCATTTCATTTTCTTCAATTAAATTATTAACAATATTTAATTGATTTTCTAAAAAAGTTTTTCTATCACGTAATTGTGTTAACGAGAATGTTTCAACACAAGATGACATGTTATTATTTATATATTTAATTATGATTAATCAATTTTTATTATTGATATGCTTTTAAAATATCAATTATTTCGTCAATCTCATTTTTCTTTCCCTGTTCTGTAAAATGCTTTTTTGCTTCTTCCAATATGTTAATAGAATTATTTAATTTTTTTTTTTTATTTTTAATTGCTCCACCTTTTGTTTTTATTTCTTCTATTAATTTTTTTATGTCTGACAAACCACCTTCCAATGATGCGGATGGATCATTCGTATTAGGAATCATAACCGGAATGCTATTGTTGTTATTATTTGTAGTAGGAATCATAACTGGAATGCTATTGTTGTTATTATTTGTAGTAGGAATCATAACTGGAATATTATTGTTATTATTATCATCCGTATAACTTAAATAATTCGTTACATATTTCGATATATAGAGATATATCATTATTGGAATAATTAACAAAATTATTTGATAAGTTGGATTTACATTAGCTATTTCACTCATAGCAGGAATACATGCGATTATAATTATTATTATTAAAAATAAGGCTGATACACCCAATTCTGCTGTAGATGGTTTTTGTTTTTTATACACCCTATAAACTATAGCACCAATAATAAATAGAACAATTAATAATGGATACCAATAAGTATCTCTACCTTCTTTGAAATTAGCAAAAAATATAAGACCAAGATATACAATAATCACTATGTATTTCCAATATAACATCATAAAATTATAGATTGAATTCAAAAAATCAACAGATAAATATTGAGATAAAGACAAACCTAAAATAAAACTATAATAAAACCCCATAATCACAAATAAAAATTTAAACCATCTTTTATTTTCACTACCTGCAGTATTAGCTACTTTAAATATCTTATCTGTTATATACACATACGCGATCCAAAATAATACACCTAATAATAAATTATTATAATAATCACCTCGTGTAATACTTTCATATAAATTAGCCCACCATTCGTCATCTTCTGATTCGTTATTTGATTTACTATGACTATTTGGAAAGTAAGGTGTTCCATCTATATCTGAGGATTTTTCATATTCATTATTATCATCTTCATGGCTTAATTTCTTATTAAATGATGTTATAATTGCACCACCACTTACTACTCTTCCATTTCTATTTCCATTTCCATTTCCATTTCCATTTCCATTTCCATTTTCATTTCCATTTTCATTTTCATCATTTTTATCAACTAAATACTCTTTTAATAAAGAAATACCATTCATTATCATAGTTAAAATACCACTATCTTCATTTTTATCAGTACTTCCTAAAATTATTTTTAATGATTTACTTTCAGCATAAGATGTTTCAACAGAATTAAAATATAATCTCTTATATGCGTAATATATTATAGAACCCAATATTATTATAAACCATATAAAATAAAAAAAACCAAACCAAACGTAATTATTACTTAATCCAGATAAATATAGTATTGAATAAATGATTGTTGTAATTATTTGAAGTACAAAAATTATATTAATCAATAATCTCCTTGCAGCTAATTTGTTATAATTAGAATCATTTAATATTTCTGAATCATCAATCTTAATATCACCATAATCTTTATTAACACAATATAATATTAGTCTGTAAAAAATATAATTTAATAAAATTATAATCCAACAAGAATATACATATATTATATCAATATTACTCGATATATTTTTATCGTAATCATAATAATATGTTACATAATATTCATTTTTAGTATCATCGGTTACATCTATTATTTTTGCCGGATAATTCGGAAAATTTTTCATTGCATAAAATATATTTTCAGGGGTTACATCACTGGATTCATCATCATCATCTATAATTTTTTTAGCATCATTAATTGTAGAATTATCATCAATAATCTCTATTTCTTTGTCTTCTTGGTCTTCTTTGTTATTTCCATTGTCTTCGTCATATGTTATTTTATACAAACGAACTTTATAAGGAATTCTCCAATAATAACCCTTGTATTCATATGTTGGAAATTCATTTATTGCTTTTTTAATTTCATCTTCCTTGTAAGTTTTATTTGCAGCTAATAAATCTTTTAAAGTATCATATTCACCACCTTCTATAATAGAACCATCTGTTTTATTAATTTTATAAATTTTTATTGGATTATTTTCATCTTCATAATTAATAAAAAAATCTTTTTTTTCTTCTAAAGAAGATTTTTTTAGTTTTTCTATTAAAGAAATATTTTCTTCTTCCGTTTCTTCTCTTGTTTCATCATCATTTTTTTTATTATCTTCATTTTTGAATGTATCACTTTGATTATTTTCTGTATTATTATTCACTGGTATATCGATATGGGCAACACTAAATATATCAATTTTTTTAGGTTTATTATTATACAATAATGATAAAGTATTTTTAAAATTTGTATAATTGTCATTTGATTTCGGATTAAATAATTTTTGTTTTAATGTATCCATAACATTTGGACTTATTTTAACTTTTTTTTGAAATACTTTGACTAATACACTTTTTTTAGTATTATTATTATCGTGATTTATATATTCAAAATAGTCTTTTTTTTCAGGAAAAAAATGTGTAATATCTATATTTCTAATACTCAAATTACCATTTGATTTTCCTATATCAGGAATATTATTACTTGTTAATAAAGAATTTATTAATGCATTAGGAAGTGCATCAATTTCCGCAGTCGAACTATTATATAATGTACAAACAACAGAATATAATCCTTGGTCATTACTATATATTAAATATGATTGTATATCAGAATCATCTGTTCCAATTTTTATTGTAGGTGGACATGTAAAACATATATATTTTAATTTATATGTTCCTTTTCCATTATCATCAGTATTATCATTTCTACTATCAAGAACTATACTTAATGTAGATGTATTAGAAGCATCGTCTTTTGGTTTTAACATCAACATTTTACCATAATTTCTCATAATTGTTACATCTATTTCTGTATTTTCAAATTCTTGTCCACATTTATCATAACAAATTGATATACTACCATTAATGTTTATTCCAAATGGTAATAAAGGATTTACTATATCTTTAGAATTATTTTGAAATATATCATTTAGAGTAGTATCGCCCTGAGTTGGAAAATCAAATTTTACATTTAGATTATTAGACATCTATTAATATATAATAATATAATTTTAGTTTATATACTTAATAATGAAAGTAAATTCGTGAAAAATTTTTCAAAGTAAATATTATGAATAATATAAATATATTAATTGTATTTTTTTTGTTACTAACTATTATTTATTTGTTTTTTCAAACATTAATGAATAAAGTAGATAATAAGTTAAAAAATTTAAATTTAAAAGTTGAATCACAACCAGTTAAATTAGAATTTCCTGATGAATTTAATAAATATATAATTCAATCTTCTAAATATAATAATATGACAGGAGAAAAAGATGATAATATTGAAGTTGATAAAAGTATCGTAAATAATATAGATACTCCATCAGAATCTTTCATAGAAAGTTTTGACCAATATCAAAATAAAAATAAAGTATTCGAAAATAAACAAAAATCAAGTCATATGTGTTTTGTAAATCATAAACATGCTAATTGTAATTTAGGTGCAATGAATTATTCAGATCCAAAAGACTTAAACGATATGGATTATAAATTATTTAAATTAAATTATCCTCCCAATATGACATTACAAGATTATGTTAATTGGTTATATTGTTACAAAGACGATGGGGTTGAACTTTCTTATAATCATTTAAGAAATTTAGATAAATTGAAAAGAAATATACCCTTAGAAGAAATAAAAAATGTGTGCCCACCTCCCGGATACGAATATTCTCCCTTAGAAGCTGATAAATATTTTGATAAATTATATAATTTAAATAATGAATTTAGAATAGCAAGTAGTTTAAATTCACAAACGGGTCCATTAATGGCATATAATAGTGAAGATTATAGTGAGTTTAACCATAACTTTGACGTAAAAGGAACATCTTCGACAATAAGAAATTGTGATATTGGATTGAAAAAAACATCCAATGAAGTTCGTGATTTTTTATCCCCTAAAGATAGTAATTTTTTAGGAGAAACAGAAAAAAATAAAAAATATTTTCAGAAAAATATAGAAATATAGAGCAATATAGAGCAATATAGAGAAATAGAGAGAAATAGAGAAATATAGAAATAGAGAAATAGAGAAATATAGAAATAGAGAAATATAGAAATATAGAAATATAGAAATAGAGAAATATAGAAATATAGAAATATAGAAATATTTATAGATTTATAGATTTTTATGAAAAAACAAAGAATACAAATATTTTTTATTATATTTTATTATATTTTATTATATTTTATTATAAATATGGTATATATTGAGGAAAATCTGATTCATAGATAGTACATTTATATGGATCACTTCTTCCCTGTATAAATACAATATCATTTGTACCTAATTCATCATTTCTATTTTTTGTAATTATTTTCACTTTAGATCCATATCTCCCCAATAATGTATAATATTCATATTTATTATCATTTGGATATTTCTTTCTACCAAATAATGGTAATGTATCATTCTCATCACCATTGATTTTATATAATGTACCCATTTGTTGGGGTTGACCAAGAGGTCCACGTGTAGAAATATTAACAGGTGCTATATTTGTATTACTTATGTCAATTGGTACTGTCGGATTATTAATTGCGACTTGTGTTCCTCCTATACATGGCTGACTTCTTCCCCCGCACCCAATTACTTGACTGGGTAAATTCATATTTGGATACCAACTTTGATCATAATAATTATCACTTTTATAAGGATATCTTAAAGGATTGTATACTCTATCTAAAGAATTTTGATTTTTTGGATTATTATTAATTAAAGTTGGCACTGGCTGAGTATATACAGGTTGATTGTGATAACTTTCTATATTTCTCTTAGATTCTTTTACAGTACTTTCTAAATTATTTATTTTATTAGATAAAATGATTTGTGACTTTTCATTTTCACCATTCATTTTATTAAAATTATATTGATAAAATAAATAAAATATTACTATAATTACAAAAATTATTAATAATACATAGAACATTATTTTATCTTCTTGAATACATATTTTTTTATTCATTATATTAATAATACATATTTTATTTATTAATCTATTAGAAAAAAGAAAAAAAGGAATTCGCAATTCATAATTTATTTACAACAAAAATGACAATTACTGTTCATTAATGGAGGATCAATTATTATATTCGGTGTTTCTGTATAAAAATTACCAGGATGTATTATTTTAATTAAGGATAAAAATCCGTCATCGTCAATTACTGACTCACATAAAGCACCATTCCCTTTACCCCCAACAATTGTTATTTTTGGAGGTTTTGTTGGATTGAATCCATGTCCTTTGTCAATAATTATAATTTCTTCTAAAGAACTATCCTTGATTTTAGCAATTGCTTTTGCAGGTTTTGTTTTTTCTACATTTCCACAACTCATCATTAGATTATTTTGTCCTTGTCCTTGTTCATTTCCTGTTAATCCTATTGAACCAAAATTATTGTATCCTGATGGACATTTATCCGGATAGAAATTACATTCATTGAATAAACTACTCGCTTTTGGTTTAATTATAGACGAAGAATTTAATTTAGAAATAGCGGGGACTGGATTTGGTTTTGTTTTTTGATTTTTATCATTAGCATTTAAATTTGCGTTTGATGGAACAGGTGGATTTTCCTGTTCTTTTTGAATATTTTCGTCTGTGATTATTTCTGGTGTAAATTGTTGAATACTTTTTTGTGTTTTACTTATTTCTTGTTTTAACACATTATTCATATCTTTTAACGTATTAGGTGAATCAATCTTTGTATTTTTTAAATTTTTTATTAATCCATTCTTTTTATTAATTGAATTTAACAATTCCATATTACTCGAATCTAAACCTTTATCTGATGACATTTTACTATTTAATTGTAGTCCTGTATTGTTGTTTTCATTATTAGCAGCATTGATACTATCTTGTGAAGGATGAAGATTATTTGTTGGCGACATTTTATCATATACCCAATCCGTGAGTCCACCAAAAAATTCTTCTATTTCTTCTTCCTTATTATTATTATTTAGTGCATTATTATTTAGATCATTATTCGTTACTGTGTTGTTTTTAATAGCGTTATTCTTAATCTCATTATTCTTAATAAAATTTAAATTTGTTACCAATTTATTCGTGACATTATCTATATCAATTACCATTTTCTTTTTAATACATTCTTTGTTATTATGGCATTTATTTGCTATATATAATCGATGAAGTAATAAAATTAAAATTAATGGAATAATTAAAATAAATAACCCATATACAAAATCCTTTAAATTCATTTACTATATAATAATATAAAAATAAATAAAAAATGATTTATTTAAAGATATTTTTATAATAAGTATTAAAAAGATATATAAATCTATTTAATCTATGTTAAAGGAAGAAATTAAACATATTCATAGGATAGATTTAAATTTAATGGAACAATGTATAGATATAGCAAAAAAAAGTAATATGCGTTCTAAACATGGATGTATTATTGTTGATAGTAAAGGAAATTTAATATCATCAGGATATAATAAAAATAAGTCTATCATTTTTAAGCATATAGACGATAAAATAATAAGAGATAAAAAATGTTTTTCAAGTCATGCAGAAGAAACAGCAATTAAGCATGCTGACCGACAAAAATTAAAAGGTGCTAAATTATATGTTGTAAGATGGGGTGCGAATAACACGAATCCTTATTTTATGTATTCTAAACCATGTTCTAAATGCACATCAATAATAAATACATGTATGAATAAATATGGACTAAAAGCAGCATATTATAGCACTGATTTAGATATTTTTCAAGAATGTTGAATAAAAATATTTATACAATACAATATTTTTAATTTTATTTTGGATTTTATCCTAATAAAAACACAACAATTCAGAGAATTGTTCTATTTCATTTTAATATTTCGAAACATAAAAGTTTCTTAAGATATTGCTAAATTCTAATAATAGGATTATTGTTCTAAATAATTTATAAATACTATTTCACCATCATGTATCATTATCCGCGATCATAATTGGTATATATTCTTCTAATGATGGTATTATAATTGGAATGTTGTTGTTTCCTGATTTAGTAGTTAAAAAATTAGAATATAAATTATTATCAGTTTTTTTATTAAATCTTCCATTTAATATTTTATTAAATAAATGTAAATTAAATTTATCTGGATCTTTATCTATAAAATAGTTGTATTTACGATGAAACGTTTTTTCTTTTAATTTT
>Ga0209264_1001195_pt1 | contig 15150 bp, 13 predicted proteins | sample SaaInlV_DNA_150m_FD_184687 | JGI IMG/M metagenome (GOLD analysis project Ga0209264, IMG submission 184687) | Marine microbial communities from expanding oxygen minimum zones in the Saanich Inlet - SI075_LV_DNA_150m (SPAdes) (version 2) | ecosystem: Environmental > Aquatic > Marine > Unclassified... | reverse complement strand
CAGATTTGACTTTGATAACTCAAACTCCTCACAAGCTTCTTTATCATCCAAATCAGGTAAATGTTGATGCTTTAAACCGTGTGATGCAATTTCCACCAATCCAGAATCATGGCATTCTTTAATTTGATTATCGTTCATTAAACGAGCACGGGGCTCGCCCAATTTTTCATCCCAGGTGTTGCTTTGAGCCGTGCGGTCGCCTAAACAATAAATAACTGCTTTTGCTTGATATTTTTTTAACAAAGGCAGTAGATTGAAGTAATTATCTTCATAGCCATCATCAAATGTAAGAATAATTGGTTTTTTAACCCTTACACCCTTTGCAAGATCTTTAAAAGTAACAAAGTCAAAGCCACGTTTTTTTAAGCTCCCAAGCTGCCAATCTAGCTTATCTTGAGTGATATACACATTAAATTTAGAATTGGTCAGTGGCTTGTCTACTACTCGATGATATATTACCACCACAGCCTCTTTTTTCTTGTGAAAAGTTACGTCCGTTAGTGCATGCGAATACACTTGATTAATTTTTGGCAGCACCACTTTAGGTGAGTATTGTGTAACCACTTCTGATAAATCGTCTTTCTGATAATCAGACTGAATAAAACTCTTGAGATCATGACTGATTTGATCAAAATCATGTGCTTCATCTAGCGCACAATCACCAAAATTACTAATCTGTGCTTGCTTAATATTAGTTTTATTCAAAATTCCCATATATTGCTTTTCACCAATTGCCAATATAGGAGTGTTTAGCTGCAATGCTTCGATTGCAACACGCCCAGCACCAATAACCAAATCAGACTCTTTAATCACTCTAGGAACATCATTAACAAATCCATAAAATACAATATTATCAGAAGCTAGCACCTCAAATCTTGGTGTCACTGGACCGCCAGCAATAGTGAATTTGACTTCTGGAAATTGAGGTGCAATTTTAGATAAAATTTGATAGGCAATATCTCCTTTTGGCCCAGTCAATCTTCCAATAATACTAATGTTCATCAATAATATTCCGAATTAGGTAAACATTTTCATCAATATTTAATTCGTTACCAAAGTGATCCTTAAGATGTTCACACACCGCAATAATACGTTGCCCATAAATATTCTTACGCTTGCTTGAAAAATGCACACTTTGGCGCCCATGAATGGTTGACACATAGGCAATATTAACAAACAAACGTACGATATTAACCAGCCAACTGCCTGCCCTTGAATGTGCATGAATAAGATCAATTTGTTGAATTTTACAAAACTTCACTATTGCTAGTATATTGCGGATACGATTAATATACTTTCGGTTATGTATCGGCATCGGGAAATATTTCGCATCAGATTTGACTGACAAAGTATCTGAAATAATAAAGCATTCATGCTCTTCACTCATTTGATATTTGCATAAATCTGCCGCGTATACTTCTGCACCTGTGAGGTGAGTTTGAGAAAGTAGATGTAGGATTTTCATTAAATTTAACTCGATCTATTTAAAGCTTGAATTTGGGCGAAAAAGAAATACAAATAAAAAATAAAAAATATCAGCGTTTGGTGGTGGTCAAATATAGTTTGACTTTGTGAAAAAATAATATAACTTACAATTAACATCAACCCAGATGAAGCATAAATACCAATTAAATTATTCGCATGATTTAATTTTTTCCAAAAAAACCTTAATAAAAAAATGATCAATAATGCCAAGCTAATCACGCCTTGTATACCATTTTCAACCCACACGTTTAATATTTGATTGTGTGCATTATATGGGTATCCGTTAGAGTCAATTTTCTCAAAATTTCGAGTGCCAATACCAAATGGATGTTTTTCAATATGTTTAATCGAATCTTGAAAAATTAAAAGCCTACTAGAAGATGCACCCTGGTAATTGCCATTAGATAAATTACTATAAGTTGACTGTGTTCTATTTTTTAGAATTTCATATTGCTCAGTTTGAGATACGGCAAAAAATACAATAATAGCAAATAACAATCTAAACAAAACTGGCTTAGATAATAAATGCTTTTTATCAGTAAAGCCTTGCTTAATAACATAAACCAACCAAATTAATAACATAAATAAATAAGCTAACCATGCACCACGGGTAAGAGATAAGAGTGATCCGTAAAACGCAACAATACTGGCGATTAATAAAAAATATGAAAGTATTCTTTGTTGATTATTCCAAGCGTGAATCATAAACATCCACAACAATAGGTCGGCAGCTACCATCAACTCTGCAAAAGGAATAGTGTGATTTGATAAACCCTCTGCACGACCTAAATTCAAATAATAAACCTCATAATGAGCAACACCAACAGAGATAATAACCCCAATACTCATACCGACTGCCATTAAACGCCAATCAACAATATGTCGCCTTAATAAGAAGAAAATAGGTAATAATAATAACCAGCGAGATGCATTATCAAACGCATTAAATTGCTCTCTTATACTTTCGTACTCATAACCTATTGGTTGATAGACAACACCAAATAATTGCCAAAAAAACCAAAATAAAACCAAATAAATAAAAACCTTTTCCTCTCTGTTCAAAGAAAAATTTATATTATTTTCACGCTTGGAGATAGTTACATAAAATGTAGTAAATAGCAATATAACTGCCGGCAGTGCTGAAAAAGTTAGCACACTAACACCAAATAAAAACACCCAAAAATTTACCCATTTACTTAAAAAAATATCATTCATGTTTATTTTTTCCTATTAAAAATACACTTCAAAAAGCCAATTCTGCTCTTTATAATAATTTAATACTTATTTTTTAAATTATTCAATTTTAATGGAGAGCCCGCCTTAATACTCTCTTTAGAGATTGTGCCCAATATCTCCTCATAGTATTTTGGTGGCAAGCCAAAACCAGGACGTATAGATCGAATATTATCTTTTGTAAAAATTTCACCTTGTTTTATATTTTTAGAAACATACAAAGATCGACGGAATTTAATATTACCTTGCTCACTTGATTTTCGACCATAGTCAATACTTCCAAGAGAATTCCATGCGGTTTTAGCTCCTACACACAATTGCCTTAATTCTTCCGATTCAAGTGAAAAAGAATCATCAGGGCCGCCGCCATTTCGATCTAAAGTTACATGTTTTTCAATAATCGACGCACCTAATGCCACACCAGTAATTGCTGTTGTATTATCAATTGTATGGTCTGATAAGCCCGTGACTAATCCAAATTTCTTCTGCATATCAACAAGCGTCCTTAAATTGTAATCCTCTGCCGGTGCGGGATAACCACTCACACAGTGTAATATCGCCAACTCCTTACATCCGCCTTCTCGTGCAGCTTCAATCGCCTCTTGAATTTCTTCAGAATTTGCCATGCCTGTTGAAATAATCATAGGTTTTCCAGTTTGGGCTACATATTTTATCAAAGGCAAGTCCACTGCTTCAAAAGAAGCAATCTTATATGCTGGCGTGTTTAGGTCTTCTAATAGATCAACAGCAGTATTATCAAATGGTGAGCTAAATATCGTAATGCCAACTTCTTTTGCATAATCAAATAAGGGTTGATGCCATTCCCACGGCATAAATGCACCCTTATATAATTCATATAAGCTTTGGCCATCCCATAATCCACCTTCAATCATAAATTCTGGTGTATTTATATCCATGGTGATCGTATCTGGATGATAAGTTTGTAATTTAACAGCATCTGCTCCAGATGTTTTAGCCATATCAATAATTTTATATGCATTGTTAATATCGCCATTATGATTGGCTGACATTTCTGCAATAACATATGGTGAATGATCTGCACCTATCTTTCTACCATTAATTCTAATAAATTCACTCACTAACCCCCTCCAATACTTTTATTTTTTCCATATACATAATATTTTGATGATTCGCTTTCTTTGTATTGATTAGATTAAAGTCGCATTTTTTATAAAAATTAACCGCTCTTTCGTTATCTGAATACACTTCTAATTTAATTTTTTTGACACCAATCTCAATAAATGCATATTGACTTGCTGCTGACTCTAGCAATCTACCAGCGTCTTTTATCTGAAAAAAAGGGTTAGTGTAAATGCCCAACTCTAGAGAGTTTTCAAAATTTATTTTTGAAAAATTAATCGATCCAATTATATTGTCTTTTTGTTTAATCAAAAAATAACGCCTTACTGTATCAATTTCTAAATTTTCGATAAATCCAAAATGATCTTCTTCTGAAATACTACCTTGATTGTGCATCCATTTTTTAATTCTTATATGATTACGCATGTTGAGTGCTTGCAATTTATCACTTTCATTTAAATTAATATAATTACACAGCTCAACTTCGCCAAATTTTTCAAGAGTTATTTTGCAGTCAGTCATCTTATTAAAGACTTTGTAGCTGCCCATACCATCGCACACCTCTAAAGCTGAACTACTAATATTTTCTATCCATTTAAATGCGCTCTCTAATAGATAGACAACTTCTTTAATTTTATTCACTAACTTTACAATATTTTGGCGTGCTAATGTTTGTGCTGAAAACTGTTGGTTTTTAGCAGTGACAATTTGAATAGTGGACAAACCCAAACAACATCGCTCCCAAGTGGTTGAGCCTGCTGCGCCAATTGCAATATCAGAATTTGCCATAATTTCAGCCATATTACCTACATCAACCTTAACTTCTGTCTTGTAAGGTAGTGTAATCGCCTTGGACTTAACACTCTCAATATGAGGTGCCAAACCTCCCATTACAACGGTAATTTTCAAGTCACTTGGTAAGTTGCATATTTTTAATTCGTCTAGAACACTCTCAGTAATATTATCAACATCAACACCACCCATGTTAACAAGCAATCGTTTAAACTTTGGATTATTGCGACGCTTTAAACTATAAGCCCTCCATTTGGCAAATTCAGGCCTAAGTAGTGCATATTGCGAGCCCAATAATAGCTTGCAATCTTCGGGGGTAAGTGCTGAATAATCTTTTTTCTGACGGCCAAATGTTTGATCAAGCAAAATATCACACTGATGTTTACGATCTGCCAAATCATCAATCACCATTAATTTTTCATAATAAGGCTTAAGTTTCTTTTGCCACTCTTCATCTAAGGCGTAATGATCAACAATCAGCCAATCGGATTTTTCCGCTTTGAGTATCTCAATACAATCATCGGCATCTTGTTGTTGAGTCGCCCCTAGCCAGTGTGAATGTGCTAATTTAGTATCAACTTCAGTCTCTTCAAACACCTTTAACTCATGAACAACAAACCCACTTGAACGAATCTTAACTATTAAGTTTCCTTCGTGTTTTCGACAAATAAACTCTACATTTGCACCATTCTCTTTTAGCACTTGTGCCAAGGTAAGGCAACGCATAACGTGGCCTGTTCCCATGTTTAGAGAGGCATCAACACGAAAAGCTACTTTCATTAGTTTAGCCGTGTAAATCCACTATGGCACAATGGACCTTCTAATAGTGTACTTACATCTAACCCCTCTTCACATTCCTTAATAATTGAAAATATTGAATCCAACTCTGAAAAATATCCATCAACTACCTCTTGTTTATGCTCTGTACAAACATATACGCTGTTAGCGGCAAGGTAGCCTTTCTTTAACATTTCTTGTGTAATTAGGGTTTTATAAGCAAGCGCATTGGGCGAATTAAATGTATATCCGCTTAATGCTGGAAGACCCCACGTACTAATATCTAATTCATATTTGTTAGCTAGACTTTGCCATTGGCTAGAGATACTATTACCAATTTTAGTAATAGCTTCCCACGACCTCTCTCGTTCCATAACTTCAAGTGTTTTTAATGCGGCAGTCGGCCCAATACGCTCAGTCCAAAAGGTTGAGCTAATAAAGGTTTGTTGTGCAGCTTGCATAAATTCTTGCCTGCCAATACATGCAGAAATTGCATAACCATTACCCAAAGCTTTAGCAAAGATAGCTAGATCAGGCTCCACATCATACTTTTTATGCAAACCACCAAATGTCTCTCTAAAGCCTGAAGTACACTCATCAAAGATTAAGATAATATTATTTTCAGTGGCAAGATCTCTTACTTTTTGTAAATAATTATCTTTTGGACCTTCATTCCTAGAAACTTCCATTTTAATAGCGGCAATTTCACCCTTATTATCTTTAACTAACTGTTCTAATTGCTCAATATCATTGTAATTAAAAGGTAAAGTTGTTCCAGTTAACCCCCTAGGAACACCGTTAGGCTGTAGACCTGGCAATAAATGTCCGTCTAGATTTTTATCATTATTAAGATTAGTAGACAAATACCAATCATGCCAACCATGATAACCACAGATAGCAATTTTATCTCTTCCAGTAGACGCTCGAGCGATACGAACTGCTATAGAATTAATCTCACCGCCTGCTCTAGCAAACCTAACCATATCTGCCCATGGGTGTAACTCTACTAATTTTTCGGCAAGATAAACCTCTTCTGGACAGTTAAAGGTTGACATATTACCATCTTTAACAGTCTTTATTACTGCTTCATCAACTTCGGGATGCCCATAGCCCAATGTATTAGTACCGATACCCATAATTGACATATCAATATATTCATTGCCATCCAAGTCCCAAACCTTACAGCCTTTGGATTTACTAAAATAAGCAGGCCATTTTTCAGGCAGGAACATTTCTGGTCTTTTAGAAAGTAGCATATTTCCGCCAGGAATAACTCTCTTTGCTCTTTTATAAAGCTTTTGCCCTGTACCCATAGTTGCACCCTCATTATTCTTAATTTGTTGATTTTCTGCAAATAGTGTAGGCTGTAATTTTCTTAATTCCAATACTTGCTTCCAGTTAAATAATAGATCGGGTGAGAAATATTCAAATACATTAGTCACTACAACTAAATCTTCCGGCTCATCAACCGACCATCTCTGATTAGATAGATCTTCAATATAGTGCATTGAAGATCTTGAAAATCTATCAGAATTACGAATATAAGGTGTTACATGTTCTCGATCAAAATCAGAGCTTGTCTCGTTATTTGCACGCTCTATAGATTCAAATGACATGACCTCAATATCCAGTCCATCAGGGTAGGTTGCCGGATCTACGTTTGAAAAATAATCTACTTCACTTTTTAAGTACCCTTGAATGCACTCATCGACTAGTCTTGAATCAACCAATGGACAATCACCCGTAATACGAACAATTACCCCAGCTCCTGTAGCTTTAGCTGACTCGTAAAATCGATTTAATACATTTTTTTCACTACCTCTTGTGCATCTATAGCCTAAAGATTCAACTACCGATTGCAATTCGTCATTTTGCGTCTCTTCAGAGGCTGCCACAACAATTTCATCTAGCTCGCTAGATTGGGATAAGCGAGTCAATAGCAGCTCAATCATTGGCTTATTCACAATAGATTTTAATACTTTTCCCGGTAATCTAGTGGAGCCCATTCTTGCTTGTACTAATGCCACAATTTTCATAGCATTCCCCAGTTTGACGGATTTAATAAATCAACATCATTTGTAAGCATCTCAGGTGGAATGTCTGGCAAAACTCCAGATGAAGCGACAACAATTTCCTTTAATTGATCTACGGTATCTACACCAACCAAGACTTTAGATATTTCTGGTATAGAAACTGCGTATCTTGTAGTAGCCTCTAATGCTGTTATCTTATTATCATTTAGCCACTCGTGCCATATCCTCCACAAAACACTCCAGCGTTTAAATTTATCGGGTCTATTTTTTTCAGACATTAGCAATAGTCCTTGTAAAAAAATGGAGCGCACATGAACCTCGATACCCTTACTTTGAAGTGTAGCAAGCATACCGCTGTCAATCATCCTTCTATCCAATATATTAAAAGGCAGCTGAACCAAATCTATATCGAAATTATCAAGAATGGATTGCAACTGACTACGATCGTACACAGACACACCTATTTTCACTATTTTTTCTGCTTGTTTTAATTCTTGCAGCTGATCAAATAATTTTTCAGCACCGGGCTTTAACAAGTCATCAGCATTATGAACTAACACCCCGTAGACGCTATCTTGTTTTAGATTCTCTAATGAACAAATAAAATCTTTTTTCATTAACTCAGCTTCACCAATGCTTATTTCAGTTTCATTAAAATGTCTAGTCTTAGTGACAACTTTAAAATCTTGCACCCCTATTTTTCCTAAAACTTTTTCGCTATTTCCATAAGCGGGTGCTGTATCTAATAAAGCAATACCTTTTGAACGTGCATAATTTAATATAGCATCAACCTCTTGAGATTCAACCTGGCCACTGGCTGAGCTAATACCATAATCAATTCCAAATTGGACCGTCCCTAACGCTAATTTTGACTTAATATTCATATTAATATATTTACAATTAAATGCTGCCTAGCAATTGTCTGAGTTGAAAACCCTTCTTTAAAATGGGATATTGACAATTCTTTGTCAGTTGCAGATAGCCTGTCTATTTTCAAGTGCTTTTGCCCAATCTCATACCAATGAAGACCTTTTCTTTTAAGTGCCTCTATCGCTTTCATTTGTACAGCATGCCCTAGAGGCTTATCAAATAAATCTCTTTTATAAGCACCCACGCAATATAAGCCTTGATATGCCGAATGGGTGAATAAGCCGGCACCGACCATTTGACCTTGAGCATTAGAAACAGTTATTAAAAAAGACTCTAACGAATCAATTTGCCTTCTTTGTTCATTCCAACTTTCAATTGGTCGAGTTGAGCCGCCTGAAACTTCTTTATGTAGCAATCTAAATTGATCAAATAAAGGTTTTGATACCTTCTCGTGAACTTCTATTTTCCACTCACGTAAGCCTTTGTTAATAAGAGGCTTAAAGCTTTTTCTAAACTTTAATCGTATTTCTTCAAGTGGCAAAGACAAATCTACTAACAAATGATGTGTGGTAAATATTTCATGTGCTTTACCAGTCCACATCAAATACCAGCTAGATAAATAACTATACTCCATATTTACAAATTGACATTGAACAATTCCAAGCATTGTGGACAATTCAAAAATTAATTCAGACAGTTTAAACTCAAGTCTTTTTTTAACTTTTCTAGCAAGGGTTGGAATAAAAACTGGCTCAACAATTTCAACACCGTTACTACTTAAAATCCACTCTTTATGCTCATTTTGATACACCATTAGCGGCATAATACCGACAGCTTGTTTATTGTTATATAAAACTATCGATACATTTATAGAATTGTTATTTGAAAAATATTCGGTGTAATACCGTGTGGTATTCAATAAATGAAAAATTGATGGCACACTCAAGCATTGATCTAAAACAGATTTCCAGGCTTTAATATCAAAATTAGAATCTGGAAAAATATCCTGAATTTTTTTTTCTAATTGATTTTTAACCATTATTAAAATCTAGTTAAGTATTTTTTTTAAGGTTTTAACAACTACATCTTGATTGTCAAAACTCAATTGTGAAAATAATGGCAGGCTAATTACATTTGAATAATAAGACTCTGAAATTGGAAAATCTCCAGGTTTAAATCCTAAATCTCTATAGTATGGTTGCATATGTACCGGAATATAATGAACATTAACCCCTATATTTGCATCTCTTAATGCGTTAAATATTTCTAAACGTCCTTTATTGATTTTTTTAGTATTAACTTGAATTGGGTATAAATGCAACGCTGAATATGAAAAATCTGACTGATGTGGCAAAATAATTGGAAGATCTTTTAATAATTGATCATATCTTTCTTGAAGCGCATGTCTCTTCACTATAAACTCATCAAGCCTATTTATTTGACTCACGCCTAAGGCTGCTTGTAACTCTGTCATACGATAATTAAAACCTAGGTCAATCTGCTGATAATACCAAGCTCCCTCTGAATTTTTTGACATTAGTGCTTGATCACGCGTAATACCATGGCTACGCAATAATTGCATCTTCTCTAATAGATTTTTATTATTAGTTGTAGCTAGCCCACCCTCTGCTGTCGTAATAATCTTGACCGGATGAAAGCTAAAAATAGTTATATCAGAGTAATGACAGTTGCCAATACTTTTGTCTAAATACTTACCACCTATTGCATGAGAGGCATCTTCAATAATAGAAAAGCCATATTGCTTGCTTAGCTCATGAATTTTTTTCATATCACACGATTGCCCGGCAAAATGTACTGGAACCAAGATCTTTGGGAGTTTGCTTTCTTTCTTAGCTTGGATTAATTTTCTTTCCAACTCCTCGGTAGACAGATTATAAGTTAAAGGATCAATATCAACAAAATCTACTTTTGCTCCGCAATACAGACCACAATTTGCAGATGCAACAAAAGTGTTAGGACTAGTCCAAAGGTAATCACCCTTTCCAAGTCCTAATGCAAGACAAGCAATATGTAGTGCCGAGGTAGCACTATTAACTGCAACTGCATAATCTGAACCACAATATTCTGAAACTATTTTTTCAAATAAAGGGACTTTCGGACCTTGGGTTAAGAAATCAGATTGTAGAACATCTAAAACTGAATCTATATCAGCTTGATTAATGTCTTGCCTTCCGTATGGAATCACGTTTAAATATTTCCAATCTTATCTTTATTTGCCCCGATCCACTGCTGAAGTTCGGAAATCTCCATCCACTCTGTATTGCTATCAGAGCAATACATGAAATCTGGATCAACTTTTTTTCCATTCTTTACCCTCTCAGGATCAAGACTCCAATCATGGATGGATGGCAATATCTTAAAATGCCCAGGGTACTCATAAGTATATAAAGCATCTTCTGGGCCAATCATTTGCTCATGCAGTTTTTCACCTGGCCTAATCCCCACTTCTTCTTGCTTTGCTTTATCATCTACTGCCAAAGCAACATCAGTAACCTTCATGGAAGGTATTTTCTTAACATAAACTTCACCACCTTTCATGTCGTCAAATGCATGCCATACTAATTTAACACCCTCTTCTAAAGAGATCATAAATCTGGTCATTCGATTATCTGTAATTGGCAAAATACCACCTTCTGCAATCGACATAAAAAATGGAATAACAGAGCCACGAGAGCCCATTACATTGCCATATCTTACTACTGAAAAACTTGTATTGTGAGATCCACAATATGAATTTCCAGAAACAAATAATCTGTCAGATACCAGTTTAGTTGCACCATACAAATTAGCAGGGCTACTTGCCTTATCAGTCGATAGAGCCACAATACGCTTAACACCTTTGTCAATACAGGCGTCAATTAGATTCATGGCACCCATTACATTAGTTTTTACACATTCAAATGGATCGTATTCAGCAGTGGGGACAATTTTTGTGGCCGCAGCATGAACTACATAATCAACACCATCAAGTGCGCGATATAGCCTATCTTTATCACGAACATCACCAATCAGAAAGTTAACCCTAGGGTCATCTTTGAACAATTTAGCCATCTCCCATTGCTTCATTTCATCCCGTGAAAAAACTATAATTTTCCTAGGGTTGTATTTTTCCAAGGTCATAGGTATAAAAGTATGGCCAAACGACCCTGTTCCACCAGTTATTAATATAGTTTTATTAGTTAGCATGATTACCTCCTTTAAAATTTAAAATTTCAACTCCGATTTCGGACAAGTGTTTATTGATCTCTTTTATCTCATGGGTTTCGGACTTGTTGCAAATGTGATTGATTGATTGATATTTAGTCTCTGGATAAAGAAAAGCCAAAGTAAAAAAAGCCGAAGAACCAACGCCAGAAACCGTATTGGGAATGATTTTATTGGTCAAAAAATACATTTCGACAGGCATTCCAAGTTGGCGCACTTCAACATCAAACTGGTCAAATACTAACTGCATGGATTTTCTAATTTTTTCATATCTATGGGGTACATAAACAACCTTAAGGCTTTGCTTCTGGATGAATTTATTAAGAATTTTAGCATACGCTTCATGATTTTCATCATTCTCATGAGGCAAACCTAAGAAATAAACAACATTATCTTTAGTGGCGTCTGAAGTATACTCTTTTCGAAACCAGCTTAAATTATTACGTTCAACTGATACATGTGGCAAAGACTTTAAATTAAAATATGTAAATAAATCAACCCGATCATTAAATTTAGTTCGAATTCCGAAAAGCCAAAATCTTATATGTTTCAGCCTTAGTTTCATAGGCTTGTTAGGTGCAAACGTGTAATTGTATGCAGCAATTGTCCCCACACCATCATCAATTATAAATAGCTTATTCTTTTTTAAATTTGCCAAGATAGTATAAATAGCCGATGTAAAGCCTGCAACAAACACGTAATCATATTGCACTTTTTTAAGTCTTCTAATAAGCTTTACATAAATTAGAAATTTACTTCTTCGACTGCCAGAGCCAACCTTTATCACTTCATCCCATTTGTGATATTCAACCAAGTCATCCATTTGCGAATTATTCTTATCTTGACGTGGCTTATAGTTAATAACTAAAATATTATTCTTACATTTAAAATGATGAATTGCCTCAATTGCATTAATAATTTGCAATGGAGAATAGACAATAAACAGGTTAGGGTTTTTCTTCATATTTTGTTAACAATTCAGCCTTATATGTAAAAAAATATAGTATAAACCACTACTTACTATAATACCAATAACTTTTTCAGCGCCATACCATAAGAATACATATCGTTATTATAGTGCAGTTTTGTAAAACAACTCGCAATACAAAAAACCAAATCATTATAATTTGTATAATAACTAAACCCTTAACAACAAGAGAGCTAATGACTAATATTATCTACCACAACGCAACCGTCACTCGCCAAAGGCGAGAAAAGTTAAACAATCATAAGTCAGTTGTTATTTGGTTTACAGGTTTATCAGGGTCAGGTAAGTCAACCCTTGCCCATTCAGTGGAGGAGGAGCTACATAAACTTGGTTACAGAACCTTTGTTTTAGATGGAGACAATGTACGCCACGGGCTATCATCAAACTTAACTTTTAGCGATGATGACCGCAAAGAAAATATTAGAAGGATTGGCGAAGCTGCTAAGTTGATGATGGAAGCTGGCGTTATCGCTATGACTGCGTTCATTAGTTCATTTAGAGAAGATAGAGACAATGTTAGAAGATTATTGTCACAAGAAGATTTTATTGAGATTTTTTGCAATGCTAGTCTAGACCTTTGTGAATCAAGAGATGTAAAGGGCTTGTATAAACGTGCACGCGCTGGAGAAATTAAAAACTACACGGGCATTGACTCTCCTTATGAAGCGCCTAACAATCCAGAACTGGTCATTGATACTGATGGTGAGACACTAGAAGAGTCTGCTACCAAGGTGATTGAGTTTTTAAAATCAAAGAATATTGTTAAATAATAGTGCTGGATAAAATCAATACTAAAGATATTATTGCTATCGCCAAAGAGGCTGGTGATGCCATCATGCAGATCTATAGTCAAGATTTTGAAGTTGAATACAAGCAAGATAGCTCACCATTAACTCTAGCTGATAAGAAAGCTAATGATATTATTGAAAACAGACTAAACCAGCTCTCAGTTAATCTTCCTATTCTGTCTGAAGAAGGTAAAGAGATCCCGTATGAAGAAAGAAAACATTGGGAGTATTTTTGGCTAGTTGACCCTTTAGACGGTACCAAAGAGTTTGTAAAGAAGAATGGTGAATTTACCGTAAATATTGCACTCATTCATAAAGACGCGCCAGTTCTTGGTGTTGTTTATGCACCAGCATTAGGCATTTGCTACTGGGCAAAACAAGGTGAAGGGGCATTTAAAGATGGGCAAAGACTTCCTTTAAAAACAGAAATTCAACGAGAAACATATAAGATTGTTGCTAGTAGATCGCATATGTCTGATGAGACGCAAGCGTTTATCGACAATATAGATACAGACAAAGATAAAGAGTTGATATCAATTGGCAGCTCCTTAAAGATTTGTCTAGTTGCAGAAGGTGAAGCTGATATTTACCCAAGACTGGGGCCTACTATGGAATGGGATACTGGGGCGGCACATACTATTGTTAATGAGTCGAATTGTAAGTTAACAGAATACTCACAATGCAATATTAAGAAGCAACTTACCTATAACAAAGTGAATTTATTGAACAAGTGGTTTATATTAGAGACAGCCGTCTAATTCAGCTTTATATATGGCATAATGCTGTCAAAAACTTACTAAAAATGAATAATATTAAAAATAAACGAAAAATTGTACAGTTTAGTCCAATGCGATCAGGCAGCACTCTTATTGCTAATATACTTAGAGATATATTTCCAGGATTAACTGTGCGGAAAACTCATGACTTAAGAAGTCTTTCTAGAAAAATACATTTACATATTTTAAAATTCCCAGTAGTTTCTACATATCGTTATCCGCTTGATATTATAGCCTCAGAACTAAAAGTAAATAATTTAGAGCCAACTGCAAAAGCAATTGAAGAATCTTGCCAAATCCTTGAAAGAAATGGAATAAAAGAACTAAGTAAGGTTAAAAATAATAAAAATGTATTATTGTTGAAATATGAAAACTTTTATGGAAATCTAGATTTCATATTTAATGAATTTGAGATTTTTTTTGGTATAGATATTAATGAGCAAACAAGAATACAGCTTAAAAGCGACTACTCTATTGATAATATTAAAAAAATAACAGATAACTTATCGCCAGATCAATTCATTGATAAAAATCTCGCTTCTGCTACTGGAGGTGATGGTGTATTTCATGGTAAACATGTTTCTAACACCAAGGGCATGCCAGGATCCTATAAGTCATTTTTTAATGAAGAGCAAATTGAGTGGCTTCGCTACAGATTTTCAGATTTTATAAAAGAGTTTGGCTATTCTGATAATAAAATTTAAACGTGCTTCATGCTTTAACTCTATTGCTGAAAGACCAATAATACTTGTACAGATTCAAGTGACCATTTGATGATTATACAATTAATCATCAAATAAACTTAAAATCTCAGCCTTTCTAACAATTTCTTTTATGCTAATATTGTCTATACACCATTTATCCGTTAATCCGAAAGATCTATTAGATTTAATAAATCTAACGGATGGATCTAATTCGTGAAATAAACCCAAAATAGGTGTTTTAACGGCATTGGCAGCATGCATTAACCCTCCATCTGCACAGATAAGCATTATAGACTTATTTATAACTTGAGCTGTTTGATTAAATGTACACCCTCCCACAAAACTAACCACGTTGTTAGGGTATTGTTTACAGATTGA
>Ga0209264_1001168_pt1 | contig 15433 bp, 15 predicted proteins | sample SaaInlV_DNA_150m_FD_184687 | JGI IMG/M metagenome (GOLD analysis project Ga0209264, IMG submission 184687) | Marine microbial communities from expanding oxygen minimum zones in the Saanich Inlet - SI075_LV_DNA_150m (SPAdes) (version 2) | ecosystem: Environmental > Aquatic > Marine > Unclassified... | reverse complement strand
TGCTCCATCGTCAAAAATTGGGAAAAGTGTTGAAATTAAATGCTTAATATTGTGCGTTTGTTATGTGAATTCAAGGCGTTTACCCTAAGAGAGCCTTCAGTAATGGTACCGAGGTTGTTGCAATAACCAAGGCTAACATCCATTTGATCACCAGCAGCTCTTTCTCAGGGCGTGCAATATCGCCTTTGGTTGCAAGGCTTTCTGCGGAGAGGGCTTCCGCAGCCTTACGTGCCTCACTCTGGTGTGCCAGCAGCACGAAAGGCATCGTATACTTCGGAAATCATGGTTGTCATGTTCTAATTTTAGCACAAACGAAATTTGAGGAGTCAACGGAATGATGGGGACCACCTCTGAGCTCCTCTTTTTTTGGTTATCAAGAGAGAACAAGTAAAAAACAAATATTGACCGTTAATCAGGTGAGTGTATAATCATCCCAATGAAATTCGCAGATCCCAAAAATGATATCGCCTTCAAGAAGATCTTTGGAGATGAAAAGAAGACAGAGGTACTGATATCCTTTTTAAACTCTATCCTAGAGTTTAAAGGTGTGAGAGCGATTAAATCGGTCACAATTGCTAATCCATACCAGGTGCCCAAAATAGAGGAGCTGAAAAACACTATCTTGGATATCAGGGCGATTAACCAGTCTGATGAAGAGTTTATTGTTGAGATGCAGGTAGAGCGAGACATCCACTTTGCGAAACGTTCTCTCTACTACACCTCGAAATCGTATGTAAATCAGATTAAAAAAGCGGAGGATTACCCGCAGCTTAAAAAAGTCTATTTTATTGGAATACTGGACTTCGCAATCTTCGAAGCAGAGAGTTACATCTCAAGACACCTGATTTTGGATCAAGAGACACTGAAGCAAGAGGTCAAAGATTTTGAGTTCAACTTTATAGAGTTGAAGAAGTTTAAGCTGGGCCTAGAAGCGTGTAACACAATTGCTAAGAAGTGGATCTACTTCATCCAAAACGCAGAAAATTTTGACCTAATTCCCAAGGAGTACGCAAATCTAGAGGCGTTCACAATCGCATTTGAGTCGGCGAAGATATACAACTGGAGCCAAAAAGAGCTGGATGTGTATGACTATGTCAGTATGCAAGAGGGGAAGCGGTTGAGTGAAATAGAGACAGCTAGAATCGATGGTGAAATTAAGGGAAAGATTAAGGGAAAGATTGAGGGAAAGATTGAAGCTGCAAAATTACTAAAATCCGAAGGGGTAGAGCTTGCAATAATCTCAAAAACAACAGGACTTTCTCTGGGTGAGATTGAGTTATTGTGAGTACGGGGCTGGGCTTGTATTTGGTACCTCCCAGAGCGTAACAAAATCAAATGCCTATGATGCGCTACAGATGGCCTGTTTCAAGCGTAGGCCTAAGAAGGGGCTCTATATCCATAGTGATCGAGGCATTCAATATACTTCTTGAGGGATTAGAGCAATTACACAGTTATTTTTACAGCCTCTAAAAATCAGGTTTTCACGATTTCTGCGTTTTCAGTGAAATCGGCCACCCAGCCCAGATGGGGCCACCTCTATCCGCATATCACCTGTTTAATGACCATCTGGCATTGGGTCTTTTCTTCTTGAATAAGCGCTCTAGAAGTCGTGACTGTGCCATCTGAAACATATAAAGAAGGGGGGCGGTGTCACCACTGCGCTGAGCATGCTCTAAGGTGACATAGTAGAACGCTTTATTGTGTTGATCGATTTCTGGTGGAAGTAGCCCTAAGCTTAAGCACTGCTCCCAGACAATTGCTCTGCCTACACGACCATTGCCATCACCAAAGGGGTGGATCAGCTCAAAGTGCGCATGGGCAGCGGCGATCTCCTCTAGCGTCGAGCAGTTCTGATACTTGGTTATCCAATATCTAACTTCTTCAGAAATGTCTTCAGGCTCTGTTAACTGCAAGTCCGTTTGAGGAAGCAGGCGTTGCGTGGTGGAGTACTCGCCAGCATCCGTACGGATGCCTTGCATAATGGTGTAGTGCAGCTCTTGGATGTGGTTAACGGTGATTGAAGGCAGCTCGTTAGCACTGTATTGACGCAAGATTCTACGGGTAGCAGAGTAGATGTTCTGGATAGCCAGGTATTGTGCTGCACCAATATTCTTGGGAATCTCTAACTCTTGAGTCGCCTGTCTGAAGTCGCGCTCACTAGTGCCGGTCTCCACCTCCAGAGAACCAAAGCTCAAGCTATCAACCACTGCAGATTGGAGTGTAATTTCATTACTGAAATTTGTTGGCAATGCCAAGCTCTCTGTCTGCTCTAGCTCATCAGCACGATAGCGACTCATCCAGATTGATTGGTGCCACTCAACCTCAAGCCGTAATAAGTTCTCTTCACGGATTGATTCCGGCCGTTCTCTCCAGTTGAGTAGGCTCATGCGGCTGATCTCTAACTGATGTGCCAGTGCTGTAGAAGTTTTGTGAAACTCCAACAGATCGTCGAGCATGGATGAGACGAGTTTATAACGCCTGTTCATGCTTTGAGTGTAAAGCAATGTGTAAAATAATCAATATACTTTGCGCCGCTTATTGCGAACCGTTAGAATTTAATATGTGCCCGTAAATGAAGATGACCTAAACTGAGAGCTAAGAAAAAATGGTATTCAGAGAGCCTGAATTAAGGAGTAACATTTGATGGAACAACAAAAAACTGAGGAACCACAACAGATTCCACTATCCTATATGGTGCAGCAGCCCTGGTATCCACCGGAGGATGAGATCAGCCTGCTTGATCTCTGGCGGGTGTTGGTTAAACAGAAGCGGGTGATTGCTGGGATTACTGCGATAGCCATGGTAGTGGCACTGTTCTATGCATTGTCTCTCGCTCCCGTCTATCAGGCTGAAACCCATTTCTTGCCACCACTGGCAAAGGAGATACAATCCCTGAATGTGCAGGGTGTGCAGGGTGTGCAGGGTGTCTCTGTCGACGCTGTTTACAGTGCTTACCAGCGTAACTTAGGGTCGAGTCGGCTGCAGCGCCACTACTTTGAGCAGGCGGGCATCCGCCAGTTGATGGAAGTGGGTGGAGCAAGCAATAGCTCTGATGAGCAGATTTTTGAATCTTTTTCCAAGCAGCTCAAGATTAATTCTGGTAAGAAGAACAAGAGTGCTCTCTCCCTCTCTGTGGAGTGGGGGGATGCAGTGATCGCAGCCCGCATCGTTAATGAATATAGTGCGTTTGTTGATCGAGAGACGGTGAAAGAGTTTGCCTCAAACCTACACAATGCCGTCACTAATCGGATTCGGGATATTGAGTATACGATCGCATCCAAGCGTGATATGGCCAAGCAGCGGAGGGAGGATAAGGTTTCTCAGCTGGTGGAAGTGGATCGTATTCAGCGGGCAAACTTGGAAGAGAAGATTGTTTTGTTAAAGGCGCATGCGCTTACAGATAGAGAGGATCGAATCGCTAAGCTGCAAGAGGCAGACATTATTAAAAGAGCAAATATTGAGGAGAAAATTTCTCTATTACAAGAAAATGCAGCCAAAAGGCGAGCAGATCGTATTGCCGTGTTACAAGAAAATTTAAAGATGGCTAAGCGGTTGGGAATTGAACAGACAATGTTTTCAACTAGCCAATCTGGCAGTGCGCAAATAGAGATCAATGCCACTTCTGTCCCGCCCTACATGTATGGTGTAAAGCGGCTTGAGGTAGAGATTGAGGCGTTGAAATCAAGAACAAATGATGCCCCATTCATTGCTGAGCTACGTGGCCTACAGCAGCAGCTAATAAATTTGGAGTTGAATAATGCCTAGATTCATATAATAAGTGCAATGTTCTGAGCAGGGCGTAGCCCGTGCTAAAAAGTCATCCAGAAAAGTGAGCAACAAGCTCATGAGCGAAGCGAGAGAGGTTGTTGCTCACTTTTCTGGATCATCTCTTCGAATGAGAGAAAATAGGAGCCAGCTGCTAATATGCAGCGTCTCCGTGAACTACGACATTCGAAGAGGACAACATGGCATACAAGCAGCTGACTGATGAACAAAGATACCAGATAGAGGCACTGAAGAGAGAAGGATTTACACAAGAAGATATTGCGAAATCAATAGGAAAATCACCGAGCACGATTAGTCGTGAACTAAGGCGCAATGGTGATGAAAACGGCTACAGAGGAGCGCTTGCGGTCAAAAGAACAGACAAGAGAAAGCGAGAGGCGAAGAAGAGTGAAAAGCTAGATTTGGCAATGTGTAGCATGATCAAAAATCTGCTTGAAGATTACCTCAGCCCAGAACAGATCTCTGGGAGGCTCATGTTAGAAAAGGAGATAGCGATTAGTCATGAGACAATCTATCGCTATGTTTGGGATGATAAAAGTCGTGGTGGGATTTTATATAAGTCACTGAGAACACAGGGCAAGAGGTACAGAGCTAGAGGCAATAATAAAGATAGCAGAGGTCGCATCAAGAACGCTGTGAGCATTGATGAGAGACCCAAAGTTGTTGATGAAAAGAGTCGTATCGGGGACTGGGAGATTGACACCGTCATCGGTAAAAATCACAAACAGGCATTCGTTACTATCGTAGAGAGGAAGAGCAAATTCACGGTGATGAAGAAGGTAGAGAACAGGACAGCTGAGTTGGTGGCAGCAGCCACGATTGACCTGCTACGCCCTTACAAGGATTACGTGCTCACCATCACGGCAGATAACGGAAAAGAGTTTGCGCACCATGAGAAGGTGGCTAAAGCGTTAGAATGCGACTACTACTTTGCTCATCCCTATTCATCGTGGGAGCGAGGCTTGAACGAGAATACCAATGGCCTTATCAGGCAGTACTTCCCCAAAGGGAGTCGTTTTGAAGAGGTCACAGAGAGGATGGTAAAGAGGGCCAAGGGACAGCTCAATAGGCGCCCTAGAAAGACCCTAGGATATGCGACACCAACCGAGGTGTTTTTTGGGAAATCATTCGGAGAAAAAATTGCACTTCAGGGTTGAATCCGCCAAGACAATACAGTCTCAGATAAACACCGTCATCAATTGAAAAAAATTGATGGTGCCGCTAATTCACTGCTCGGTATTATCAATGACATCCTCGACTACTCAAAAATTCAGGCAGGTAAGCTGGATATTGAGCGAATCTCTTTTCAGCTAGAGGCGGTGATTGATAATCTGGCGAGCGTCAGTTCGGTGATGACCCAGAACAAGGATATTGAGCTGTTGGTAGAGCGCAGCAATGAGGTGCCGGTCAATTTGGTGGGTGACCCGCTTCGCCTCAATCAGATTCTGACTAACTTACTGAATAATGCAATCAAATTTACTGAGGAGGGCTTAATTGCGCTACGCATTGATCTGGCTCCTGGTAGTGAAATGTCACCACAGCTGGTATTCACTGTTGAAGATACGGGTATCGGTATGGATGAGGAGACGGTTGACCATATCTTCAACCCATTTGAGCAGGCAGATAATTCGATTACCCGCCGCTTTGGCGGTACTGGATTGGGGTTGAGCATTGTTCAGCAGCTGATCTCGTTGATGAATGGCTCCCTCTCTGTTCAGAGCATAAAGGGGGAAGGGACAACCTTCACGGTTCAACTCCCTTTTGAGAAGAGTGAAATAGAGATCAACTATCGCGCCTATGAGAGTACCTCTTTTGAGAAACTACGGGTGTTGGTGGTAGATGATAGTGTCGAGGCGGTTGAGGTGCTGGAGCATATCCTGCAAGGGTTTGGTTGTCATACCGCCTTGGCCTATGATGCAGAGCATGGTATTGAGCTGGTTCAGCAGGCAGATAAAAAAAATGAGCCATTTGATTTTGTGCTGATGGACTGGAGGTTACCGAGTATGGATGGGCTTGCCGCATCTGCCGAGATTAAACAGCATAATCAGCATCCACCCGTGATCATTGTTGAAACAGCCTATGGTCAACAGCTTCTGCGTGGAGAGCGAGCCAATACTGAACACGTAGATGCACTACTGACAAAGCCGATTACCCCATCAAGCCTGTTTGACACCTTGATCCGATTTATGGATAAAACAGCTGTCGAGGCTACCGGTGTGGAAGTCTCTGATATATCAATGCGCCTCTCGGGCCTTCATTTGCTCTTGGTTGAAGATAATGTCATCAATCAAGAGGTGGCATGTAAGATGTTAGAGAGGGCAGGAGCCTCTGTGCTGGTGGCTAACCACGGAGAAGAGGCGTTAAGCTGGATGGAGCGGTCTGGAGCTAGGATTGATGCGATACTAATGGATATGCAGATGCCAGTGATGGATGGTCTACAGGCAACCCAACAGATTCGTGAGCGCCGTGAGTGGAAACTGATCCCCATTATTGCGATGACAGCGAATGCCAGAAAAGAGGATAGGCAGGCCTGTCTAGAAGCCGGCATGAATGACCATGTTCCTAAGCCGATTGATCCAGAATTGCTATTCAGCACGATTACTCAATGGTGTGGGGTGCCAGACTCAGCAACGCTTGTGGAGCATGCTGTACATATTGAACAGCAGCAAGAGAGCTTACAGGTTATTGATTTGGATCTAGCGCTTGCCCGAACCAGTAATGATGGGCTGATGTTATTTCGGTTGTTAAATACACTTTCTCAGCAGTCGCATGTGATGGTGAAAGCGGCCTTTGATCTATATCAGCAGGGGCATGTGAAGGGGGCCTATGCACAGCTGCATAACCTCAAAGGGTCGAGTGGCAATCTTTCAGTGGGTGAGATTCACCAGTTATCGAGTCAGATTTTAGAAAAGATCAATGCTGAGGAGCGAGTTGATCCAACGCTTTTTGTCGCTTTGAAAGAGGCTTGTGAGCGCCTACAGGGGCAGCTGCCAGAGATTCAGAAACTGTTGGGGGTGGCGGTTGAGAGTAGTGCTGCAGGGCAGACTAAGATTGTGCTGAATAGTGAGGAGGATAGAGTGCTCTATCGAGATCTGGTCGCTGCACTGCAGGCAAAGGATTTTGAGGCGGAGGACCTTCTGGAGCAGTTCCTTGATAGGCAAGGGGAGGCGGCTAGGGTGGCGTTGGCGAGTGTTAATGAGGCGATATTTGGTATGCAGTTTGACAAGGCTTTAACAGAATTACAGCAACGGGTTGAGCCTTAGATAAGCCTCCTTGACTATTCGGCCTCTTGTCGCTGAGTGGGAAGACGGACTTGTGCCAGGGTACCTTGGTGTGGTCCGTCGCTGAGTATCTGAATGCTGCCCTGAATGGAAATGAGAAAGTTAGCGGCGCTGTGCAGTCCAAGCCCGATCTTACTACTCTTGGTAGTAAACCCTTTGTTAATTACCTGGGCTAGATCATCTCTATCAATACCATTGCCATTGTCGATTATCTCAATTAGACAAGTAGGCTCCTCTTCGGTCTCTACCGACTCGGATTGGATATGGATGGTAATGTCTCCCTTGTCGGCATCAAGGTGACCGCTTTCCGTCTCTTTTGTGATGGCCTCACAGCTGTTCTTAAGCAGACTAAAGAGTGTTTGGCCGAGTGGGCCACGGGGTAAGAACAGGGAGGGAAAAGGCTCTTCTCCTTCTATCTTGAGTGTGATCTGCTGTCCCAACAGCTCTTCCTGCAGCAAGGTTGTGATGTCACTCAACAGTGAATGGATCTCAATTTTGGTGGAATGGAACCCTTCATCTGTAAGGTTTCGCAGTGCTGTGATGACGGAGTGAAGATGTTGCTGTGAGTCGAGCTGTTCTTGATGTTGTTGAGAAAACTGTTCAGGGAAATGCTGGGTTAGGACGCTGGCCGTTTGTGTTAGGTGTGCCCGGCATGCCATGTTGTGAGGCGGTGAAAATCCGCTACGGCCCCGACAGGGGGAACCGTAACTCGAAGCCAACTGCGTCGTCGCGAGACGGGGTGGGAAGGAAGGTGTAGAGGAACTCCTGAACCGAGGAACACGAATCGGATACGAGGCTGCCGCCTCGGGTAAGCTGGCCTAAGACAGTGAAGCCCGAAACCTGTACAGAAGGGGCGGAGGTACATCCGGCGGGATTAGGAGGAAGACAACATGGCTTACCCGGGGAGATCTGTCCCTGTCCCGCGAAGCGGGTACTGGTCTGGCAATAGATCAGGAAGCAGAGGCAGAAGTCAGCAGAGGTCATAATAGGTGATTGCACCATCACTGAAGGGCCGAACTGCAAAGCGAGAATAGAGACCGGAGTCTCAAACGGAGTGGTGATGCAGAAGCAACAACAGTTGGAGACAGCGCAACAAACGGGCCGGAAGTCCGAGCGTAGTGCAGTATCGCATCAAGCTTCGATGGCGGCAAAAGAATCCTCTATTCACGAAGGAGTCAGCCTCGAACAGATGCTGAGTTCTGAAAGCATGAAAAGAGCCTGGAAACAGGTAAAACGCAACAAGGGAGCGGCTGGCATCGATGGGATGACCATAGAGCAAGCCAAACCCTATCTCCAACAACATTGGGAAGAGATCAGAGAAAGCCTGCTTGAAGGCGACTATCATCCCCAGCCGGTCAGAAGGGTAGATATCCCCAAACCGGGAGGCGGTGAGCGAATGCTTGGAGTGCCGACCGTACTGGATCGACTGCTCCAACAAGCGATGGCCCAACTACTCACCCCCGTGTTTGATCCCACCTTCAGCGAATCGAGTTATGGGTTTCGGCCCAAACGCTCAGCCCATCAGGCAGTGCGAGCTGCGAGAGAATACATCTCCCAAGGCCGTAACTGGGTGGTTGACCTAGATCTGAGTAAATTCTTTGATCGAGTCAACCACGACATCCTGATGTCAAAGATCGTGCGAAGAGTCCATGACAAACGGCTACTGAAACTAATCAGCAGCTGGCTAACAGCAGGTATCATGAGCAACGGAATAAAGCAGGCCCGCACAGAGGGAACCCCTCAAGGTGGACCGCTATCCCCGCTGCTCGCCAATATCCTGCTGGATGGAATGGACAAGAGGCTCGAAGAAGCAGGTCATAACTTCTGCCGCTATGCTGATGACTGTAACGTCTATGTGCAGTCAGAGCGAGCAGGTCAGAGAGTGATGACGTGGATGCGTGAATATCTGGAAGATAGCCTGAAACTCAAGGTCAATGAGACCAAGAGTGCAGTAGACCGACCAGAGAAGCGCAGCTTCTTGGGCTTTACCTTTGAGCGAGGTAAACGGAAGGTGAAAACCAGGATAGCGAAGAAGAGCTGGGAGCGATTTCAAGGGAGGGTGCGCACCACGACCAAGCGTGGTCAAGGGTGCTCTCTTGAGAGCGTCATCCAGCGACTGAATCGCTACCTGCAAGGCTGGAAAGGATACTACCGACTGGCAGAGACTCGCAGCACAATGCAGCAGATTGATGCATGGATCAGAAGGCGGCTACGCTGCTTCATACTGAAGCAGTGGAAACGCCCGAAGACCCGAGCCAATGAGCTGCGCAAGCTGGGAGGCAAAGAGTCATGGAGCATCATCTCCAGCAAGGGGTTATGGAGGCTGAGTAAGAGTAGGGCGACTCACTCTGGACTGAACAACAAGTTCTTCAAAGAGAGAGGGCTTTATACGCTCAGTGAGGCGTGGACATGAGTCGTAGAGCTTTGCGGAACCGCCGTATACGGGGCCGTATGTACGGTGGTGTAGGAGGGGGCGTCAGTGATGGCGCTTCCTACCTGATGATCTGCTTGATTTGGTTATGTTGTTCAGGGTCTTCCAGTAGAGGAATGCTGTTGTTGATAGCGGTACCCAGCTGGATGACCTGTTGGGCAAAGTTTTGTCTGTTGCTGTTATTGATGTCGACAACAGTTATGGTATTTCCAAGGTTGTGCAGAATCTCAGTGCGCATTTGGGTCATGCCATCTTGATAGGCATAGATGCGCTCTTGTGCAAGCAGTCTCTGTTCACGTTTGCGTGCCAGATGAAGCTGAAGGTGGGTGTCGACGCGGGCCAGCAAAATTGCTGGGTTAAAGGGTTTGGTGATGTAGTCGGCACCACCTAAGTGAAGCCCTTCCACAATATCATCGATCTCACTCATTGCAGTTAGAAAGATGATGGGGATGTTGTGAGTATGGTGGTTCTCTTTCAGCGTACGGCAGACCTCATAGCCACTCATGTCAGGCATCATAATATCGAGCAGAATCAAGTCTGGAATGGTGCTGTTGGCTTGTTCTAGTGCATCAGGGCCATTGCTGGCAAAGATTACCCGGTATTTATTGCTGTGCTTCAGCTCTGCCCCCACCACGCGCAGGTTAATGGGGTTGTCGTCTACCACCAAGATTAAGGGGAGGTTTTTGATTGCACTGCTCATGTTGAGGTTGATGTTGAATTGGTTAAGGTGCCAAGTAGAAGCGCAAGGCTATCATGAGCTGTAGTGGGTGAATAGAGTGGTTTGAGGTTAGATTTATCTGACTTGTGGCCTCAAAATCATTACCATTCACCGTTTCGTAGTGATGACAAGAAAGAGTAACGATGAGCGAAACAACAGAGATTGATGTAGAGGGTATTGAGCAGCTTCCACTGAGTGTATTTACCGAGAAGGCCTATCTGGATTACTCCATGTACGTCATCCTTGACCGAGCGTTGCCTCATGTTGGGGATGGGCTGAAACCGGTGCAGCGTCGTATCGTCTATGCAATGTCTGAATTGGGGCTCTCTGCGAAGGCCAAATATAAGAAGTCAGCCCGTACCGTGGGTGATGTGTTGGGTAAGTTCCATCCGCATGGAGACTCTGCCGCTTATGAGGCGATGGTGCTGATGGCGCAGAACTTCTCCTACCGCTATCCATTGATTGATGGGCAGGGTAACTGGGGGTCACCGGATGACCCCAAATCCTTTGCAGCGATGCGTTATACCGAATCACGACTGACTCGCTACTCCGAAGTGCTACTGAACGAGCTGGGTATGGGTACGGTTGAGTGGCAACCCAATTTTGATGGCACCCTGCAAGAGCCTGTACTGCTTCCCGCAAGGTTGCCGAATATTCTGCTCAATGGCGGTTCTGGTATCGCGGTGGGTATGGCGACCGATATCCCGCCGCACAATCTACGAGAGGTGGCTGCTGCCGCCATTCGTCTGTTGGAGAGTCGCAAGAGCACTACAGAGGAGCTGCTAGAGCATATTCAAGGGCCGGACTATCCAACCGATGCGGAGATTATCACCCCACAAGAGGAGATCCGTGAGATCTATAGCAGTGGTCACGGCTCCATTCGTATGCGCGCCTTGTGGGAGAAGGAGGGGGGTGATGTGGTGGTCACAGCGCTGCCGCATCAGGTTTCGGGCAATAAAATCTTGGAGCAGGTGGCAACGCAGATGCGGGCTAAAAAGCTACCGATGGTGGATGATCTGCGTGATGAGTCAGACCATGAGAACCCCACCCGTCTGGTGATTGTGCCACGCTCTAACCGGGTTGATCTTGAGCAGTTGATGTCCCACCTGTTTGCGACGACTGACCTAGAGCGCACCTACCGCGTCAATATGAATATGATCGGTATTGATGGTCGCCCCGGTGTGAAGGGGATTCACCAGCTACTGAGTGAGTGGCTCACCTATCGAGAGGATACCGTGCGCAGACGACTGCAGCACCGTCTGGAGAAGGTGTTGCAGCGTCTGCATATCCTCGATGGGCTGTTAGTAGCCTTCCTCAATATCGATGAGGTGATTGCGATTATCCGTGAGGAAGATAAGCCCAAGCCGGTATTGATGGCACGTTTTAATCTCAGCGATATCCAAGCTGAGGCGGTACTGGATTTGAAGCTACGCCACCTTGCCAAACTGGAAGAGATGAAAATTCGTGGTGAGCAGGAGGAGCTGGAGGCTGAGCGCCAAAAGCTGGAGCAGTTGCTCGGTTCAACTCGACGGCTGCACACCTTGATCCGTAAGGAGATCATCGCCGATGCAGAGAAGTATGGTGATGATCGACGTTCGCCGATTGTGAGCCGGATAGCGGCGCAAGCGATTGACCCTGCCTCTCTGGTCCCTTCCGAGCCTGTTACCGTAGTGCTCTCGGCCAAGGGGTGGGTACGTGCAGCCAAGGGGCATGATGTCGACCCTGAGGGGTTGAATTACAAGAGTGGGGATAGCTATCTCGCCTCTGCGCCGGGGCGCAGCAATCAACCGATCTACTTTTTAGACTCTACGGGGCGCAGCTATACCGTACAGACAAGCACCCTGCCTTCAGCGCGTGGACAGGGTGAGCCGCTCACAGGTCGACTCTCGCCCCCTGCTGGGGCCCGTTTTGTCGATGTGGTGGGTGGTGATACCAAGCAGAAGGTGTTGATCGCCTCTGATGCGGGTTACGGTTTTATCGCGACCATTGGTGATCTCGCCTCCAACAAAAAGGCGGGTAAGGCCTTCCTGCGTCTATCCGCTGGGGCAGTGTCGATCTCTCCACTGCCGATTGCCGAGGGTGAAGGGCAGTGGGTGGCTGCAGCCAGCAATGAGGGGCGGTTACTGCTGTTCCCGCTGGCTGACCTAGCTGAACTGACCAAGGGTAAAGGCAACAAAATGGTGAGTATCCCTAGTAAGCGGGTTGAGGCGCGTGAAGAGTTTATGGCGGGCCTGACCGTACTCCAAGCAGAGCAGGGGGTGACCGTGGTTTCAGGTAAGCGGGTACTAAAGATCAAGCCCGCTGACTTGGTGAACTATCAGGGAGAGCGCGGACGACGTGGACAGAAGTTGCCTAGAGGGTTTCAGCGGGTGGATGCGTTGATTGCTGGGATTAGCTGATGCTTATGTGAAATCAGTAAGTTATTTATATAACGAATAAGGTTAGAACTAAAGGTAATATTTTTATATTATATGTAACCGAATGATTTAAATGAATTATAAGGTTTTGTATATTGCATTCCTAATATTAGGGTGATATGATATGCGAAATCTTATAGAACAGTTCACAGAGGTACTTAATGATGGAATATTTTATGTTTGCACAGCCCGTTCTCTTTTTGGCCGCCGCATGGGGGTATTGCAAGGTTTGGGGTTTTAAGCCAAAGCAGTAAGCCGATTGTTTTGATTCAGTAATCGCTGGTTTCTAGAGCGACTTCGTTAAAAATGTCGCTCTGTAGGCGAAAACCACGCATCTCCAGCACCCCTTCGGTGTTCATTGAGATGACTAAATAGAGCGCATCCGCGTAGCTGGCATCCGCCAGATCTTTTGCAGAGGGTGCGGCCGGTGCATCGGGGTGAGAGTGGTAGATCGCCCAGAGGCTACTCCCCTGCTCACGAATTTGCCGCATTGCCTCAATCTGCTGTTGTGGCTCCATCTCAAACAGGCGTTCTGGCCTGTTAGCAATGTTTTCAATGGGAAACAGCTGGTTGGCAACGCCATTATGGCTGCTAATCAGACCGCACACCTCCTGCTGAGGGTGCTGTTGAGCCTCAGCCAGTAGCTTTACTGCTAGACTGCGGGGTAGAAATTCACTCATTTTTTGTACTCATCTTCTTTTAAGCAGGCCCACAAACGGGGCATTCAGGGTCCTTCGGCAGCCTCATGGTGCGCCACTCCATGCTCAATGCATCCAATAGCATCAGCTTCCCATTCAGGCTCTGCCCAATACCCATAATAATCTTCATCGCCTCCAGCGCCTGCATACTGCCAATAATACCGACCAGAGGGGCCAGTACGCCAGTTTGGGTGCAGCTCTCATCCAGTTCGCCACCGCCCTTGTAGAGGCATTGGTAGCAAGGCTCACCCTCTAGATCGGGGCGGAAGACAGAGATCTGCCCCTCCATACGGATTGCAGCACCAGAGACCAGTGTGGTGTTCTGTTCAACGCAGAGACGGTTGACCGCAAAGCGGGTGGTGAAGTTATCACTACAGTCCATCACCAGATCAGCCTGCGCAATCTGGTCTCTCATCTCCTCATCAGAGAGTTGATGGTTGATCGTGGTAATCTCAACCTCTGGGTTGATCTGCTGTAGTGTCTCTTGTGCCGACTCTACCTTGGGGCGATCAATATCCCCAGTGAAGTGGATAATTTGGCGCTGTAGGTTGGAGAGGTCCACATGGTCAAAGTCGACCAGAGTCAACTGGCCCACCCCTGCTGCGGTGAGATAGAGGGCCGCAGGTGCACCCAGTCCACCCATGCCAATGATCAGAATCTGTGCGTTGAGTAACTTCTCCTGCCCCTCTACTCCCACCTGTGGGAGCATGATCTGACGGCTATAGCGCAGTAGTGATTCATCACTTTCTAGGTTTTTGTGAGTAAGGCTCATGGGCATATTCCGTAGCTGATGCGTTCCGCTCCCGCGAGGTCGCGGCGGGTGGTGACTGTGCGGTAGTGGTGCTGTTCAAATAGAGAGCGTACCGCTTTTCCCTGATCATATCCATGCTCTACAATCAGTCGTCCCTCTGTTTTTAAGTGCTGTGGGGCCTCGGAGATAATCTGTTGTAGATCATCCAGTCCGCTGCTACCGGAGGAGAGGGCGCTATCCGGGTCAAAACGTACATCCCCTTGAGAGAGATGTGGGTCACCCTCAGCGATGTAGGGGGGGTTAGAGAGGATCAGGTCAAACGGCTGCTGCTGGAGTGGTTCGAACCAAGAGCCCTGCTTGAAGGTTACGTTGCTGAGCTGGTGGGCTGCAGCATTCTCTGCAGCAATCTGTAGCGCTGCCTCGGATTGGTCGGTTGCTGTGATTAGAGCATTGGGGCGCTCACTGGCGATGGCGAGCGCGATGGCTCCGCTGCCGGTGCCGAGATCAGCAATGGTGCAGGGGTGATCGTCTGGGATCGTGGATAGTGCCTCCTCCACCAGCAGCTCAGTGTCGGGGCGGGGGATTAGTGTCTCTGCGGTGACCTTTAGCTCTAGAGACCAGAAGGATTGTTTGCCAATGATGTGAGCGATCGGCTCACCGTTTTGACGGCGTAGGATGAGTTGGTTAAATGCGCGGGCACTTTCTTTGGCAATCAACTCATCGGGCCAAGTGTGTAGCCAGGTTCGGCTCTTGTTTAGTTGATGGGAGAGGAGCAGCTCGGCATCCAGTTGTGCAGTATCTGAATCAGTGAGGGCATTTCGGGCTTGAGAGAGTAGCTCCTTAATCGGGGTCAGTTCTAACAATCCAGTCTCTCTCTTAGCCTGCATCAGCCAGCGCAGCAAGCTGGTCGGCCTGATGCTCATTGATCAACGGCTCAATCACGTGGTCGAGGTTGCCGATCATGATCTCATCCAGTTTGTAGAGGGTGAGGTTGATGCGATGGTCAGTCACCCGCCCCTGTGGGTAGTTGTAGGTGCGGATGCGTTCAGAGCGGTCACCACTACCAACCAGTGAGCGGCGATTTTCTGCCACCTCGGCACTCTGTTTGTCACGCTCTGCTGTGAGTAGTTTGGCAGAGAGCAGGGTCATCGCACGGGCACGATTTTTATGCTGTGAGCGCTCATCTTGACACTCTACAACGACTCCGGTGGGTAGGTGAGTGAGGCGGATTGCAGAGTCGGTTTTGTTGACGTGCTGTCCACCCGCACCCGAGGCGCGGAAGGTATCGACCTTAAGATCGGATGGGTTGATCTCGATATGGTCAATCTCCTCCGCCTCAGGCAGGATGGCC
>Ga0209264_1001164_pt1 | contig 15470 bp, 16 predicted proteins | sample SaaInlV_DNA_150m_FD_184687 | JGI IMG/M metagenome (GOLD analysis project Ga0209264, IMG submission 184687) | Marine microbial communities from expanding oxygen minimum zones in the Saanich Inlet - SI075_LV_DNA_150m (SPAdes) (version 2) | ecosystem: Environmental > Aquatic > Marine > Unclassified... | reverse complement strand
AATATTCATTCCTTTCTATCGTTTTTAACATCTCTTCAACCATCTCATTCATATCACTCTTCTCATACGCCTCCACATCCTTAAAGTTCTTATACTTATTCTCTATCATTATCACTTTCTTTTCTTTATTTAATATCATTTCCAAGTTCTTCTTTATATGCACGCTACAACATACCATCTTTTTACAATTATTTATTATTCTTATTAATAATCCTACCATCTCTCTCAGTATCGGGTTTAATGTTCCATTATGACTTAAATTATACATAAAACTATCTATCTCATCTATAAATATCACATAATCTTTTAATTCTTCATTTGTTATATCTTTTATTTTTAATAAACTATTCACACATATTATAAAATCATTTCCTATTAAATGTTCATCATCTATATAATCTAATAATTCTATATCTCCCCACTCTTTAAATGTTTTCTTATGTTGATTTATCAAACTTTTATTCGTTATTAATGACATCACTTTCACTTCTTTATTTTCACTCTTCATACTCTTTACCACTTTTGATGTATATGATGTTTTACCCGTTCCAGCATCACTTTTTAATACTATCACCTCATACTTTTTTAATTTATTTATATTATATTCCAACTTCTTTTTTTCTATTACCACTTTATTCTTATTATCATATTCTTCATTTATCTTTTCATAGTTCTTTATATATTCATATTCATGACCTTCACTATTTAATATCCACCTTATCCAATTCATATCTATTTCTAACCTCGCATTATTCCATTCCACTTCGTTTTTCTCTTCATTATACTTTTCAGAACTTTTACTCCATATAGTCCATATCTCTTTCAAGTTATGATACTTTAATACACTCGTTATTTTAAACCATAAATCATAATCTTTTAAATACTTTTTATCCAAATCATTTAACATTTTTATCGTTTTTATATTATTTATAATATACACTCTATTACTTTTCACTTCATAATGTTTTGATGTTCTTAACACTTTACTTTTACTTAACTTTTTCACCTCCTTTATATATTCATCTATATTCATTTCACTCTTCTCAGCATAATTTAATATAAAATCTTCCATCTTACCTTTTATTATTTTATGTTCTGTATTTCTCACATTCTTCTTCAATTGATTTGGTAATCTAAATAATTTCATTGACGCATAAATACTCGTATCTATGAAATCACTATATTTTTCATTCTCATTCTTAAAATCACATATTAAATATCTCAACTTTTCACACAACACATTTATTTTCGGTATTGTTAAATGAAAACTCTCTAACAATGGATTTACATTCTTTGTTAATGATATTTCACTCTCTTTTACTTCTATACCTCTTTTATTTAAAAATTCTATCAAATCTTTTATTATTTCCTCTATTTTACAACCTTTTAATTTATCTATATCCATTATGAATTTTATTCTTTCATCCTTTTTTATTATTTCATGATAGTTCTCTTTACTTTTTAATTTTTCTAATAATTCCTCTATAGTATAACTCTCTTTTTTTCTACTTTCCTGATTGTATTTTTTTATATTATATATATTATAAAATTCCATTTTATATAAATAGGTATATATAATTATACTATAATAAAAAAATTATTTTTAACCCTAAAATATATTTAATTTATTATTTAAAAAATAATTTATATTATTATTTTAATGGATAATAATAATAAAAAAAGAAACAAACCTTCTAAGGATATTTTATATAAAAATGAAAGAGAAGAATTTTTAAATGAACTTAATATTTTTTTAGATTTAACAGATGATAATAACACATTATTATCTAACACAGTTAATACTGATATCAAATTACAAGATTATATTAACAAAAATGAAGATAAAATTAAAAAATATTTTAAATATGGTAAATGGGGATATTATCGAAATACTACTAATAAAAAAGATTTAAGTGCTTTGATTAAAAATATTTATAAATATCAAAAATATACTATTTTTACTAAACCTTTTACAATTAAAAATAATAATAATACTATTTTAACTACTCAACTCATCTTTTATAAACCTGGTAGAATTCATTAAAAATATTATTCTCTAATAAAAAAACTTTCTAAATTAACATCATCATATGTTGGTATTTTTTCAATTTCAAAATTTTTAAAATCATCTATAAATTCATAATTATCATTACATTTTATAGTTTTTAAATTTTTTGGAATTTTTTTTATTTTTAATTTATAATTTTCTAATTCTAAATTTTCAATTGAATATGGAAGATTATTTAATTCTTTTTTATATTTTAAAACTGTTAATTTTTTAATACTATTTGGCAAATTATCTAAATTTAAATCACAATCATCTACTATTAATTCAATAATATTATGATGTAAATTATCTATTATATATTGATTATTACATTTTATTATTTTTAAATATTTAAGATTTAACGGAATTGTTAGTTCTTGAATACAATAATTTTCAATGGTTAAATTTATTAAATTCTCAGACAAAATAATAATTTCATTATTTAAAATATTCTTAAATGTTAAATCAGTTAAATTAATACTTTTTTTTAAATTTATATTGCCAAAATGATTATTAATTCGTAATTCTTTTAAATTAATCGGAAGATTTTTAATATCAAATATACTATTAAATATAGCTAAACTAATTATATTATTATTTTTAATAATTTTATTAATTAAATTATTATTATTATTATTACTTATTAAAATAGAATTTATACTACTTGGTATTTTAATATTTTTATTAAAATTTTTTTCAAAGCCTAAATATATTAATTTATTACTTTTTGATAAATTAATATCACTATCAAATAATTTTGAAAAATGTATTTGTAATAGATTGATATTATTTGACAAATTTATCATTTTTTTTAATCCCCAAATTGAAGTTAAGTTTATATTATTTTTTAAATCCAAGTTAAACTTATAATTGCAATATATATATAATTTTTTTAAATTTATATTTTTTGATAAATCTAAATTTTTTATTTTATCATTATAAATTCGTAAATCTTCTAATTTTGTATTTTTTGATAAATCTAATTTTTTTATATAAAAACTATCTTTTACATTTAAATAAATTAAATTTTTATATTCATCTAAATTAACTTCTTTATAATTTTTAATATCAATAGTTAAAGTTGTATATATACTATTTTTATATTCCATTATATATATTTAAAAATATGATTTTAAATATATTGTTTTTTATATAAAGATGATGATGATATACACTTTAAAAATTAATAATAATTATTCATCATAAAATAATGAAACCACTTTTATCATTTTTTCACTCTTATTTTTCTCTTCTAAATTATATTCTATTTCATCTTTTAATTTTTTTAATCTTGATTTCCATTCCTTTTTTCTTTTTACAACACATATTCCATCACCATTTATACCCCAACAAGATAATTCCTTTTTAGCATCTTTTTTTATATAACTATCTGGATTAAATCTTATAAATATTATTGGTCTATGACCTAAATCTTGTGATAATTCCATTAACCTTTTATTTTCACAATTATTTTCATAATTCATATGTTGATTTTCATCTATTTCTACTATTATTATTTCATATCCTAAATCTAATAATATATCTGGTCTTCTTTTTGAACATCCATCATATACTTTTTTATCATTTATCCAATCCTTATTTTTAAATTCTTCTTTTATATAATCTACTACACTTTTTTCTTTTGTTTTATAGTTTCTTGCTACTTTTTCATCCGGATATAAATGAATAAAACAATTTAAACAACAACCATGATATTTTTTATTTGATGCTCTTATGTCACACCATTCATTTTTACAAGTTTTATTTTTAGTTTTAATATTAATCATTCCATTTTTTTTATGTTTCAAGCAATATAATGCTATTTTTTCACCTTTAAAATTATAACTTGGTCTTATTTCACAATTCAGTTCTTTACAAGATTTATCTAGTATATTTATCATTCCATTTTTTTTATGTTTTAAACAATATAATGGTTTTTGTTCCTCTTTAAAATTATAATTAGGTCTTATTAAGCAATTTAATTCTTCACAAGTTTTGTGTTTTATATCAATCATATCATTTTTTTTATGTTTTGCACAATATAAACCTTTTTTTTCCCCTTTAAAATTATAATTTGGTTTTTTTTCACAATTTTTTTCTTTACAAACTTTATGTATTACATCAATCATATCTGTTTTTTTATGTTTTAAACAAAATAATGCCTTTTTATAACCTTTGAAATTAAATGATGGTCTTGTTCTACAGTTTTTTTCTTCACAAGTTTTACTTTTTATATCAAACATTCCTTCTTTTTTATGATTTACACAGTATAAACCTTTTTTTTCATTAATAAAATTATAAACTGGTTGTTTTTTACAATTAAATTCTTCACAAGTTTTATTTTTTATATCAACCATTCCTTCTTTTTTATGTTTTACACAATATATGGCTTTTATTTCACTCTTAAAATTAAAATAAGGTTTTGTTCCGCAAGTTTCATATTTACAAATAGACATTTTAATTCTATTATATAATATTCATTTATTTATAGTTTAATTTTTTATTATAAAATTATTACAATTATAATAATTTTTAAATGCAAAAATATTTCTTAAATACATTATTATCAACTTCTTTTCTAACAACTTTTTTTTCAGTTTTAATTTTTCTTCATCTAAATATTCTTCATCTATTCTTATTGTGTTCTCTATTTCCAAATCATTATTCTCCTCCTCATAACTTTTTATATATTCAAACTCTTTACCTTCTAATTTTAATATATTTATTATCCAGTTTATATTCATTTTTAATGACACCGAATTCCAAGTGTTCTCATTTTCTAATTCATCATATTTTTTAGATTTTTTACACCATTCAATCCATATATCTTTTAAATTGTGATATTTCTTTACCGTTGTTATTTTTAACCATAATTCTCTCACCTCTAAATAATCTTCATCCAACTCTTTTAATATCTCTTTTACTAACTTTTCTTCTATTACATATTTTATATTCTCATTTTTTATTTCATAATTCTTTGATAGTTTTAACGCTTTCTCTTTATTCACTTTATTATATTCATACATCTCATATTCCAATTCTTCTAATCCATCACTCTCATTTATTAACATCTCCTCAAATTTCACCTTTTCATTACCATAATTTATTAATAATATTTTCTTACTCTTTTTTGATTGATATACAAAACGAAATGAACGATTTTTTGAATATATTGAACCATCTACTAACACTTTATATTTCTCTATTAATACCTCACTCAACTTTTTCTGCTTCAAATAATGCATCACATACTTTTTACTTATTATATGACAACTACTTATGTTTTCCTTATCATTTACAAATATTAAATAATCTTCTTTTGTTGTTTCTATCTTCAATTCTTCATTTATACTCTCTATAAATTTCTCTAACCATCCCTCAAACTCCTCTTTACTATATTCTATTTTATCTATATCAAAATATAACTTCCTTATATCTTTATATAATATTTCATATAGATGCTCCTCCTCTTTATAAAATTCAAACGCTTTATTTATATCTTTAAAACCATAAAACACCTTTGAACCATTATAATCACTTAAATCCTGAGACATTAACACTCTTATTTCTTTATCTTTTAACTTTGTTTTCTCTTTATCTTCATAAAATTCCTGGAGTTTATTATATTTAATAAATTCTTTTATAGACATATAAACAATAATATAATTATAGTATATAAAATAATTTATTTTTAAGCGTAAATTATAAAGAATAAAAAACTTTTAAAATATTGTTATTATTTTAAAAATAAAATATATTAATATTATAATAATGGATAAAAAAAAACGCATTCGCTCTAAAAAAGAAGATATTTTTAAAAATGAAAGAGATAATTTTATTAATGAATTAAATACTTTAATAGGTATTAATGAAAATAATAACACAGCTATTTTTAATGAAATTAATAATAATATTACTTTACAAGAATTCATTGATAATAATGAAAATAATATTAAAAAATATTTTAGATGTTCAAGTTGGAATTATTTTATTCAAGGACGCAATCAAAAAAGAGAATTAGCTACTTTAATTAAAAATATTTATAAAAGTCAAAAATACACTATTTTTTCTAAATCTTTTAATTTAAAACAAAATAATAAAACTGTTAAAGCCACTAAAATGTTCTTTTTTAAAGATGGTGATGTTATACACTTTAGTGATTAATATTATTATTTAAAAAATAATTTATATTATTATTTAATGAATATTGGTGCCATTAATAAAATTAATGATAAATATGTTTTACCAGAACAAGCAAGTAAAATAGAACAATATTATTGTCCTTCTTGTAAAAAAGATTTAATTTTATGTAAAGGAAATATAAAAATCGCACATTTTAGACATAAAAATGATAATGTTAATCCTTGTAAATTTTATACTTCACCAAATGAAAGTCAAATTCATAAAGATGCTAAATATAAATTAAAAGAAATTTTAAATAATCATAATTTAACAATACATAATAAATGTTTTAATTGTGGATTTATGAAACAACATTTTATTGATAAAAATAACATAATCACAGTCAATTTTGAACATCGTTTTCATTTTAATAATAAATTAAAAATTGCTGATTTAGCTTGTTTAAATAATAATAATGATATTAATTATATATTTGAAATTTATCATTCACACAAAACTGATGAATTTGAACGACCTGAACCCTGGTTTGAATTTAATGCTTCTTGTGTTATACAAACATTTAACAATACATACAATAAAATAGAAAATATAGACATTCAATGTATTCGTGCTTATAAATGTCAAAAATGTAAAAATAGTAATAATAATTGTCAATTAGAAAATGAAATAAGAACTAAATTAGGTCAAGATATACATAATTCTATTTTTTATTCAACCAATGAAATTTATAAATATTTTGATACAATACAATTAAATGATGATTTAAAAACAAAATATTTGAAATATTATAGACCTCATCATCTTAGAATAGATATGACAGGAAATAGAGATGATGACATTATTTATCCTTCAAATAAACAAATTTGTGAATTATTTGATTATATAAGCAATAAATATTGTTTTGTTATTTATTGTTGGGAAGGTTTATCATATGCTTTTATTGTTTTGAAAAAAAATTATATAAAATTTGATTATTGGAATAAAAAATATTGGTATTGTTGTGATGGAAAATTAAAACTTCCTTATGTATCTATGTTAGAATTTTGTGGTGGTGTAGATGGAACTATTAATATTATTAAATGTATTATTAAACAAATAAAAACTCTTAAATAATAATTTATCTAAGATTGAATATTTTGAAACTAATATTTTCTTAAGAAAATTTTATAAAAATAGATTTGATAATATTCGTAATATCATTCTTTATTGGAAACCTATTGATGATGAAGATTAATCAAGATAAAAATAAACGAGAATTAGGAACTCTCATTAAAAATATTTATAAAAAAATTTACCATACATTCCAAATCTGTTAATATTACTGTTAATAATAAATCTATTGGAACTAAACAACTTTTCTTTTATAAAGATGGTGATGTTATACATTTTAGTGATTAAAAAATTATTATTTAAAATTATTATATAAAAAATTGAATTATATATTATAATCTATATTATATATAATAACTAAACATTATAATGAATAAAGAAGTGAAAACAACTAAAAAAAATAAAAAAAAAGATGATAAAACAAATTTAATAGATATAAAAAAAAATGATAAAACAAATTATTTATTAAACTATGTTGATGAAGCATTAAAAAAATATAAATTAAAAGAATTAGCTATATTATTAAATGTTGCTACAGGAACAATTACAAGATGGAAAGAATTAAAAGTAGTTCCAAAACATTATGAATTTGATTTATTAAAATTACTATCAAAAAAAATTGACTATTCAAAATATGATAGTAAATCTAAAGACCAATTTTTTACACCAAATAATACAGCTGAAAAATGTTTTGAAATATTTCAAAAAATATTAAAAGAAAATGGTGATAATGATGATGAATATACTTATATTGAACCTTCAGCTGGAGATGGAAGTTTTATAAATGCATTAAAAGAAAAAAAATATATTGCTTTTGACATTGAACCAAGACATAAAAATATAACAGAACAAGATTATTTAACTTGGAAACCAACTAAATTAAAAAATGGTAAAAATAAATATATTGTTATTGGTAATCCTCCTTTTGGTTTAAGAGGACATTTAGCATTGAAATTTATAAATCATTCATATGATTTTGCTGATTATGTAGTTTTTATTTTACCTCAATTATTTGAAAGTGATGGAAAAGGAGTTCCAAGAAAAAGAGTTAAAGGATATAATTTAATACATACAGAAAAAATTAAATCAAAATTTTATGAACCAGATAAAAAAGAAGTAGATATAAATACAATTTTTCAAATATGGTCTAAACATCATAAAAATGATAAATTAAAAATAAATGAAATTAAAAATGATAATTTAACTGTTTTTTCTTTATCTGATGGAGGAAAACCATCATCAACAAGAAATAAAAAAATGATTGGAAAATGTGATATATATATACCTTCAACCTGTTTTGGAAAAGATAATATGAAATGTTATGATAGTTTTGATAAATTACCTGGAAAAAAAGGTTATGGAATTGTATTTCATAAAAATAAAACAATTCTTAAAAAAAAATTTTTAAATATAAATTGGTCTGAAAAAGCATTTTTATCAACTAATTCAGCATATAATTTAAGGTCTTCACAAATATATTCATTATTCAATTAATTTATTTAAAAAATTTTTAATTTCTTTATCTTTAATTTCATTAGAAATTTTTATTGAATATCCATTTTTAACACTTTCTTTATTAATTTTTTCACTCGTGTCTAATTTAAAAGCACCTTTATTTTTTCTCCAAGTTATAGTTTTTGTTGGAAAATATGGAGATAATGTTTCTTTACTTTTATATTTTTTTTCATCAAAATTTTTAAATATTGTTAAATATATTATTGTAGGAGATATATCAATAAAAATCATATAATCAGATTTCCAAGGCTCTTCTCCTAATTCATGTTGAAAAGTTCTACTATTACCTAAATATGCAGTTTTAATTTCAACAGATTTTTCTTTAATAACTCCATCTTTACACATACCTTTGAATGTTGTTCCACAAATTTTACATTCAATATCACTTATAGAACATAATATTTTAATAAAATCTTCTCCAACTTTTCCTCTATTATTAGATGTTAAAGTAGTAAATGGTTTAAATTCACTATCATCCCATATAGTTATATTTTCTTCTTTATTTTTATATTTTTGTGTAATATCAATAAATAAATTTTTTGGTGATTTATTTATTTTCAATTTATTATCTTTTTCTGTGTTTAAATTAATTTTTTTAGTTTTTTTTGTTATTAAATTAATTTCTTTATCAATATCAATTAATTTTTTTGTTTCTTTAAGAGTTTTTAGAGAATTATTAATTTGAGTTTTTGACATCTTTATAATATTTATTTTTAAATATATTGTATGTATTTCAATTTTTATTCTTTATTGGAAACAAATTGAAGATTTATCAAGATAAAAATAAACGAGAATTAGGAATACTCATTAAAAATATTTATAAAAAAATTTACCATACATTTCAAATCTGTTAATATTACAGTTAATAATAAATCTATTGGAACTAAACAACTTTTCTTTTATAAAGATGGTGATGTTATACATTTTAACAATTAAATATTATTATATAAAAAAATTTACTTTATTATATATAAATTTTCAATTTTTAATATATAAATGTTATAACTTCATAATCCTTAAAATCATTAATATATTTATAATCTTTATCACATTTAATAGTTTTTAAACTTTTAGGAATTTTTTTTATTTTTAATTTGTAATTTCTTAATTCTAAATATTCTATTGAATTTGGAAGATTATTTAATTCTTTATAATATTTATAAATATATATTTTTTTAATACTATTTGGTAAATTATCTAAATTTAAATTACTATTCTCTATTTTTAATTCTTTAATATTATTATGTAAATTATCTATAATATATTGATTATTACATCTATTCATATTTAAATTTTTAATATTTAATGGAATATCTATATTTTTATTAAAATATTTTCCAAAAGTTAAATCTATTAAATTTATATTATTTAATAAATTTATTTCTTGATTAAAATAATTTCCAAAAGCTAAATGTGTTAAATTTTTATTATTTGATAAATCTATTTCTTGATTAAAATTTAATCCAAAAGCTAAATATATTAAATTTTTATTATTTGATAAATCTATTTTTTTATTAAAACATGCTGCAAAAGTTAAATATATTAAATTTATATTTTTTGATAAATCTACTTCTTTATTAAATAGATTTTTAAACGATAAATATGTTAAATTTATATTATTTAATAAATTTATTTCTTGATTAAAATTAAATCCAAAAGATAAATATATTAAATTTTTATTATTTGATAAATCTATTTTTTTATTAAAATAATATCCAAAAGTTAAATATGTTAAATTTATATTATTTAACAAATTTATTTTTTTATTAAAACAATATCTAAAAGTTAAATATAATAAATTTATATTATTTGATAAATCTATTTCTTTATTAAAACTCCATCCAAAACTTAAATGAGTTAAATTTATATTATTTGATAAATCTATTTCTTTATTAAAAATATCTCTAATATAATTATTATGATATTTCTCTTTATATTTATTATTTGTTTCAATTGCTATTAAAGAATTATCATAATTACTAAACATAATTTTTTTATATTTATTTATTATATCATAATAATTTATTAATTCCTCATTAAATTCTGGTTTAAATATTAACCATTCATCTACAATCCAGTAATTATTTTTCATTTTTATTATTTTAATTTAAATTATTTTTCAATTTTTAATGATAAATAACTTCATAATCACACATTAAAACTATTTATAAAAATTGATTTTTTATATTAAATATTATAAAATATAAAATGATTTTAAAAAAAGTTGTAGATATAGTTAAAAAAGTTAATGAACCTGATTATTTTCCATATAAAGATATAAAAAATGAAGATATTGAATATTTTTTAGAAAATAAACAATTTATTGATACATTAAATACTCAACATAAAGGTTATAAAGATACAATTCAAAATCACGCACAAAGAATTGCTTCCATAATTAATTTAATACAAAATAATATTATTATTAATCCTGTTCATATTTATATTGTAGATGGTAATTATGAAATTGAAGACGGACATCATTATTTGAGAGCTTTCTATTATCTAAATAAAAGAATTCCTGTTATTTTATGGAATATGGATATGTAAACCATAAAAATTATTAATATTTTAATTTTTTATAAATATTTAAATAAATTATGTTGTTTTAAGTATTCATTAATATTTAAAATCAAATCACTATGAATATTGTGATGATAATACATAATAACTTAATTCGAATTCTTGAGAGCTTCTTTTGCTTCAAAAAATCCTAAAGTAAGTAAAAGAGTCTTATCTGTATCATTATTTGAATGAAATAATGTTGTTCTACATTTATTACGACATTTTTTTCTGAAAAAATTTTTAAACTCTTCATTTCCAAGAATATAGACAGTTAGTTCTGGACCTTTCACTGGATGAAGTTCTCTCAATATATCTTCAGTAATATCACCATTTAAGGAAATTTTATACAATATTGGAAATTTATCACGTTCAATAACTGTTAGAAGATCTAAAACTTTAAATACTATAACATTTAATTCATATTCTTCTTTAAGTTTTTCTGGAACATTTTCAGGTAAAATAATTTCCATTTTAATATTACTAAGATAATTTTTTTTAAATCTATAATTTTAATAATTATAAATAATTATTTTTCATTTTTTTTTTAATATTCTTAATAATTATTCATAATACATTTTTCTACTACAAACTTTTTTTGTTTTAATTTTTACTCCTTTATCTGTTTCTTTTCTTCCATATATTTTCATTTTATATGGAACTTCTAAATTTTTTTTTAATGGCATCATTTCATAATCTTTTTTATCTATTTTAATATTATCAACTTTTAAATGTGATAATAAATTTGAATAACCCACAAATAATATATTATTATATAATTTTTTAATATCATTATTAGTTAATTCACTTACTTTCATTTCTGGTATTAATTTTGATAAATACAATACTTCATTTATAATATAATTTCCTATTCCTGCTATATTTCCCTGATCGAATAAAAATCTACATAATATTACTTTTTTTTTCTTATCAATTAATTCTTTAAAATATTCCAATGTTAAATTATTACTATATAACCCAATACCTAATTTATCTATTTCATCATTATGTTTAGATGTATTCAATACTTTAATTGAAACAAAACCACGCATATCCTCAATATATAAATTATTATCCTTTTTAAATTCAAATTTATATCTCAAATATTTTTCTGGTTCTTCCAATACATAATGACCCGTTATTTTTAAATGTATATGAATATAATTATTATTATCTAACTCAAACCATAATAATTTACCCCTACAATTAATATCTGACACAATATTATTTTCATTTGGTAATTTAATTTTTTTTGCTGTTCCAAATGATATTATATCCTCTAATTTTTTACCTAAAAATAATTTTCTAAAATATAACACATAAGATAATATTTCTGGACCTTCTGGCATTATTATTTATTATAATAATTTTTTTAATTTATTTCCAAATTTATTGTCTTTTTTTGACATATATTTAACTCTTTTTATCCATTCATTATCACGCTTTAGTTCATTCTTTATTACATTATATGAATCATTTGTTCCAAGTCTAATATTTTTTTTTTTTAATGGACTATATACATATCCAATTTTTTCCCATACTAAATCTTTACTTTTTAAACTTTTACTTTTTGATTTTTTACTTTTTAAACTTTTACTTTTTGATTTTTTACTTTTTAAACTTTGCTTTTCATTCTTCTACTTTTTAAACTTTTACTTTTTAAACTTTTACTTTTCATTCTTCTACTTTTTAAACTCATATAATTAAAAATATATTTTTATTAAAAAAATTTACTTTTTATCCTTTTTATCCTTTTTATCCTTTTTATCCTTTTTATCCTTTTTATCCTTTTTATCTTTTTTATCTTTTTTATTCTTTTTATCTTTTTTTATCTTTTTTTCTTTTTTATCTTTATCTTCAATATTATTTGTTTTATTTTCTTCTAATTTTATGTCATCCGAATTTAAAGTATTATTATCTTCAATATTATCTATTTTATTTTCTTCTAATTTTATGTCATCCGAATTTAAAGTATTAATATTTATATCTTTATCATCATCATTTCTATCCATTAATATTGCAGGATAGAAATCAGTTGTTTCATTATCATTATCTTCTACTTTAATATTATTTGATGAAGAATTTTTTGGAGATTTTATATTATTAATATAATATTTTAATTTATTTTCTAATTCTTCATTTTTTGTTTTATATTCATTCATTTGTTTCCATATTTCACTCTTAGAAATTTCTTTAAATTTATTTTCTTTATCTTCATATTTATTTTTTAAATCATTTAATTCATTAATAATTTGTGTATTTTCATATTTTAATTCTCTATTATCAATAACCAATTTTTCACAATCATTTTTTATATCATCTAAATCAATATTTAAATTATGTATTTCTTTACAAAATTCTTTTTCTTTATTTAAAATTTTATTAGTGTATTCTTCCATATTTACAATGTTATAATTAATTTTATTAATTTATACTTAATTATTCAATTTTTATTTAAAGATATAAAAATATTATAAATATAATAATGGACGATATTAATTTAATAGAGCAATTTGGCTTATCACAAAAAGAAGCTACTCAATTAACAAATATTTTAAAAAAAAATAAAAAATGTAAAATGACACCACAAGAAAAAGCAAATCTTCTTAATAAAATACAAGGTGGTAATATTAAAGAAGAAAAAAAAGAAGTAAAGAATATGAAAGATATGACTGAAGAAGAAAAAAAAGAATATAGAGCAAGTTTAAAAAAGAAACTTAAAAATAAACAAGGTAATATGAAAATGTCAAGAACTTCAAGACATACTCAACAAACATTAAGTGAAAAAGTAAGTAAAAACACAACATCTAAATTAACAGATAGTATTAATAATTTAGTAGAAGAAACAGAAAATAAAAATGAAAAAATTAAAGATGATGGTGATATTGAAGATTTTTTAGTTTAATGATTTATAAGTTTCAATAGATGTTAGTAGTTCATTATCATAAGTAAAGACTTTTGTTAAGTCATTAGAATTATTTTTTTTAGATTTATTAGATTTATTTAATTTAATATTTTTAGATTTATCAGTTTTATTAGATTTATCAGTTTTATTAGATTTAATAGGCTTATCAATTATACTATTAATATTTTTTGGAGAATAAAATTGTATATAGTATATAGCAAATAAATCTATAATTAATAATATAATTAATGTAATTAGAAGAATTTTATTATCTAAAATATTAGATTGATAATTATAAATTACATAAATATAAACAATAATAATTAATGTTGTTATTGCTAAAAATGGAATATTTAAACCTAATATATAGTTAATTAAGTTAGTAATAGTTAATAACATTATAAATCATATATATTAAATTAAAATAATAATAACGCAATTGTGTATAATATTTTTAATTAATTTATAAATAAATTTTATGAATGAAAATGATATAAATTTGTGTAAAGAAGCAATTATTTCAATAACTGATATAATTGAAAAGTTAAGTAATCAAGTTATAGATTTAGAAAATAAATTAATGAAAAGTGAAAATAAAAATAAAGAATTAGAAAAAAATAATATTATAAAACAAAAAAAAACTCAAAATATTCAAGATACAGATGAGTATAAAATAAGATTAATTCGTTCAAGAAGGGCAAATAATTACTAATATATATTATATAATATAAATGTTAGTAAATAATAAATGTTCTTGTAATAATTGGTTATATAGTAGAGAATTAATTGTATTATTATTACCTTGTAATCATTACACTCATGAAAAATGTATAAATAAAGAATTATTAGATAATAATAAAAAATGTCCTATTTGTAATACTGATATTGATAAAATATTAACAGAAGAAAAAATAAAAAAATCAAATAATAAACAAAATATTATAGATTTAAGATCTATTAAATATTTTAGCGATGATTTAGTTTTAGATTATACTAAATATCCAAGTTATATTATAAAATTTAATATGATTATTAATAAAATGTTAATTATGAAAACAAAAGAAGATATTCTAAATACAGCTGAATTATTTTTAAAAATGACAAATATTAAAATTAATATAAAAGATAATACAAAAAAAAATAAAATTAAATATGAAAATAAAGAAATTAAATGGATTAATAAAAAAG